>Ga0209745_1000841_pt1 | contig 18575 bp, 17 predicted proteins | sample BarGraNGADG00312_FD_184495 | JGI IMG/M metagenome (GOLD analysis project Ga0209745, IMG submission 184495) | Arctic peat soil microbial communities from Barrow, Alaska - Barrow Graham LP Ref core NGADG0004-312 (SPAdes) (version 2) | ecosystem: Environmental > Terrestrial > Soil > Wetlands > Peat...
TTTAATCCAATGAATAGTTCTCAGATCTCTCCCTTTTTCATCAACAACAGTTGGAGGACGGTGTGTGAGATATTTGTATCCGTTACCCCATTTAAAAAGTCGATGGAAATTATGAGCTCCCCTTCTTAGAAGCCAGCTGTCAACGAGGTACTGAAATCCTCCCCAGAACTGGATCTGCCGGAAACTGATAGCCGTTATAGAGGTATCCTCTTCAAGCAGTGATCTTATTAGTTCTATACTCGCATTATGATAGAATTCGTCTATATCGACCTGCCAAAGATAATTGCCGGATGCACGTTTTGCATATGCCTGGCTCATCATATCCTTCTCACCTGACCAGAAACCATCCTTATGGCCTTCATCCTCAGCAGTTATAATAGTTATCTTATTTTCAGGATCTTCAGTTTTTTTTATTTCCCGGAGTATCTCAAGGGTACCATCTTGTGAATGACCATCATGGGTTGCAACGGACCTGGCTCCTTCACAGGCCCCTTCAGCTATAATTATTTCATGCGCATGTGGATATATTGAGCGGATGCAATATCGTGTAAAAGGTTCGCCATTGAGAACAATAATACCGAAGGTAATCTTAACGTCGCTCAATTGCCTCTTTTAAAACATTATTCAATGTTGAAATATGTTTCTCTAATGAGAAGTTTTCGCTGATCCTTAATTTAGCTTTCAGGCCCATCTCACGGGCTAATTCCCGATTACTATTTAATAATAACAGATACTCTGTCATTGAATAAATATCAAACTCATCTACCAAATATCCTGTTTCACCATGGATGACTACATCGGGGATACCTGCATGCTTTGTGGATATTACTGGCAGTCCGGCCTGTGAGGCTTCCAGAATTGAAACGGGAGTACCTTCGGTTTCTCCATCGCTTGTTGTAACTGAATGTTGTATGTAACAAAACGATTTTGTCATTAGGTTTTTTATTTCTTCGTGACTAATCGCACCTGGAAATATAATATTATTCCCAAGCCCATGTATTTTTACCAGCCCCTTGCATGTATCCAGCAAAACCCCGTCTCCTGCCATTACAAGTTTTAAATTAATCCCTTTGTCCAGAACTTTTTTCATGATTTCTATTAAAAGCCATGGTGCTTTTTTGTCAACAAACCTTCCTACAAAGAGAGCCGAATCTGAGTTTTGATAGTCAGGAACTATGTCAGAAAAAATTGTGGAAGGACCATACGGGGCATAAACTACCTTCTCCTCATTAGCTCCCATTTTAATAAGGCTATCTTTCATCTGATGTGAAACCGCAATTATACTACTGGCGCAAACGAATAATTGTCTATACTGATCCCCATACTCATTTATAAGTCTAACTGATGAAGCATCGTACCCATGAAAATGAACTACTAAAGGAATTTTTAGTTCACTCGCAATATTCATAATGGCACATCCTGTCGGTCCATATTCTGCCAGGATTACATTAATTTCATATTTCCGAAGAAAGTATCTGATTGAATAATCTAACAGATTTTTTTTAAGAACATTCTTCAGGAAGAACCTTTTAAATAAAGGGATAAAAAGCACTAATGGTTTTTCGCAATAATAAATTGGTTTGTATGCTCCGTAAAGAAAGAACTTTTCCCCTTCCAGTAAATCAACGTGAGCTTTAATAAATGTTTCAGAATACTCGCTTTCATTTACTGAAACAATAGCTGTTTTTCTATTTCTTTGCAATCCCATATAACCCGGTAATCATCTGTCCTTCACTAAATGTTATAATATGTTTTTTATCATGATTTATTAAATACTTTACAATTGGTTTAAAGAAGTAAGATAGTACTATCCGGGTATTTCTCGTTAACGGTGCTCTTCTTACCCAGAGGCCCATCATCTGTGCCAGCGATGCGTGCCATCCTCCTGTTGCTTTTATTGAGACTATGGAAAATCCACTACTCTTCAGGTAGCGCTCCATTGCAAATGGGGTCAATCTGTATTCATCGTGAGGTATTTCATGAAGGTTCCATAAAAAGGGAACTGTGAAAAAGAAAATACCTCCCGGTTTTAATACTCTGAAAGCTTCCTTTAAAACAATTTCAGGCTCCTGGCAATGTTCCAGCACCTCAGTCGCAAAGATACAATCAAAGCTCTCGGCATTAAACGGCATGATTTTCCCATTCCAGGTAAAATCCGGTTTTACATTTGAATCATATTCTAAAGCTCCTTCAATATCTAAACCTGTATAATCTTTTACTTCTGAATTTTTTTGAACATATGTTTTGTATGGCATTTTACCGCAGCCTATATCTAATAATCTACCTTTTAACTGCGGTAATATTTCTTTTATAGCACTAAAAATACTGGTTCTTATTAAGTACTTGTCCAGATTATCTGCTGAAAAAGAAATCCTGGTAAAACCATCTCCACTATTCGGTTTTCTGATAATTTTTTTTATCACCTTCTTTATTCTTGAAACTGCTGACATCCTAATTTTTTCATCGCTTGCATCTAGCGCAATCAGTTTTTTATTAATCCCGTTTTGAAAATATTCATGATACTTATAATCAAAACATTTATCTAATTGTTTCATCAATTCAACTCCCTTCAGTACCATTTCTTTATGGTTCAATGAAGACCACATGCCTCCATCATGCTGCCTGTAAACAGACATACAATCTTTGAGATATCTTATCTTTCCTTTCTCTGCATTTATTAAATGAAAACCCCAGTCTCCAACCTGTAGTTGTTCAAAAAAAACAGGAAATTTTTCAATGTTCTTTTTTCTGAACACAACTGATGCGCTACTTATGAAGTTGCTCTGAGTCAAATCTATTAAGTCAAAATCCCTGTCTTCATTTATACCATTGAATTTCCGAATAAATCCCTTTTCGTTTATAACATCAGCTTCATGAAAACACATAGAATACTCATCATTTACTTCAAGAAAATCGACCTGCTTCTGCAATTTATTTACATCGGTCCAGTAATCGTCGCCCTCCAGCATAGCAATATATTTTGCTCCGCTGTTAATACACGATTGATAAACCTGCTTTGCATTTAATATTGCCCCTAAATTAGAGCCATTCAAAATCAAATCAATTTTTTCAGGATATCTGATCTTATACTCCAGGCATATATCTCGTGTTTTATCTGTAGAAAAATCCTCTCCGATATGCAATTTTACCTGAAAGTTAGTCTTCTGCTTAAGAACAGATTCAATCGCATTTGAGACAAAATTCTCATGATTATAAGTAATTAAACATACACTTAAGTGTATTTCACTCATTTGGATATATACTTTTATAGATATATATACTATCTAGTAATGGATATGCAATATTCTTGAAATTATATTGTTTAATCGGTTTGAAATACCCAGAATTAATTATTATCTCATGGCATGTTGGATTTTTATAAATAAGATAGATAGATTGGGAACAATTCTTAGAAGTAGTATTTATCAAATTATTTAATACTACCCGAAATGTACTTTCTGGAAATGGATTATAAAAGTAAATGTAATTATAGTCACTATAATCAATGAAATCTAATGCATTTATATTTATTAAATCAATATAATTAATCTTTAAAATATTTAAATTATTTTTACATATTTCTAACAAATCCTTTGATATTTCTAAACCAGTTATTCGCGTAAATGGATACTTTGAAAATCCAATCAAGGCCCTTCCTTTGCCACAACCAATGTCAATAATTCTATCTTGAGAAGTAATTTTTAAATCCTTAAGAACCTTTCTAATAATTTTTATCGAGGTCCCCTCATATCTATATCCAATTTTATCTGAAAACCCTAAATCTTCAACATCAACATACTTTAAAGTATCTAATCCTCTTGCATTTTCTAAGAGTTTTAAAATTTTATATTTATAGACTCTTTTTTTTTTTGAGAATTTTATTAATAAACTTTCAATACCTTTCATTAATACTATATTAAAAATTTCTTGCTTGATTGATATATTAAACATCCTGCCCTATCTTGACTTTCTTGAATTGTTTTTACTTTGTTATGATACATTTCACAAAAGACTATTTCTGGAAAAAGTCTCGAATTCTTGATAAAATGATCAACCTTTTTATTTTCAACTGACAAATAGTAGATGCCAGAAAATTTTTTATACTTAAATTTTGGAGTAACAAAATCACCCGTAGATAATTGAAGAACTCCCTCTAGAAAATCATACCCAGTTGATAAATAAACAAGCGGATGAGCAATCATATCTCCGCCCATTCGTGCTCCCATCTCAATAACATAAATATCTCCTTTATCTGTCATCTTTAATTCAGTATGGCTTGCACTCGAATAAATGCATAATGAATCAAGAGTTTTTTCTGTTACTTTCATTATTTTATTTTGTTCTTCGGGAGTAATAAAAGCGGGTTGATGATGCTCCAATTCAACAAAATAAGGTTCTCCTGTTGTGATTTTATCTGTTATTGATAAAAAATAATGTATGCCTCTATAAGAGATATACTCAACACTAAATTCTCTCCCCTCGATATATTGTTCTACTAAAACCAACCCTAGTTTTGAAAAACTTAAAGACCTTCGATATGCGAAAATTAAATCGGTTAAATTGTAAACCAAGCTAATACCACGGCTTCCACCACTATCAACAGGTTTTACAATAAGAGGGAACAACCATTTTTTTTTTAAAAGTGTGCTCTCATTTTCTATTAAAGCAAATTCGGGAATTTTTATTTTTAACTTTTGTAATCTCCTTCGCATTGAATGTTTATTTGAAGTAAAATCAACACACTCTGGTGGATTTCCTTCTAAATTCAAAGAGTTTGAAATATAATTTACAGTAGGCAGAGCTGATTCTAATGTAAATGATGTGATTCCATCTATATCAATTCGTTGACAATGTGCTAAAATTAATTCTTTTTCTACAAATGAAATTGGATAAAAAAAGTCAGCATACTTTTTGCAAACTGCATCTTTTTGCCATGCAAAACTATGAATTTCATAACCAAGTTCTTTTGCTCTCTTATAATGATGAATTAGTGGTAAATTTGCTCCAATTACAGCAATTTTCTTTCTGCGCATTCTGCCAATCATTTTTATTCTTTATTCATTCTATTGCTTTCCGATTACATTTAATATAGTTACTAAGTGATCCTTCCTGCATCGTTGATCAAGAGGAACAGGTATGAGCTGTTTTGCAAGGTGATTTTCTGTGCTTCCAACTGGGGTCCAGGCTAAAACATTTATCCAATATGTTGCAACAAAAATTTTACTTTCAATAAGTTTTTGTTTTAATTCAACTCTATCTGTAAGAAATGGATAAACCATTGGAACACATTCATCTGCAAATGCTATTTCAAGCAGATTAGATTCTGACAAGTGGTTATGTAAAAACAGAAAATTCTCTCTTCTTCTTTTTTTAATAACCGCATAGTCAATATTTCTCAAAATCGACTGGGTTAAGTTGGACATTGATAATATTGGTTGACCTGTTAATTCATTTTCATTCCTCTTGAAATCATTGAATCCGGACTCTGCTCCATATTCAATTCTTTTAAGCAGGTGGCCAACTCTTTCCAGGGAAACATCTATTCTTAAATCTGATGTATTTGTTCCATCCAAGTATAGATAAGCACCATCGGTTACGCCGAAGAATTTACGACATGAATAGAATGTTGGAATACCAGGATTTGGAGTAGAAAAAAAAGCCTGGGAATTATCAATAATCAGGTTTCTGCAAATCGCTGAGAGATTAAAAATAAAAGAATCCTTTATTCCGAAATAATTGATGTAAAGAAAACCTTCATACTTCTTTATTGAATCATAGTTAAATAATGGTTCAAGATTTTCATCAATGGAATAAAACTCATATTCAATTCCAAGTTTATTAAAGGGTTCTAAAATTACATCACAGGTATAAGAAGGGATAAATACTTTCCTGTATTCCTTAAATTTAAGAATCAGTTCCAGTGCATTTCTCCCGGTGTTCAGACGAATTGCCTCTTTGTGATATTCTTTGCCGTTTCGTAACTCTAATTCAAAATAACCGCCTATTGCATTCATTCTAATTCGTATTGACAGACCATTTCTCTTAACTGATTATGAGAATTAAACATCGTTACGTCTATTATTGAGAGGCCCGGAATAAAAGCATTTTTGAATTGTTTGTACCCTGTTATATGATTTTTAATAAATAATAAATTAATACCTTCTTTGCTAAAACTGCTTTTATTATAAAGATCTTTTCCCCCGGAAGGATTAATATAGGTATCAGCATTGTTTTTCTTACAAATTGCAATAAGCCTTTCCTCTTTTTTTAAATGTTTTGTTGCAGTGTATACTTCTGAGCTGGTCTCAAAAATCGTATTCAAATTCAGGTATTCGGACACCATTTTTACAGAAATTTCTGCAATTTTTGAAATTTTGTTCAAACATTTCATTTCAGTAAAAACATTCTGAATTAATGGAATAGTCTCATTAAAAAACGGAGCTTTTGAATAAGCCTGAATAATTGTTTTTATAAGGTTATCATTTTTTTGACTAACAGCTATTTCATTAATAAGTCTGTTTGAGCTTGCTCCATTCAATCTTATAGTTATCAGGTGTTCTTTATCATCTAGCAGAATTCTGTTTCTGTTAATCCATCCTTGTTTTATGAAAGTAACATCATCATAAAAAATAAACTTATCCACAGCATTTACTAACTGAAAATAGCCGATATACGGAAATAAATAGGGTTGCATTATGGCAACTTTCATCTCTTTCCTGATTTCAATAAACAGCGAACAATATATTCAACATTATCATGCCCGAGATCAGGATATATAGGAAGACAAAGAATTTGTCCGGAGACTGATGCAGCAGTTTTAAGATTTGCTGTAGCTGAAGAAGGCAGTGCTCTATAGGTCGGAAAGTCACTTATTAGGGGATAAAAATATCTTCGTGTGAATATGTTACATCTTTTAAGTTGTTCATACAATTTATCACGGGAACAACCAAACTCTTTCTCATTTATCAGTATCGGATAATATGCATAGTTATAATCCAACGTGGATTTTACCTTCATCAATGTAATTCCTCTGACATTGACCAGCAGATTATTATATAGTTTTGAAAATTCTTTTCTTTTTTTGATCGATTCATCAACATATTTTAACTGAAGCAATCCGAATGCAGCCTGGATTTCGTTCATTTTGGCATTGATCCCCGGAGCAACTACAGTTGTTTCACCAGTAAATCCGAAATTCTTTAACTGGTCAATATGCTGTTTGGTATTTTCATCATGGCACACAATGGCTCCTCCTTCGAATGTATTAAATACCTTGGTGGCATGAAAACTCAGAATTGATAAATCGCCAAAGTTAACAATAGATTGACCGTCCAGCTTTGCTCCAAATGTATGGCAGGCATCATAGATTACCTTAAGGCCATGAGTATTTGCTATCTTCTCTATCTGATGAACCTTGCAGGGGTTACCATAAACATGAACAGGCAGTATCGCTGTTGTGACAGGTGTTATTGCTGCCTCTATCTTATCCGGATTGAGGGTGAAAGTTTCGGGCTCAATGTCGACAAATACAGGTTTGATACCATTCCACCATAATGCATGTGTTGTGGCAACAAAACTGAAAGGAGTTGTAATTACTTCTCCTGTAATATGCAAAGCCTGCAAGGCCGTTATTAGTGCAAGTGTACCATTTGAGAACAAAGAGATATATTTAACACCCAGATAGGCAGCAAGAGCAATCTCAAGTTGTTCGTGGAAGGGACCGCTGTTAGTGAGAACCTTACTTTCCCATATTTTTTGAAGGTACGGTTGAAATTCCTCCAGAGGGGGGAGAAATGGTTGGGTAACGAAAACAGGTTTCTCAAGGTAAGTTGTCATCTTCAAAACAAAATTATTATGTTAGTATTCAATTTTCTCTAAAAACGAGGATAAATTGATTTCCAAAGAGCCATGAGGAATGTTATGATTACTAGCAACAATTGTTAATAATTATCCAAACACTTTGAATAGTAGTCTTCCCCGCAAAAATTATCTCTTAGTTATATAAAAAATCATTTCCCTCTATAAATAGCTTTATTTCATTCAAACTAATTTCATAGCTTGAATTCATATCTTCTAAATTATCATCCTTACCAGACATAAACCAGAACTCGTGTTTTTTATAATTACTTATCCCAACCAGATAGCTTTCTAAATAACGAAAAGAATTTATAAATGCCAGGATTTTTGTCCCAGCTTGCGAATAAATGGAATTTGCAAAGCCGGAGGAACCTGGACCAACAATGTATTTTGCTTCACTAAATACTTTAATTTTATCTTCCATACTTAAAAAATGTGGGAATATTTCCTCAAATCCTTTGTCTCTAAAATAGGTCAAAACTTCATCATAGTTTTTTAAGCTTCTATTCCCTGTTCGTCCTATAAAAATTCTTCGCCATTGTTTAGAGTTTTTAGGCGCTAATTCAATTGCTTTCTTATCCCAGAACTTTAGGGTTGAGTTTGAAATCAGACACTCTAACGGGGTTGGGAAATATCCGTCATCAGCCAAAAAAGTGCCAAGAGAAACATGAAATAATTTTTCACATACTATTTCGGATTCTATATCGACCTCAAGAATACCAATGTGTGGGTAACCAATCAGCTCCTGTTTAATGAGGTATCTGATATGTGGATCGGAGTTTTTGGGAATTAATAAATTTATCTTTTCTGATTTTGGCAAGTCATTCAAAAAATTAAGCTTAGGATAATGCTGCGCCAAAAAGTGAGCCCAATTATTTGAATAGGTTCCCATAAGATTCAACGCTACTTTTAAATGAGTTTTATTACTTTCCTTTACTAAAAGAATGACTTTACCTTTTATTTCAATGATATCTCTATCGCGCGGAATTAAAACATCGTATTCTTTTCGCAGTAGTTTTTCATTGGCTACATGGCCGTTTTCATCGCGTATAAAATCTGAATAAGGAACAAAAGAAACATTATCTAACTTACAGAGATAATCACCCGGCATATTCACTGAAATAAATCCCCCATTTGAAAGCCCGACTATTTTAGGTAAAAAAATATTCTCAATTCCACCTTTGATTTCGGCTATTTTAGTAAAACCCGGAAGCTCGTTTATTCGTACTAATTCGAAAGCAGGATTGTTTTTTGTGCGCGTATTGGCCGGGTGTTTTACTCTTTTAATTAAAAGATTTATCGAGGATGAGCTCCTGGTTGAGATAGCTGCCAAAAGATTTAATGCCTTTCTTAATATTTTAAGTGGTATAAGTAAAGTTCCAACAAAAACCTTTTCTAAAGAATTGAATCCTTTTAAAATAGAAGCTGGATGTTGAATATTCTTCATAATGTGATCCTTATATCCATTTATTGAACTAGGGTTATTTAACGAGGATAACTAATTATAGGGAATTGCATTATTTAATTATCCTTTAAATCCATTTGTATTACCATTAAACAAATAGTCCTCTGCTTAATTCAAGTCCTGCAAGTTTTCTCAGATAATTTTGAGAGCCTGCCACTGAATAGAATTTATCCGAAATTGCAATTCTTTTTACTATTGGTGGTTTGGATATTCTTTTTTCTTCAATTAGATCATTCATCGCTTCAAGAATCGCTGATCCAAAACCACCTTGGGCCTGGTGTTCCTCAATCGTAATTATTTTTTTATGAGTCTTAAATATTTCAACTAAGGTTTCTTTATTTAGTGGTTTAATAAATGGAAAACTAAAAACAGAAGCTTTTATCTTGTTTTCTTCGACAAAATCAATAACATATTTTAACATTGCTCCCGTCGAAAATACAGCAACCTCTCCACCGTTTTTAATCTTTAAGATTTCGCTCAATGACAAACTAGTTATAGAGTTTACTTTATGTACCAATGACTCCCCTCCTTTTCCAAGTCTTATATAACAAGGCCCTTTATGTTGAGTAGTAAATGAGGTAATTGCTTTTGTTTCCTCCGGATCTCCTGGTGCACAAACTATTAAATTAGGTATTATTCGGAGCATTCCAATTTCCTCCGTAGCATGATGAGATGCTCCTAATGAACCATATGCATATCCACCTCCAACGGCAACAATTTTAACATTGAGATTGTGATAGCAAATATCAAATCTAATTTGTTCCATACATCGCAACGTTGGAAAATTACCAATCGAATATATATAAACACAATAATCTTCAATTGCCAATCCGGCTGCAATCCCAACCATGTTTTGCTCTGCAATGCCAACATTAAGATACCTTTCTGGAAATAATTCTGCAAATGGTTCCACTACACTAAAACCCAAGTCTCCTACCAATAAAAAGATATTTTCATGGATTTTAGCTTCCTTTATTAATTGATTAATAAATGCCTTTCTCATTAATAAATATTAATTATAAAACAATCCATGAAATCCATGGGTCAATATTTGATCTATTCAGTTTAAAATTCTTCAATTCAAATGATTCCATCAACGCCTTAGTTTCTCCCGGAAAATTTTTGCAGTTTAGCTGATCAAAACAAATTATTGCCCCTTTGCACATTCGAGGAAGAAAAAGATCGAGAGCCTTTTTAGTAGGTTCATATAAATCAAAATCTAAATACAGAAGAGAGACCAGTAAGTGTTTATTTAAATTTATATAATCTTCTCCTGTTTGCAAAAAATCTCCTTTGATTAGTTCTATGTTAGGAATATGAGATAAATGTCTTTCTTTTGAATATTTCTCAATAGACAATGTAAACTCGTTTAATCCAGCTCCTCTTAAATCCCCAATAATTGGATTTATATCATTATTCGCATCATTAATTGATACAGAAGTAAACCCTTCAAAAGTGTCAAATCCAACTATTTTTCTATTATAATTAGTTGGTTCATATATGTTTGATAACTGAGCCCATGAAAAAAGTCCTGCTCCGTTGAAGACACCACATTCAATGATTACCCCATTTGTGTTAATAATTCTCTTGAAAATTTCATGTTTGCATAAAAAGCGTGCAATACTACGTTTAGATGAAAACCTGGGAAAAGCTTCTAGTTTATCAAATATTGGGATTTTACTTGTATGAAAAGCTTCTATTGCCAATTCATATGATTCCAGATCAGCCTTAGAATGTCTCTTGGGACTTCCTCCACTTTTTTCAATATTCATGTTCTCAATTTTTTGAAATTATTGATTTGGTCAATTGCTTCTTCAAATTGTTTTTTATCAGGCGACTTATAATGCCACAACAATTTATCTTCCATAAAGGAAATGCCTTTCCCTTTGACTGTATGTGCAATAATTACTTTAGGATAGCCATTTAACCTTTGGACTTTCTTAAACGTTTCTTTCAATGATTGGTGATCGTGTCCGTCTACTTCAAATGTTTCCCATCGAAATGCCGCAAATTTGTCTTTTAACGGATATAAATCTATCACCTCCTTTACTGCTCCCAGGCTTTGTATTTTATTATAATCAATAATCAGGATTAAGTTATCTAATTTTAATTGAGGCGCCAAAAGTATTGATTCCCAGTTTGAACCTTCATCCAATTCACCATCACTTGCCAGACAATAAGTTTTCCAATCTAACTTCTTTCTTTTTGCAGCCAATGCCAAACCGCAACTTATAGGTAATGCATGTCCTAAACTTCCAGCCGATATTTCAATCCCTGGTATATGATGATTGGTATGAGATAAAAAGATACTCCCATCTTGGGCATATGAAGCTAAGTCTTCAATAGGGAAGAAGCCTTTTAATGCTAAAGTCGCATATAGACTGGTGCATGCATGTCCCTTAGAGAGTAAAAACCTGTCACGGTAAGGGTTCCTGGGATTTATTGGATCTAAATTAAGCACATCACTGTATAAAACAGCCAATAGATCAGCCATTGATAAAGCTCCTCCAATATGGGAGGCCTTAGCTTTATAAACCATTTGAAGAGATAATTCTCGTATATTCTGAGAAAAAGATATTAAATTTTCAAGAGAATCGTATGATTGATTCTTCATATTCTAGGCTTTTATAATAGCTTTTATTGTGTTGCAGATATAAGTAACTTCCTCCCTTGTCCGTTCATGTCCACTAGGCAAGTTTATTCCATTATTTGCAAGATGTTCAGATACTGGATTATCGTATTTTTTAAACATTCTGAAAGAACTCATTTGAGGGAATATAGGCCTTGTATCAATATTGTTCTCTTTCAATTTTTTCATTAATTCATCTCTGGAAACTCCAAAATTTTTATTTAAAATTATCGAGTTCATCCAATAAATTGATTTTTCCGTTATGGTATTGGATTTGTTTAGCGTGATTCCTTCTATATTTTTTAGTCCATCTGAATACCATCCGTACAACCGAATTTTTTGGGTGATCAACTCATCAGCTCTTTCCAATTGTGCTAAACCGAGCGCAGCTTGTATGTTAGACATTTTATATTTGAATCCTATGTCGCTTATTTCAAAACCGTTTGATACCCTCCCATGTTCTGAAAAGTGTTTTACAGTATCAAAGAGGTCAGAATTATCTGTAACCAGCATCCCTCCTTCACCCGTCACCATCATTTTCGCTCCTTGAAAGCTAAACCCGGAAATATCACCAAAACTCCCTGTGCGTTTACCTTGATATTCGGCGCCCACTGATGGAGCAGCATCTTCGATCACTTTTAGGTTGTATTTTTTTGCAATTCGCATAATTCCCTTCATGTTAGCTGGCTGTCCATAAAGATGAACGGGAATAATTGCTTTAGTTTTTTCTGTAATTCTGTTTTCAATACTTTGGGGATCAATGCACCATGAATCAGAAAGGACATCTGCAAAAACTGGCTCTGCATCAACATATTTCACAACACTTGCAGTGGCAACCCAGGATAAGTCCGGGACAATTACCTCATCGCCTTTTCCTATGCCTAAAGCTACCAATGAAAGATGAAGAGCTCCGGTGCAGGATGAAGTTGCTAAAGCGTGTTTAACTCCTATGTATTCTGCGAAAGACTTTTCGAATTTTTTTATATAATCTCCCCAGTGCTCATTCCAACCGTTACGAACTGCATCATTTACGTAGTCAATTTCTTTTTGAGTAATTGAGGGGCCTGCTGTTAAAATCAGTTTGGTTTCCATTTTCTAATAAATATTTTTAATGCATTTTTTGTCATTTACTAAAATAACGCAGATGTACTTCCTGATCGACTATTCTAAAATTACATAATATATGCAGTCTCCCGGAACCAATGTTTTGTGTGCTATAATCACTAGTAATTATTTCACAACCTTCCTTAAATAAAATTTTAAAGGCTTTAGAAAACAATGCCTTCCCAATTTCCATTTTTTGGTATTCAGGATTAACTCCGGCATTAAGTGTTTCAGCCTTTTTGTTTTTAATATCCACATTAAACTGAATAAATCCAGCAATTTTATTATTGATTTTGCTTACATAAATACGATGATTGGGTTTGGCAAAATGTGACTGAACTCTTATAGAATTTCGTTTAGAAGCTATATTTCCGTCTATTAATGGATCTATTGAAAAAGTTGAAAAATCTAATACAGTTTTTTCAATTTCAAGAGTTTTATCAAAATCACTTGTTTTTGCTAAACAGATTTTAACCTTGTTATTAGTTTCGATCTCAGCAAATTCCTTCTTATAACATTCAACTATATTATATGTGCTAACAAATTTAAAACCAATGCTTTCAAGTAATCGAATAATATGAATATTCTCTTTGCCTCGAAATGTACAAATTTTAATTTCTTGTTCTTTAAGATGAGCTTTAACATCTGAAAACAGGAATGATTTATTTTCAATATTTTCAATATTTTCAATTAATCTCAATTCCCCAACGTTAAAACCAAAAACAGGTAATTCGTATTCTGGGATACTCAAATTAAAATAGTAATTATTATGTTTGAAAACAGTCATCTTTTGAGTTATTAAATATATTAGGAAACCCGTTGCAATCAATTATTTAATTTGCCTGATAAATAGTAGCAAGAATTTAATTACTCCCAGTCATCAGTTAATATTTTTGTTGGCGGTACTCCCTTGTCAATTAAAGTTTGCTTAAACGTTTTAATCATATCTGGTGGGCCCGAAATAAAATAATCGCTGTTTGTCCCGTTTTCAGAGAAAATGTGGTGAATGTTGAGCAGGCCGTTAACATCTTTGTAGAATATCTTGAGATTGCAAAATTTCAAATATGATAATTCTTTTTGGAAGATATTGTAAGCATGACAACGAAAGCCGAGGTATATACGTGGATTTGTATAGTCGTTAAAGGATTCATGGGCAAAAAGCGAAAGGAAGGGTGTGATACCTGTCCCTCCGGAAACAAAAACAGTATTTATTTTATTGTGATGCTGAGTAAACAGATTCCCATAAGGAAGTTTTAACCATATTTCAATACCGATTTTCAGGTTATGCTCCATCTTTTTTGTAAACTTACCTTTGACCGAATAAGTTATTCTGATGCTTTCTTCTCTCGGATTGCTTTGCATGGAGAAACAGCGGGATTCAGGCCATTGATCTATTCCGTCGTAATCTTGATCTAGAGCAAGATGGAGAAACTGCCCAGGAAGATACTTATACCTTTCAGTATGTGTCCTAAATTCTAGAGTGTAAATTCCCTGAATTGCATTTTTAATTGAGATAATTCTTGATTTATACTTTTTAACGAGCATTTATAATTATAATCAGATTTGCATCAGATAATCCCTGATTATTGTTTCAACATAAAAAATCATTTCTTTTGATAATCCGGGATAGGTACCAAGAAAGAATGTGTTATTCATAATATAATCTGTGTTATTCAGATTATCAGCAATACGCCAGTTTTTATTAAGAAATGCAGGTTGTTTTGTAATATTGCCTGCAAACAGATTTCTGGTTTCGATCAGATTGGTATTAAGCTGATGGGTAATATCATCCCGTTTAAACGGGATGTTTTCTTTTAAAGTGATAATGAAAGCAAACCAAGCAGGATCAGATCCTTCAGTCGCTTCGGGAATAATAAAATATTCAGGATATTTCCCAAAAATCTTTGACCATTCATGGAAATTCTGTTTGCGCTTTTCACAAAATTCCAGCAGTCTATCAATTTGTGCCACACCAATAGCAGCTTGAATATCTGTCATCTTAAGATTATATCCGATCTCTGAATAGACATATTTATGGTCGAATCCTTCCGGAAGACTTCCGAAGTGTTGAGAGAACCGTTTTCCGCAGCTATTATTTTCTCCTCCTGCACAATAGCAATCACGACCCCAGTCACGGAAAGACCTGACTATGCCAGCCAGTAATGGATCATCTGTGCAGACTGCTCCTCCTTCCCCTGTTGTAATATGATGAGCAGGATAAAAAGAGATTGTTGACAAATGACCGAAAGTTCCAGTTTTTTCCCCTTTATAAGTACTTCCAAAAGCATCGCAGTTATCTTCAATCACCCATAGGTTATGTTCTTTTGCAAACTTAATAACCGAATCAATATCAAATGGATTGCCAAGGGTATGTGCGAGAAAAATACATCTGGTTTTTGGTGTAATTGCTTTTTGCAACATACTGATATCGATATTATATGTTGGAATGGTTACATCTACAAATACGGGAGTGAGCCCATATTGAAGAATGGGAGTAACAGTGGCCGGAAATCCTGCAGCTACTGAAATAACCTCATCTCCGGGCCTTAATTTTTTATTGCCGAGTCTGTCAGAGGTAAGTGCAGCAAAAGCAAGCAAATTCGCCGATGATCCTGAATTGGTTAGAAATACATACTCTATTCCCAGAAAATCAGCAATTTTTTCAGCGAATAGTTCGGAGAATCTTCCTTCAGTCAGCCAAAAGTCAAGGGAAGCCTCTACCGCATTGACCAATTCCTGATGATCAAATACCCTGCCGGCATAATTTATCTTTGACTTACCAGGTACGAAAACAGGTTTTGCAAACTTTGCATGGTAATACTCAATTATTTTTTGAATTATTTCCTGACGAATCGCTTGTGAATCATTCATTTGCATATAATAATTCTGTCAATACTTATTTTTCCTGTAAGAAATATCTCTTGATTTGACTTAGACTAACTTCTTTCATATCATCATTATTGAGGTATGCTTTATTCCATTCGATGATGGATTTAAGAGTGATTTCGATATCCCATTCTGGAGCCCATGAGAGTTCAGATTTTGCTTTTGAACAATTTAGTTTAAGATAGCTTGCCTCATGTGGGTGAGGATTTGAGTCAATTTCGAATGAAGCGCCTTCTCCCCAAAGGGAACAAATGGTTTTAGTAATCCATTCAACGTTATGTGCATCATTATAATCGGGACCAAAATTCCAGGCTCCAGCAAAAGAAGGTCCATTAGTATAAAGCTTCTCACACAACATAAGGTAACCTGAAAGAGGTTCTAATACATGTTGCCATGGTCGAATAGCATTGGGCCTCCGAATCTTTACTTTCTCACCAGCTATTATTGCACGGATAAAATCAGGGATCAAACGGTCGGCAGCCCAATCTCCACCACCGATTACGTTGCCGGCCCGAGCTGACGCGAGTGCAATACCATGTTCTGCATATTTCGCTGGATTAAAATAAGAATTGCGAAACGCAGATGTTACCAATTCGGAGCATCCTTTACTGTTCGAATAAGGGTCATATCCGCCAATTGGCTCATTTTCACGATATCCCCGATGCCTTTCATTGTTTTCGTAACATTTATCAGTAGTAACATTTAGAATTGCCTTAACACTAGCCACCTGTCTCGCGGTATCTAGCAAATTAACTGTGCCCATGACATTAATTTCATAGGTTTCTCGGGGATTCTTATATGATTCCCTTACAAGTGGCTGGGCAGCCATGTGGACGATAACTTCAGGTTGTATTTCTTTAAGTCTTTCTAATAACAAATTATAATCTCTGATATCTCCAATAGTTGAAGTAACAAGTTGATCAATTTTTGCCAGTTCAAATAAACTCGGGGTTGTTGGAGGCAATAATGCATAGCCATACACATCAGCTCCTAGCCACTGTAGTAATATTGATAACCACGAACCTTTAAATCCGGTGTGTCCGGTGATAAAAATCTTACGGCCTTTATAAAAACCACCAAACAAGGTCTCCTTTACCATATGATCCATGGTGCTTTCTTTTTTTCGATTAACTCCTCCATCTGGCCCTTGTCACGTTGAGTGTCCATTGGCTTCCAGAAACCTTCATGTTTATAGGTATAGAGTTGTCCTTCTCGGGCTAATCCTTCGAGTGGTTCTCTTTCGAATATTATATGTTCCCCACTGGGAATAAAATCGAATACTTCTGGCTGACAAACAAAAAATCCGGCGTTGATCCAGGCCTCGTTTCCCTGAGGCTTTTCCTGAAAAGAAAGCACTTTTTGTTCATCATTGACGACTAACGACCCATAACGGCCCTCGGGTTGCACTGAAGTCATAGTAATAGTTTTCTTATGACTTTTATGAAACTCCACAAGTTTATGAATATTTATATCTGCTACTCCGTCTCCATAGGTTAGCATAAATGGTTCATTCCCTATAATTTCTTGCACCCGTTTTATACGACATCCTGTCATGGTTTCTAAACCAGTGTCTATCATTGTAACTTTCCAAGGTTCTGAATGATTATCAAGGTGCGTTATAGTATTAGATGTCATATCAATAGTCATATCTGCCATGTGCAGAAAGTAATGTGCAAAATACTCCTTGATCATGTATCCTTTGTATCCACAAAGAATTACAAATTCATTATACCCATACCAGGAATATATTTTCATGATATGCCACAATATTGGTTTGCCTCCAATTTCAACCATTGGCTTTGGTTTAAGAATAGTTTCTTCGGATAAACGAGAGCCGAGGCCGCCAGCTAAAATTATAACTTTCATACTGAATTTAGGTTATGAGTTAATGATAACTGCTAAATGTCTGCAATAGAGAAGATGATCGGAGAGCAGGGGTTTTGTAAATCCCTAAATGAAATAAGCATTTTTAATTCGGAAGGATTAACATAGCCATTCCCATTTTACAATTGGTCTGGTCATTCCAATCATTTTTCCTAAGTATTCTCCTTCCCTCTCTGATTCTTCGGGTACAAATTTTAACACTTCTGGTATTTCTAGTTCAAACTGATGATTTTTTAAGACAAAAACTATGGTAATGCTGTAAAATTCTTCACTATTCAATATGTCTTTTGGCAATTCTCCAATAAGTTTGATTATTTTACCCTCAGGTATTTTTCTAAGATGAGTAGGAGTACCGGTAACAAAAACAGTAGCCCCTTTATTAAGAAGATGATAAGAAAAACCAAGACTTTCAAGAAAGGTCTTTGTTTCAAAATTTATTTCTAACTCAATTGGCAGATTAATTAAAATAGGATCCTGCTTTTTTTTCCCTTTATTTCGAAGTTCAATACTTAATAATTTTATAAATTCATTATTTGGTCGATTTTTATCAGTCCAGGTAATATATGATGTTTTTTGACTCTCGTTACCTCTTGAATACAGATCAATAATAGTACTAACGTGATCATTAGCAGTCAATTTCCCATTTGTCAGCAAAATTCCTTTCGTACATAAACTTTGTACCGAAGCAAGATTATGGCTGACAAACAAAACCGTTCTACCATCATTTTTGCTGACATCATGCATTTTGCC
>Ga0209745_1000842_pt1 | contig 18565 bp, 14 predicted proteins | sample BarGraNGADG00312_FD_184495 | JGI IMG/M metagenome (GOLD analysis project Ga0209745, IMG submission 184495) | Arctic peat soil microbial communities from Barrow, Alaska - Barrow Graham LP Ref core NGADG0004-312 (SPAdes) (version 2) | ecosystem: Environmental > Terrestrial > Soil > Wetlands > Peat...
GTGCCTCTATGGCCGGTCTTCGGCTTCCTGCTTCTATTGCTTTGCCTTTACGGGCTCCTGCGCTACTGGCATGAGCCCGGAAGAGGCCCCGGGCTTGGTGCCCTCGCGGTGCTGGCCGTGGTCGGCTTCCTGCTCGCGCTCGGGACGAAAGCGCCTCTGACCGGCTCGATCTTCTCTTTCGCCTACAACCATATCCCGGCGTTCAGGATGTTCAGGGAGCCTCAGAAGTTCGTAGCCCTCATCGCCCTCGCATACTCGATGCTCGGCGCCGCAGGCCTCGACCACTTCCTCTCGAGGAGGTCGGCAAAGTCAGACGCCTCGGCTTCGCGGCACCGCGCCAGGGCTGTCGTCCCGATGGTGCTCATCGCCCTCGTCTGTATCTACAGCTTCCGCATGTTCGGCAGCCTGTGGGGGCAGGCGAAGGCTGTCACTTATCCCAGGTCCTGGTCGGTAGTTCAGAAGACCCTCGAGGGCGACCATGGCGACTTCTCGGCGCTGTACCTCCCGCCTTACTGGTACATGCGGTTCGACTTCACGAAGAGTGACTACACGATCACGAACCCAATGCCTCTATATTTCACCAACCGCAGCCTTCCGCGGACCTCCATCGAGGTCGGGCCGCAGAAGCTGGACAGGCAGCCCCTGGACCGCTACGTCGATGCCGCGCTGTCTTCGGGAAGGCAGAGGGGCAACCTCGGTGCGATGCTCTCGCCACTGAACGTGAAGTACGTCATGCTTGCGAGGAACCCCGCGAGCATGAACTTCGGGTTTGTGGAAAAGCAGAAGGACCTCGAGGTCGTGCTCGACCTGGGAGACATCGTCCTTCTGAGGAACAAGGCGCCAGCAGATAGGCTGACGCTGGTAAACTCCTCGGGCACTTTCACTTCTCTGGCGAGCCTCGCCAGGGAAACTTCGGGCGGTATCCTGCTCGGATCGCAGGTGACAAGAGGCACTAAGACTGTGGTGCCACGTACCAGGGGAATTGCGGTTGTGCATACCGCTCGGGGAGGAACCGAGTTATCCGCCGGTGCTCTGCCAGACGGACTCCTGGCCGGCGAAAAGGCTCTACTCTTTGGTGATTCTTTCAGCTCATACTGGAACATGAACGGATCTGCGCCGTCATTGAACCTAGACACAACTATGGCTTTCGCCACGGTTTCAAATGGCAGTATCGAGATCACATATTCGAATCCCTGGTTGATTGCCGGCTACTTTCTTTCTGGAGGTGGCCTGGTTCTCTGTGTAATACTCGTCCTGACAGGCTGGATAAGCGGAAACCCGCGGCGTTTCAGAGTTGCAGGGCAGAAAAGTATATAGCAAAGTGGAAAACAAACATCCCATCAAGATGCTCGTGTTGCTGTGGCACTCTCCATACGAGTATGTCGTTGCAGGAGGATTCCGCAGGACACAGGAGATTCTCAAACGCGTACCTGAAGGCATCGAGATAGTCGCTATCGACAGTTCCCCCACCATGCTTGGCAAGTCACTATCCTCAGATGTCATCGAATACAGATTTCCCGCCTCCCTGCGACGAATGGACCGCAGGTTCTTCGTCGCCATAAGGCTGCTGGAGTGGCTCTTTGCATTTGTCAGCCTGTCATCCGCCTGCGTAAAAATAAGAATGCGGAAGCGGACTTTCGATGCGATATACGTTCCGAGCTCAGAGATCTTCCCCGCGGTGCTGGCGGGGGTCGTCGCGAAACGTCTGTTCAACTGCAGGCTCGTCCTATGCAACACCAACATAGAGTTCTACCCGCGCTTGGCCAGGAGATGCCTTGCGGCTCTGCACAACCAGTCCGATCTCGTGATCACTCTGTCCAGGGACCTCGAGAAGTCATTGCGCCGAAATGGAGTCAGGGCACCAATAGCGCTGAACCCGGCTGGTCTTGATCTGGACATTATTAAGGAGTCGCTATCGGGCGCGAGTGACGAAAAAGTTTATGATGCTATATTCGTGGGCAGGCATGACCAAGGCAAGGGAATCCTGGACCTCGTCGAAGCCTGGGGACTCGTGACGGCCAGGCGCCCGAATTCCCTGATGGTCACGGCTGGAATCATGACGCCCGAATACCGGGCGAGGTTGGATCGTCTGATTCGCAAGCTGGGACTCGAGGATAGAATCGTACTTTCCGGCGTTGTGGACGAGCAGACCAAATTCAGGCTCATGAAGGAGAGCCGAGTCTGCGTCTTTCCAAGCTATCTTGAAGGCTGGGGCATCGTGCCCCAGGAAGCGCTGGCATGCGGGTTGCCGGTGGTAGTCTACGACCTGCCTGTATACGCTGAGAACATCAAGCCCTGCGACGCGGTCCGTTCGGTCCCTCTCGGCGATATCGAAGCCCTGGCCGCGGCAACACTACAGCTCATTGAGGCGGAAGGCAGCTGTCCCGCCAACACCGAGGGACCCGAGTTCGTGAAACGTTTCCACTGGGATGGGGTCGCGAGCACCGAGTTCAACATAATTGCCGGGCGTTGGACCGCAAGGCACAGGCCAGGCATCACCCCGGCCGTCCGACGGTTTTTCTGGCGCCGGAGACCCGTTGACTGAAAACAACTCCATTCTACGAGTATTATTATGTTCAAGCCTGAAACCGTCGTTCTGAAGACAATAGCGACGATGACCCGCTTGACCAGAAAACCGTTGCCGAGATCACAGATCGGAAGGACCTGATGGAAAACGCCACAGACGAAACCTCGCACCGCGTGTTGGCGCTGCTCTGGCATGCACCACACGAGGTCATAGCCGCAGGCGGTTTCCGCCGCACCTACGAGATATTCAAGAGGGTACCTGACGAGGTCGAAGTCGTCGCGCTGGATGACCAGCCGACCTTCCTCGGTGGCCTGGATCCCGAGCGGGTCAAAGTCCTGGAATACCGCATTCCCACGCCGATAAGAAGGCTGGAAAGAAGGTTCTTCTGGCTCGAACGGGCGCTCGAGTGGATGATGACTGCCATCATTCTGACTTTCCGTTGCGCAGTGATGAGGCTCCGCGGCGAGCGATATGAAACGGTCTTCGTACCAAGCTCCGAACAGATTCCAGCCCTGGTGGCGGGCATCGCCGCAAAGTACATATTCGGCGCGCCGCTTGTGGTATGCAACCTTAACATAGACATCTTCCCCGAGCGCTATAGGACGAGGCTTGCAGAACTGCACAACTCTGCCGATCAGGTCATAGCCATCTCAGATCACCTCGCGGAGGAGTTGAAGCGCTATGGGGTGTCATCGCCAATACTGGTAAACGGTGTCGGCCTGGATACCGATGAAGTGCCGGAACCTGGAGCCTTTGAGTTCGATGAAAAGGTCTTCGACGCTGTCTTCGTTGGGAGGCACGACACCGAGAAAGGCATTTTCGACCTGATCAGGATATGGAGGATTGTAGCAGCCCGCAAACCCGACGCCAGGCTGGTAATGATAGGCAGCTGCAACCCCAACAACCAGATGAGGCTCCAGACACTGATAGACATGTACGAGCTTCACGACAACGTCGTGATCAAGGGCACCGTCACCGATGACGAGAAATACTCTCTCATCATGAGCAGTAGGCTGTGCGCCTTCCCGAGCTTCGTAGAGGAGTGGGGCCTGGTTCCACAGGAAGCCCTGGCGTGCGGCCTGCCAGTCGTCCTGTACGACCTTCCCGTGTATAGAGAGAACATCTCTGAGTGCGGCGCTGTTTTCCGCATGCCCACCGGCGACCTCAAAGGCATGGCCGATAAAATAACCGAGCTGCTGGCAAATGAAAGATACCGCGACTACAACTGCATCGGGCCTGACTTCGTGGAAAGGTTCGGCTGGGACGTTATAGCAGAACGGGAGTTCGACATCCTGCTCGGTTCGCAACGGGCTCCAGCCAGCCTCGCGCCTGACGACCAGGCTGGCGCCTGATGGACGAACGTTCGCTCAAGAAGTTGCTCGACTCCCCGCCAGAGGTGGTTAAGAAGGCGGTTAAGCGCCTGGCGGTTTCCGCCTCGCGACTGCGCCGGCAGTCGAGGACATTCACTTTCAGGGGCCGCGAATACGATTATTTCGCCCACGCCTACAACCTCGCATGGCGCAACGAGCGCGCGGTCGAGATCCCCATAGCTCTCGAGTATCTAAGAGCCCACCCTTGTCAGTCTGTCCTGGAGGTCGGCAACGTCCTGTCCCACTACGTGAAAGCGGACCACGACATCGTAGACAAATACGAAGTAACACGGGGTGTGATTAACGAGGATGTGGTGGATTACTCGCCACCGAAAAAATATGACCTGATAATTAGCGTCTCTACGCTCGAGCATGTTGGCTACGACGAGACTCCGCCTGACAATCAGAAGGCTGCCCGTGCCGTTGCACACCTGGTCGACCTGCTTTCTCCTGGAGGAGAGATGGTCGCCACGGTGCCGCTGGGACTGAGCTCCAACTTCGACCGCCTGCTGGAGTCAGGAGAGATAGCATTCACCGAGAGCTACGCCATGAAGCGCAAGAAAGGAAACACCTGGGTGCAGTCGGACATTGGATCCGTGAGGGGGGCCACGTACGCCCGTTACAGCTTCAGGGCTAGCGCGCTCATCGTCGGTGTGATCAGAAGAGGACAGGCCGAGATGGAACATGGCTGAGGAAAAGGTCAAGAACAGACGCGCGTTCTTTCACGCGTTATCCGTGATATTCATCCTCGCTTTAGCATGCTTACTCTTCTACAAGAGCTTCTACCAGAGCGGCATGCTGATGCACGTGGATATGACTTTCCCGACTACAATACCGCGCAACTTCAGCTTGTATGCGCATATGTGGTGGCCTTTCGGAAGCCTCCAGAACATCTGGAACGCACAGAGGGTCCTTTGGGCTTACCCTCTGTTGGCCGCGGTCAGGGTACTGGGTGCTTCGACACGGCAGTACCTGCTGGTGCTGTTCATCGGGACCTTCGCGCTTGCGGGGGTTTCGATGTACGCGCTCTCGTACAGCGTCATCGCCTCGATGCGCAAGAGGCTCGAGATCGGCAACCGCTACGCGCCTTTCGTCGGCGCTTTATTTGCCGCCCTCATCTTCATGTACAACCCCTTTTCGGTGAGCCACCTCTGGCCTTACTTCGGATACCCGGGATATGCGGTCCTGCCCCTTGTCTTCCTGTTACTGATCAAGGCAGTCAAGACCCCCCGGGCCGTGTATGTCATACCCCTTGCTATCCTGATCTCGGTAGCGGGAACAGGGCCGATCAACGTCGCCTGGTTCTGGCTGCTCATTGTCGCCTTCCTGCTGTTCAACCTTGCAGCCGACAGGTTCCGAAAGGAGAGCCTCGCCAGGGCGGTCAAGCTCATCTTGCCTCTCGCCGCGTTGTACGTGCTCCTGAACGCGATGTGGCTGGAGCCGATCGCGCGCGCCCAATTCGTCAATAAACCCTTCGTACCGTTTTACTCACCCCAGCTCACACAGACGGGGCTGAACATCCTGTCCGCTCAGAACTCGCTCTTGAACAACCTGCGCCTGGCCTCGGGCTGGGGCCTTCCTGTCAACCCGCAGGTGAGTGGCACGGCATGGATAATCCTCAGTTTCGCCCTGCCCGTATTTGCTCTGACAGGCCTGCTGGTGCTCAGAAAGAGGATCGGAAAAGACAGGGTCGTTGTCTTCTGGTCAATCATGTTTGCGGTCTCGATACTGCTCGCCACGGGGTCGGCGTTTATCCTTCGCAGGCCGTACAGCTACTTCACCCTTCACGCACCTGGCTCTGCATCCTACGGATGGGTCTTCAGGTCGGCGGACCGCTGGCTGTCATTCGCACCGATCTTCTTCGCGCTCGTCCTTGGCATCCTTGCCGCATACTTGCTCGGTAGGAAGGAGGACCTCAAGAAGTCCCTTTCCATCATGATGATCGGGCTGGTCCTGTTCTCTTTCGGTCCGATTGCACTTGCCTACGCGCGTACCGTGTATAACCCCGCGCGGGTTCCCTCTGACTACGAACAGATGAACAGATACATAGAGGGCGCCTCTGCAGGGGCAAGACCGATATGGGTGCCTTTCTCGAGAGACGGCTTCCACTACGACTGGGCGCCAGAGAAACGTGTCGGCGCGTTCGCCGTTTACTCGTCCAACACGAACCTGAACAATCTGCAGGACCTGTACGACGTCAATCCGTTCTACTACTGGCTCGAGTCCCTGCTGTTGAGGATACCGCCGAGCCCTCTCCAGGTCTTGAACAGGGACTTCCTGCTTCAGAATAACCTGGGCTCAAGGCTCTTCATCCCGTTCTCCGCGAAATATCTGATATACGACACATCGGTACCAGCGTATCCCTTCGGCGAGACGTTCGCCCAAGACACAAGCATGAGGCTCGCAAAGGAAACTGAAATCCTCAGCGTTTACGAGCTCGAGAAGAGCACTCCCATCGTCAGGGCTGCGCGCAAGACCGTCAGGGTAAACTCATACTACGACGAGCTCGCCCTCGTTCAGAAGTTGAGCTTTGATCAGTTGCAGAGTATCGCTTTCGTCGAGAAGACGAGGCCGATCGATCGCAGGTACGGTGTCATGACGATGAACGACTACTTGCAGGCGTTCGATCTCAACTCGAGCTTCGAGCAGGCCGAGGGCGGCATGCCGGTCGGATGGACGCCAGCCCGCAACGACGTGCGTGTCACCTGTTCCATCGACAGCAGAAACCGAGTGAGTGGCAAGCAGAGCTTTCGAGTGGAAAACCTGGCCTACGAGGACCTCTCACTTGCCTGGGTAACGGGTCGCGAGGTGCCAGTGGAGGCTGGTCAGATATACAACATAGAGACCAGCGTGAAGTACACCAATTCCCAGTGGACCCACGTAGCTGTCGAAGGATACGACCCTGCGGCGGGACGCTGGGTACGCCTCGTCAGGTGCCCGACTGCTTCAACTGGAAGCTCAGGATGGAAAAAGACCTCAGTATCATTCTGGATGCCCGCTGGTTTTACGAAGATACGGCCCGCGCTCGCGGCGGGATGGAAAGAAGATACTGCCAAAGGCCCGGCCGTGAGCTGGTTTGACGACGTCAAAATATCCAAGATCAGTGACAGCTTCTACGAGGACCTGTCGAATGGCAGCGGCAACCCTACCGTGACTTACCAGCGGATTGGACCAGAGAAATACAAAGTACGAGTGCGCGGCGCCAGGGCCCCATCCGTGCTCGTTTTCGGCGAAGCCTTCGACCCGCTCTGGCAGGCGCGCACCTTAGATGGCAAGTCGATAGATCCTGTTCGTCTGTACTCTACGATCACGGGATTTCCAGTGGACAAGACCGGGGATTTCGACATGACAATCGAGTATATCGCGCAGCCCTGGTTCCTCCAGGGGCTATTGATCTCACTAGTGAGCCTCGCTCTTTGCATTGCGTTCTTTACTCTTGCTTTCGTGCGAGAAAGGCGAAAGAGCGTGGGATGGTAACGGGCCTGTGTTATATTCTTCTGGCGGATCGATCTGCGGACGTCGCTCGAGATGTTCGAACGCGCGGCCACGCGAAAGCATGAGGTTATGAAAGACCCACTCGTTTCCGTTATAGTGCCAACACACAACTCGGGCAAGACGATTGGAGCCTGCCTTGCTTCCATACTCGTACAGACCTATCCGAACGTCGAGATCGTTGTCGTCGACAACAACTCGGATGACAACACCCGTCAGATAGCATCAACATATACCGACAAGGTCCTCGTTCAAGGCCCGGAGAGGTCTGCGCAGAGAAACTATGGAGCACAGGTATCGAGAGGCGACTACCTGCTCTTCCCTGACTGCGACATGGACCTGTCCAGGAACGTTATCAGGGAATGCATCAACAAAGTGGAGCGGGAACCTGCCATAAAAGCCATAGTGGTCCCCGAAGTCTCGTTTGGCGCGGGCTTCTGGGCCAGGTGCAGGAAGCTCGAGCGCTCGTACTACATTGGCGTGGAATGGCTGGAGGCCGCGAGGTTTTTCGAGCGATCCGCCTTCGAGGAAATGGAGGGCTACGACCTCAGGAACACCGGCACCGAGGACTTCGACCTCCCTCAGAGGATTAGGGCCAAATACGGACCGCTGTCACACTCCAGGGTCAGCTCTTTCGTCTATCACGACGAGCAGGACATGAGCCTTATCGAGACCTGCAAGACCAACTACTACTACGGGCAAAAGCTTGACGTCTACAGGTCCGTCGACGCGAACAAAGAGAACTTCAGAAAGCAGTACAACATCATGAAGAGGTACTCCCTGTTCTTCTCCGACCCCCGAAGGTTGTTCAGTGATCCGCTGCTCGGCCTCGGAACCCTTCTTATGAAGGCCTGCGACCTCGGTGCGTGGGCATCGGGCTTCGCGGTGGCGAAAGCGGCAGAATACTCGCGCAATCTCAAGGGCGACTGACAGGTCCCAAGTAACCGAGGAAAAAGTGACAAGAGAAAGATCCCGGCCATGAAGATGAGCCGAGTCCAGCGACTGGTGATCAACAGACGGGGCAATCCTCAGAAGGTGGAAATGGTCGAGAGTTTGATCGACAAAGCAGGAGCCCGGAGTGCCGGGACTGTACTGGAGGTCGGGTGCGGCGCCGGGTTCGTCGCCTTCAATCTTCACGACCGTTACGGAATGATAGTCACTGGTGTCGACGTCGACATCGAGCAGATAGAGGCAGCACGCGACAACTACGGTTCGAGCGAAACGCTCAGGTTCATCGAATCCGACGCCGCCAGTCTGCCCTTCGACGACGGGGAATTCGATCTGGTCATCATGCAGATGGTGCTGCACCACATTCCCGAGTGGCAAGCCACCCTGGGCGAACTTGCCAGGGTGCTCAAGCAAGGTCATTTTCTTATCTTCGATGATGCTGTCTATACGGATGTGACAAGCAAATACCTCAAGCCACTTCTCAGGGGACACAGCTTCTACTCTGAAGAAGAAGTGATTGAGACGCTGTGCGATAGGGGTCTGTCGGTCGTCCACCAGGAAGAAAAGTGGGGGGTAATGAAGTTCCTGGTCAGACACTGCATACTGTTGTTCCAGAAGGGCGGGGAAGTCAATTGAGCACCAGAGCAACAGCCCAGAAGAACGGGAGCCGGTTGGTCGGAGCGCTCGCCTTGCTTGCACTCCTGTGCCTGTGCTTGAGCTCGTGCGGTACAAGCGCGGCCTCGAGAATCGTTGTGTCGAACCCGTCTGATTTCGCCGCACACTACAAGACGCTCATGGAACCACACAGCCATACGACGAAAAGCGACGGAAAACTGACCATTACGCAAGTCATCAACACCTATGCCGGCATTGGCTTCGGCGCCCTGGCAATAACAGACCATAACCTTGTAACATGGCCATGGCCCGTGGACCCTGGAGAAATGGTAGCGGAACAGGGGGACGAAGTATCGAAGTATCCATCGATGCAGAATTTCCACATGACCAGCCTCTGCTGCGACTTCGTTCCTGATGCGAACGTCACGCCGCAGAGCTGTATTGACCAGGTGCTTGCGCGGAAAGGCCTCACGGTCATAGCCCACCCGTACTATTCGGGCAAAGGCGCCAAGGACATAAGAAAACTGACGGGGTATAACGGGATAGAGATCTACAACCGCTCCGCGGAGCTCATCGCAAACAGGGGATACTCTCTCGACGTGTGGGACGAGCTCCTTTCGACTTCGGGCCGAATGGTGTGGGGTTACGCCGTTGATGACTGGCATGGCAACCCGCAGGGGTTGAACTGGGGCAAGATCGTCGTCCTGTCGAACGCCGTCACCGCGGAGGCTCTCAAGGCGTCGCTGGAGAGCGGTAGCTTCTACTCAGTGGCAGGGACTGGAGGTCTTCGCTTCCGGGATATTTCAGTGAGTGGCAGGCAGATTGCCGTAGAGACCAACGAGCCCGCAGATATCAGATTTATAGGTCGAAGAGGAAATGTGCTCGGGTCGGCCCAGAACACGCCGAGCGCTCACTACGAGGTAGCGGGCGATGAGCTCTACGTCCGGATAGAAGCGGTATCCGCCGACGGCGCCACGACAGTATACTCGAACCCTGTTTCTGTTAGGACCGCCCTGTGACAGGTGGTGATCAAAAGGGGTTCCTGAGAGCCACAAATAGAAACCTCCCCAGCAGAGTCCTGCCGAACAGTTTCCGCAGCAAGGTTTCAACCGCCAGTAAGACCCGTGACGAAACCTCTGTTCGCGACATGTCATAGAAAACGTCCGGCAGGCGCGTGAAGGTCTCGATATCAAGCAGCTGGAGGCCACTGTCCTTTACCAGTTGCTCGATCTCTGTCTTCGTCGCCCTCTCAACCGGTATCGGACATGGCGTTATCCTGTTAATCGAGCGCCGGTTAGGCATCGAGAAGACGAGTATCCCGCCAGGGCTTAGATCTGCCGCAACCTTTGGAACAACCTCGCGCCAGTTCCTGCAGTAAGGAAGGACCCTCACAGCTGTCACGAAGTCGAAACGCTCCTCGAACGGCAACTCCTCGCTCGATATGTCGACGACCTCGAGCGCTCTCAGCCTTGCACTCGAAAGCTTAGCACGGCACTGTTCCAGCATCTCCTCGGACAGATCGACACCGTATACATCTTCAGCGTGACTGTTGCTCAAGATGAAATCGAGGATCCTTCCCGTGCCGATCCCGATATCCAGTATCTTTCCACCAGGTGCAAGCCTGAGGAATCTGCCTGTGAACTCGAGCTCCATCTCGCTCAAGGCCTGGCTCGCGGGAGTCCGCCAGCGGTTGTCATATCTTGCCCCGGTCTCATTCCAGAGCTCCGCCATCGAGCGGTTGCCGCGCCAAAAGCCGGACTTCAATAACGTGTGCTTGCTCGCTTCCTCCTTCGAGCAGATGGCCACGAACGCGCCCCCCAGGGTAGGCAATCTCCAGGAAAGCGCATCGTAGTACTCCCAGATCACGGGCAGGTCGAGCCTGTCGCGGAGCAGCCAGTGGGAACGCCTGTGCACTTCGAACCCGACCTTTGAGAGATCTGCTGCGGATAGCGGAGCCTGTCGCAACAGCACTTGTCCCGGGTATGTTTTCTCGACGATCTGTCGCGAGAGCGCTGGCAACACTCTGTCAGTGAAGACGCTTACCTGAATCGTTGCGGCCGCGACGTCTTTCATCGATCGGAGCGCCAGCGATGCGTCCTCACTTGATAGATGCCCTAACCCACTCAAACAGAGAACGTAGCTGAAGCTGTCCGCGGGAAAAGGAAGAACGCGTGGGTCCGCCACTACCCCGAACCCCTCGTGCGACCCCTCGTGGTGCTCCACAGCCTCCCTGACGAGCCGATAGTTTGCGTCCGTGAATACAACGTCGCCGTTGAAGAGGCTCGAACGCGCATTTGTCCCACAACCGACATCAAGAGAGATGGAGCCCGAATACTTTATGACCAGCGCGTCCAATCTGCCTGTCGCAGAAGAGGCGGTCTCCTCCATGCTCGCGCCTTCAGGAGAATCGAGCGACTGTCTGAAGGCGAAGGGCACCAGGATCGGGATTCCATTCAAGACAGGGTAGGAGGAACCACAGGAAGAGCAGGAAGCGGCCCCTTCCTCGATTTTTCGAAGCTCGTCCAGTGAGCCGATGACGACTTGCGACCCCGCTATCTTGCACTCAGGACATACGACCTCTATCTCGCCTGCGCGTCTGTCCCTGGGGATGGGGTCGATCCTCTTTATCATCTTAACGCTGACCAGTCCGTCCCTGGCTCGGGCTACCAATCTGTGCCATCATCTTCAGGAGCTCTGAGAAATCATAGTCTTTGACACGTACGAAAGAGACGTCCCAGCAGAGGTTCCTGACCCTGTCGAATCTCTCGAACAGCTCCTCAGTCAGCCCTTCCTCGTGAACGAAGGCTGTGATGAATGGGCTGTTATAGAACTCACCCAGAGACAGCATGTACAGGTAATCCAGCCAGTCTTTCTCAGGCGATGCAGTACCCGTCTGCTTGCCGCTGGTGTTTTGTATGAGAAACAGACCCCCGACTTCGAGCGGAGCGGTCACCGCTTGCCCGCTATCCCTCAAATAACGCTTCAACTGCATGTTAGTCCGCCTGCCGAGGTTGCCAGCGAGAGAGATCGGGAAGGCTTTCTTGCGCTCCATGTCAAGCAGCAGCAGCTCGTCCGAGACGTACTTGGCCCCGATGTCGAGTGCCTGGTTGAGGATGGTGGTCTTCCCGTTGGAACCCGGGCCTATCACACAGGCAGCTCTGTCTCCGAACGCCATGGCGTTGCCTCGCATCAGAACGTAGCCCTCGAGCAGGAGGTCCAGGGCGATGATGTTCGACAGGTGACCTCCCGCCGGCAGGATGCCGCCGATATTTACGGGCACGCGCCTGAGCATCTCGTTGAATCGGAACAACTTGTTGCCCGGGTCGTAGCTGAACCTGAGCGGTACTCCGAGTGGTAGCTTCCTCTCGTAGTACCAGCACTCGCCCGACTTGAAGTAAGACTGGTGCCTGAACTGGCAATCCGCTGGAAAGGACATGCTGTTCTCGACCGCCAGCGTGTAGTGAAAGGCAGCGGGCTCACGGACAGGGGGGAATGCCTCGAATTCGGCTGAGATGTAACACCCACTCAGACGTTTCAAGCTTGTGTCAAAGGATACGAGACCGGGGATGATGTTCTTGTACATAATGACCTGTTGACAATAGACTCGTGAACTACCCTAAAGCTGACCCGACTCCATACCATAATAGTGTATCCCGAGTTCAAGTAACACGCCGGCGCGACACCCGGGCCGGCGATCTCCAGCAGTCTCTCGCATGGGGCGCGGGCCGGTTTGTGTTCCGCAACAGGAGACCCTCGCAAGTGTTAATATGTCCGTGTCGATTAACTGAAATCGTGAAATGGCGGTTCAGATGCAGACTAACGTGGTTCTTTAACATGGACGAGAAGCATAGCGCGCCACGCGTTGTTCTCGGGCAGTTCCTCGGCAGGCTGAAGAAAGACCCGGTTGGCGCCGCCCGGCGGGGCATGTATCACGCGTTCGTCGGACGGTTCAAGTATGGCAGGGGCGCCGATTACGATGCCGGGCAGTTCTGGCAGGATAGGTTCGAGAGATGCGGGTTCTCATTCGAGTCCGTCACCGACGAAGGTTACTCCGAGGCCGAGAACAGTGAGCGGGAACAGGCCGCCAGGGACAAGTTCCTCGAGTGCTGCAGCATCGAGGGCGTGGATTTCAGTTCCTCGAGTGCGCTGGAGATAGGTTGCGGGACCGGCTTCTATACCCGCACGCTGGAAGATGCGGGAGTAAAAGAGTACACGGGTGTCGATATCACGGACGTGCTTTTCTCCGGCCTGCAGGAGAGGCACCCTCGCTTCCATTTCGTGAAGCAAGACGCCGCTACGGAGAAGATGCTCGGAAGCTATGACCTGATCGCAATGATCGACGTCGTCCAGCACGTAGTGAGCGACAAGAAGCTGAAGTTCACGATGGACAACATCAAGGGGTGCCTTGCCGAGAACGGCGTCTTCATCATTGCCCCTCTCCGCAACGTCACGAGGAAGACTCCGCTCTTCTACTTCTTGAAGCTGTGGTCGCTGGATGATGTCGTCCAGCATTTCAGCGACTGCAAGGTGAGCGAACCGATAGTCTTCCGGGACGGCGAGGCCATGGTGGCTATCAGGAGATGAAACCCTCTCCAGGCCCCACACCCGCGTCGTCTATCTGAGGAAGAACCCGCAACACCTGGTACATCCGGGGAAATACCCCTGATCTCCCACCGTCCGCCTGAACAGCCTCATCTTCTCGGAGTTCCACAGCTGCTTGAATGGGGTCTCCGTGACATTACCCACGACGTAGTCGATACAAGGGACAACGTCCCCGTTTGGCTTGATACAAGCTCCATACCAGGCCTGGATACAGCGCTCGTTGTATACAGCGTCCATGCCCCGATAATAGGAAGCGGTGTCCTCTCGCGACAGGTCCGGGTATACGCGTACCGCGATATTCGACCTATCCCTTATGTCCCTGATCTGGTCGAACAGGACAGCCCCGTCAACATCGTGCGCATCACCGGTCTCATATGTGCCGATATGTCCCGATTCCATTCCAAGGTACCTCTCAGCCCATTCTTCGTAAGCGATGGATGTCTCGCGGTCGGAAAACCACTGGTGCTGGATCTGCAGTATCCTGACCCCGGCGTCGTCGATCAGCTCAACTATGCCCCGGAGGTTCTCGTAGTTGTAGTTGGACACGGTGAGGTTGACCGTCACGATCGGGAAGAGACGGCCTCCCTTGACCTTCCTGATGTTGTCCAGAGCCTTGATGCACCTGTCGAATGAGGACTCGTTGTTTCTGATCTCGTTGTGTATCTCTTTCTCCGGGCTGTCAATTGAGACGTTCACGAAGTTCAGTCCGGCATCGACCAGTTCCCTGATCTTCTCCTCTCCCGCTACCATGCCGTTCGTTATCATGCCGACAAAAAGGCCCCTGGATGAAGCATGCCGTACGACCTCCTCGATGCCCTGGTACAGCAGCGGCTCTCCACCCGTGAGCATGAGATAGGGTCTGAACCAGGAGATTGAATCCACGAAATCCCTGATCTGCTGAACGGACATCTCTTCCATGCCGCCGCCCTCTGAGTACCTGCCGTGCGGCCCCCAGTACCAGCAGGTCTTGCACCTCAGGTTGCAACGGTGAGTTATCTCGAACCCGATTATCTGAGGATAGAAGCTACTCCCATTCCTGATCAGGCGATAATCAAGGCCCGAAAGCTGTCGAACCTTCTGGAACCCCTGAATTATGCAAGCGAGTGGATGCTCTTTGAGCATCGCTGATGCTGCGCTAACATCGATATCCCTGCCAACAAGTCGCATACTGTCTCCATCCGCGAAGCCTAGCCCGCCTCGCAAACATGCCGCCCAGAACAATCAGACGCTTGTTCTTCCTAACAAGAAACTGAAGTGATAGTCGACGCTCTCCTTCCTCAGACACATCTCGGCAATCTCACGAGGCTCCATTCTCCTTTTCATCCTTGCTCGTGAATCCAGCACCTCATAGGTGATACCGAACTCCTCGAACACGTCCAGAAGGTGCTCGACGTCGTACCCCAATCGTCTCAGTCCGTACGGCCAGCACTCCATTACGGCAAGAAACTTGTTTTCGCTCAGGAATCTGTGGCCTCCGTCCAGTATCAACCCCTCAGCGCCTTGCGCGTCGCTTTTCAGGATATCCACTTTCTGGCACCGCAGCACTTCTCCATAGAACTCGTCCAACGAAGTGGACACCACTTCTTCGTATCCGGACAGATCCTGAACGTTTGCCTCTTCAAGCGAATGGCCGGCGAGATTGTACTGGCTTGTGAAGAGCCTCCTGACGCGACTTTCGTCTGCAACTGCCTTCTGGATCGGAATCACGTTCGAGAGCTTGTTAGCCTCAATGTTCTTTACGAGGATGCGGTAGTTCTCTGCCTCGGGCTCAAATGCGTAGACCTTCCCCACATCGCCGGTAAGTCTGGCGGCGGCGATCGAGTAGATCCCGATGTTAGCACCGATGTCGACGACTACCATCCCAGGCTTGATAAGCTCCTTGAAAACCTGCAGCTCGTAGCTTTCACGGGAATTCGCGATCAGAGATGGGGTGAGCACCTCGTCGCGGGTATCAACGAAGACCTTGCAGCCGTGGTAGTCTACCTGCACCAGGCTGGGTGGTATCAGCTTCCTCTTCAAGAATTTGTATGCCCTCTGCACCCCCGGGATCCTGTCGACCCACAATCCACCCAGAAGACGTTTAAACTTGATGAGAACAAGCAGGGCGATTCTTTTGGCTGAGTTATTCATGCTTTTCAACCGATACCGACGGTAGACACTGCGAAACCCTGACCTCGGAGCGACTATGCAAAACCAGACAAGGCCACGTGCACACCGGGGTTTCTCCTCACCGGTTCAGCTACCCGGCCCTTCCGGGAGTAGTTGTCGCGCCTTCATAGCATCATAATGTATATCACGTCGTATTACACAAAGGAGCCTGCTGTTGCTGTGGGGCAAGAGTCCGGCCATCCAGGGAGAATCTGTTGCGCGCTAAACCAAGACCGGTAACGTTCAAGCGTGGGGTGGACACGGGAGAACCGGGAGCGCGGAACAAGGCCTGCCTTGAATTCGCAACAGACGCTATCGACGGCGCTGATCTCCTGGACGTTGGATGCTGGGCTGGCGCGTTCGCATCCATGGCGCTCGACAAAGCGCGTACTGTCACTGCGGTCGACATCGAGCCACAAGCTCTCGAAGTGGCCAGGGTGCACGCGCCGTTGGCGGGCTTCATCGAGGCTTCGGTGCTATCGCTGCCTTTCGCGGTGCGCAGCTTCGATACCGTCACTTTGTGGGATGTTCTTGAGCACCTCCCTGTCGGGTGTGAGAGCGCAGCCTTCGATGAGATCGCACGCGTCTTGCGGCCTGGCGGATACCTTGCCCTCAGCGTCCCTTGCGACAACTTGCTCGCCAAGGCTCTCGACCCGATGTACTTTCCAAAAAAGCACCGGCACTATTCCTCTGATTCGCTGCAATGCCAGCTCGAAACCAGCGGCTTCACCGTCGAACGAAAGACTACCCTTGGAGGGTTGATAACTGCATCAGATTTCCTGGTATTTTGCGCATGGAAGTACGTCCTAGGAAAACCGGGGCCGTCCTTAGCCAGTTACCGAAGGATATGCGAGCGCGATGCAAATCGCGAAGGGTTTATAGAACTCTTCATGCTTGCACAGCTTTCGAGCAACCAGGCCACCTGTTCCCGACCCTCGCATCCGGTCGAATAGTCTAGAATAGTCCCATGAACTCTGACTATGATGGGTATTTTGAGCGTCAGTTCGGGCGCGGAGGAATGATTTCTGAGAGAGATGTCGTGCTGCGGGCACGGTGGTCCTACGCCCAGTGCACGGGGCTGTTCAAAAGGCTCAACGTCCGCCCGGAGCACAAGCTACTCGAGGTCGGGTCGGGACTCGGAAGCCTGTACAGCAACCTCCCTTACAAGGGCAACTATCTGGGGCTCGAGATAGACGAGAGAGCCGCCTCTTTCACAAACGAGTACTTTCAGACCCGGTGTTTCCTGAACACTTCCATCGAGGAGTTCCCGGAAGACGAGCAATTCGATCTTATCTTCGCGTTCGAGGTGCTGGAGCATCTCCATGATCCCCTGGGTGCTATTGAAAAGATGTTGAGGCTTCTCAGGCCAGGAGGCTCGTTCTGCGGGACCAGTCCATACCCTTACCGCAGATACGTGGCGGTCGACACCACGCACCTCTTCCTCCTTCACCCAGAGAACTGGGCACGGCTCTTCACGGCCGCCGGCTTCAGGGAGGTGGCGGTGCAACCAGCTTCATACCTTCCCTTTCTATGGAGACTGAGCAAGAGAGGCAACAAAGCGCTCCCGTTCTATGTACCATTCAGACACGTGCTGTCAACCACTCTTATCATCGCTGATGCCTGAGAGCCAGGCACACGTCGATCGGCGCGATTCCTCAGGATATCGCCCTGGTCCTCAGAAAGAACGCGCAGGAGCATCTTTGCATGACGATACCGACAGAACGATTGAGGTAGAACAGAGGCCCTCGGGTCCGGGCGGGACCCTGCTCGGCGCTTTCGGCGTGATGATGGTCTCGTTCACTATCGCGAGCGCACTCGCGTACCTTTTCAGTATCATAATGACCAGGATGCTCGGCAAAGCCGGGGCTTTTTCAAACTTCAATTCTCTCAACTCTCTTTTCCTGATCATCTTTGCGGGCTCATCAGCGATCCAGACCGTTATTACCAAGTACATCGCCGAGACCGAGGCTGGAGGCGAACGCGACCGCATCCGTCTTCTGGTGCACGTGTTCTCCCGATGGCTGCTCTGGACAGCGGCCGTCATCTTGCTTGCCAGCGCGGCCGTGGCCTGGCCACTGTCTCATGTGCTCAAGCTCGGATCCCCGGTGCTGGTTATCGCCCTCGGCACTTACCTGGCCAGCACGCTTTATCTGATGCTGCCCTACGGGCTCCTCCAGGGCGAACAGCGTTTTGTGGGACTTGGCGCGGCCAGCGTCGCTGCCGCAGTGCTCAGGATCGCTTTCGGAGTAGTCCTTGTTGCAATTGGGCTTGGGGTCCTGGGCGCCCTGGGTGGTGGTACGCTCGCATGCCTGTGCGTCATAAGCTTGATCATCTATTACTACCGTGAATACTTCTTCGGAAAACCGGGCATTGTCGAGGATTTTCACCCCACCAGAGTGCTCCGAACGTTCATCCCTGTTGCTCTAGGCTTCTTCCTTCTGATGCTCATGACTCAAATTGACGTGATGCTGATCAAGGCCATTAAGGGTGCCGTCGAGGCGGATGTGTATTCCTATGGCGCCCTGGCGGGAAAAGCCGTGCTCTTCTTCCCAATGGGAATATCAGCAGTCATGTTCCCGCGCGTGAGCCAGCTGCACGCTCGAGGAAAGTCAACGAGGAAGGTGCTCGGCCTCAGCCTTCTGTCCTGTATTGCGCTCGAGTCCGCGGTGGTCGGCTTCTACGCCCTGTTCCCCAACTTCACCGGGATGTTCTTCGCGGGCAGGCACGAAAAGGAGATGTCCCGGCTGACAGGGGCGTTGGGCATACCTTTCGTTGTCTTCTTCGGGCTGGTGATGGCTGTCTTCGCGATAGTCTACCTGCTCGTCTACTATCAAATTGCTCTGAACAAGAGGGCATTCATCGC
>Ga0209745_1000843_pt1 | contig 18560 bp, 17 predicted proteins | sample BarGraNGADG00312_FD_184495 | JGI IMG/M metagenome (GOLD analysis project Ga0209745, IMG submission 184495) | Arctic peat soil microbial communities from Barrow, Alaska - Barrow Graham LP Ref core NGADG0004-312 (SPAdes) (version 2) | ecosystem: Environmental > Terrestrial > Soil > Wetlands > Peat...
TCCGGGGAAGCGGCGTCCCGCTCGTCCCGGGATCAGATGAGTTGCCCTTCGATCCGGATCAGGCGGAGAAGGCCGCCGCCTTGATCGGCTACCCGGTGCTGATCAAGGCGGCTTTCGGCGGCGGCGGGAAGGGGATTCGCTCCTGCGCCGACCGCGAAGAATTGCTGGCCTCCCTCGAGATGGCCCGTCGAGAGGCGGGGAGCGTCTTTGGGAATGCGACGATCTACCTCGAGAAGCTGATCGTGCGCCCACGTCATATCGAGATCCAGATCCTCGCGGACGGACATGGGCACTACATCCACTTGGGCGAGCGCGAGTGCTCTATTCAACGTCGGCATCAGAAGCTCCTCGAAGAAAGCCCGACGACAGCGGCGTTCCCGGGCCTACGCGACCGGATGGGCGCTGCGGCCGTCGAGATTGCGCGACGGATCGGCTATGTGAATGCGGGGACCGTGGAGTTCCTGCTGGACCCGAATGGCGACTTCTACTTCCTAGAGATGAACACGCGCCTGCAGGTGGAGCACGCTGTTACCGAGTTGGTCACTGGTCTCGACATTGTCCAGCGACAGCTTCGCATCGCCGCGGGCCACCCGCTCGACCTGACCCAGGAGCAGATCCGCTTCCAAGGGCACGCGATCGAGTGTCGGATCAACGCTGAGGACCCGGAGCGAGAGTTCCTTCCTTCCGTGGGACGGATCATTTCGATGCACCTTCCGCAAGGGCCGGGGGTCCGCAACGACGTCGGATTCCTGGGCGGGTCGGATGTGACATCCCATTACGATTCGATGCTCGGCAAGCTAATCGTCTGGGGCGAGAACCGCGACGAGGCGATCGCGCGCGCACTTCGGGCGCTCCATGAGTACCGGATCGCCGGGATCAAGACCAACCTCCGGTTCCAGAGGTGGCTCCTCGCCCACCCGCGATTCCGGAGCGGCGCGATCGACACCCGCTTCATCGAGGAGGAGTACCACCCCGACGAGGTCGCGCGCGAGCGCGAGGAGACGACCGCAGTCGTTGCCGCGGCCGTCGCCGCTTATGGTGCGGGGACCGCGCCGCCCGAGGAGACCGGGTCGCCCGGCTCAGTTTGGCGGCTTCTCGGACGCCCAGGAGCGGGATGGCGAGACCGATGAGTGGCGACCGGTCCCGCGAGTACGTGGCGATCGTCGGAAACCGGCAGCGCCTCGTGAGGGTCGAGCCGGATGGCGAGTCGCTCCGCATCCGCGTCGACGGCGAGGAGTTCAACGTCGGCTTTGTGGAGCATGGCTTGGGCGAGATCTGCCTGTTACTAAACGGCCGCCCGCAGGTCGTCAACGTCCAGCCCGAGGGAGAAGGTCGCTACTGTGTGATGCTTGGCGGCGGCGAGACAACCGTCGCGATCGCCGATCCGGCGGGCGCGCATTTGGGCGGCTCAAACCGGGCAATCCGTCAGGACAAGCGGATCGAGGTGCGGGCGCCGATGCACGGTTTGGTCGTAGCGGTCCAGGTGAGCGAGGGAGACGAGGTCGAGGAGGAGACCCCCCTCGTCGTCCTCGAGGCAATGAAGATGCAGAACGCGCTGACGAGCCCGGCGGCCGGAACCGTCAGCCAGGTGCGTGCGCGGACGGGCCAGACGGTCGAAGAGAACGCTCTTCTCGTCCTGCTCGATAGAAGAGACCTGCATGAGCCGGATGCGTGAGGCGCAGGAAACATCGAGGGCCTGAAAGACAGATACTCTGCGAGCTCAGTTAATCCCGCTCGGGAGGAGGCTTTGACCGTGCATCCTCTTGTGACTCAATTGCGCTTCACCCGCAGCGAGTTTGCTCGCGGGCTAGACGGTGTCTCGGCAGAGGACGGCATCGTCCGCGTGCCGCCGCTGAATTCGCTCAGCTGGCTGGTCGGCCACTTGGCCAACCAGGAGCATCGTTTCTGGGTCAGGCTGGCTCAGCACAAGGACATGGCGCCGGATCTCAACGACCTCGTTGGTTTCGGTGGGCCCGCCAGCACGCCGGCCCTGGATGAGATGTGGGCGCTGTGGCACAAGGTCATCGCGGAGGCGGACGATTACCTCGATACCCTGACGCCCGAGATCATGCAGGCCCATCTGCTGGGTAACCGAGGACCGACCGACGAGAGTGTCGGCACCATGTTGATGCGCACCATCTACCACTACTGGTACCACACGGGCGAAGGAGCCGCGGTCCGTCAGATTCTGGGGCATACGGGCCTGCCAGAATTCGTCGGGAGCATGGACGCGGCTTCATATCGGCCAGAAGCTGAGTAGCTGCGAAGCGGTCCTTTACGAGCCGGTTCAGCTGTGCCCTCGCTCGTGGCCCAGCCGCCTAACGCACGTCCCTTGGACTGTCGCCGCGGCCACTGCCGCAGACGGGCCGACTCTCAGAAACCCAACGGCTCTCCGACGAGCAGAAGCCGAACCCGACCCTGGAGCGCTTCGCCGAAGACGATGAGCAGCTTGTTGCAGAGTCGATCGGGCCACGCGCAGTCGTGCTCACGACACACGCCCTCGTCGTAGCAATGCGGCCGGAACTCGCCGGAACGATGAGCGTTCGCCGGAGCGACTTCGCGGTAGACGCGCTCCACCGCATCCTCGATCGTCGGCACAAGCTTGTTCGCACTGGCCACGATCAGAACGTGCTGCGCTCCGAAAGCCAGCGCGGCGACGGCGTTACCAGTGTGGTTCATCACGACTATGGCACCCGACTCTGCAAGCGAGTTGCAGCTCATCACGTAGTAGTCCGCCATAACGTTCTTCCGCCGGAGCTCGTGCCTTTCCTCCCGAGTGAGGCCGGGAAGCTGCTGATTGATCACCGTCATTCCGAGGCTGTCGAGCGCGTCCCAAAGACCCATCTGGCGGAGCGAGGTCGATCCGCCGAGACCGACGACGACGTCCCTCGGCAACCAATCGAGGACGAATGAGAGGGCCTCGGAGGCCGTCTCCACGAAGTCGCATTCGATCCCGCGACTGCTCATGAGGGCGCGGAACCGATCGAGGCGCCGATCTCTTACCCACTGGGAGTTCGGATCGGAAAAGACCGGCGGCGCCGCTCTGGTCGTTTCCCGACCGTTGGAACTGTTCGGACTGACTGCCACTGGTTGCCTCCTAGGATGGACTGGCAGTCGCCCGAGCGTGACGCTCCTCGAGCGCGTGTGCGAGTTCGTGATCCTCCATGGTGTCGGTGGCGAGCAGCTCCCAGATGCCCGGGTATGTCAGGGCTGGAACTACGACGCGATCAGGGAGAGCGGCTACGATCTCGGCCATCGAGCGATGCGTCGCGTCTGAGATGCCGTGCAACAAGCGGCGACTCTCCTGTTGCGTTGGACGGCGCGCGGGCGGATACCCGGCGCCCGACTCGACCGAGAGCAGGGCGTCGAAGATCATGCGAACGTTGACATCGGCGGCCCAACCGTATCCGAGATTCAGGGCGAGCGAGACGACGTTGCCGCCATTGATCTGAGTGAAGAGCCATGCGTCGAGCGGTGTCAGGATTCGACCGCTGAAGACCCCCGGGTACTGGTTGACCGCGATCTCGTAGCCGTGGCCAGTGCCGCAACCACCGACGATGAAGTCTGCGCGTCCGGTTGCCAGCAGCAGGGCCGAGAGGAAGCTCGTATGGAGCACGGTGAGCTCAGGCAGCTCACCGCTCCGCTTCATGCCTGCGTTGATGACCTCGTGGCCACGGCCTTCGACGGCGGCGACCACGTCCGCGTTCCGGTCTGCCGTGCTGATTTCATTCACGACGGCAATCTTCATGGCTGGATCCTCTTTCCAAATGGGCGCCGCGGCGCCCCGAGCTACGTGTTCTGCGGGAAGCCCAGGTTGACGCCCCGAAGACCAGGCTCCGGCCATCGACTCGTCACCGTCTTGGCGCGCGTGTAGAAGCGGACTCCTTCTTCGCCCTTCATGTCGAGGTCTCCGAACATCGACTCGCGCCAGCCGCCAAAGGGGTAGTAGCCCACTGGCACGGGAATCGGCACGTTCACCCCAACCATCCCGACCTCGATCTCGGTTTGGAAGCGCCGGGCGACCCCGCCGTCGTTGGTGAAGATGGCCGTACCGTTCGCCCACCGGTTCGTATTGATGATCGAGGCCGCCTCAGCATAGGAATCGACCCGCATCAGGCAGAGAACCGGACCGAAGATCTCGTCCTCGTAGATCGTCATGTTGGTCTTCACGTGGTCGAACAGCGTGGGACCCAGGAAGAACCCGTTCGGGTGCTCGTCGACGCGAAGCTCTCTGCCGTCGACGACAAGGGTGGCGCCTTCCTCGACGCCCTTCGCAATGTAGTAGGCGACCTTGTCACGATGTTCGGCGCTGTAGAGGGGGCCCATGTCGACGCCATCTGCCATCCCGTCGCCGATCCGGAGTCGGCCGATCCGCGCGACGAGCATCGGCAGCAGGCGATCGGCCGCATCGCCCACGGCGACAACCACCGCGATCGCCATGCAGCGCTCGCCTGCGGCGCCATAGCCCGCGTTCACGGCCGAGTCGGCTGCGAGTTCCATGTCGGCATCGGGCAGAACGACCATGTGGTTCTTGGCGCCGGTGTACGCGGCCACGCGCTTGCCGGCGCGGGCCCCCGTCTCGTACACATAACGGCCGACCTCGGTGGAGCCGACGAAACTCACCGCGGCAACGTCCGGATGCTCGAGGAGGCGCTGGACCGTTTCTCGACCGCCATAGAGCACATTGAAGACGCCGTCCGGCAGCCCCGCATCCTGAAGAAGCTGCGCCTGCATTTGGATCGCCAGAGGCGTGTCCGATGAGGGCTTGAGCACGACCGAGTTGCCACATGCCAGCGCAAGCGGGTACATCCACATCGGGACCATGACCGGGAAGTTGAACGGCGTGATGCACCCGACGACGCCCAGTGGCTGGCGCCATGACAGCGTGTCCACGTTTGCAGACACCGATTGTGAGAAGCCGCCCATCAGGTGCGTGGGGATCCCGCAAGCGAAGTCGATGACCTCAAGACCTCTAGAGACACCGCCGAGTGCGTCGTTGAACGTCTTGCCGTGATCGGTCACCACGAGCGCGGCGAGATCGCGCTGATGGCGGAATACGAGGTCCCGGAACGCGAACATCACCGCGCTGCGTTTCGCGAGGGACGCATCCCGCCAAGCCGGGAAGGCCGCTCTCGCGGCGTCGACGGCACGGTCGACATCGATGGCGGTTCCGCGTGGCACGGAGGCGATGACCTCACCGGTAACCGGATTCGTGACTTTGGCATACCGCTCGGCTGGCGTTGGGTCGAGACCGCCTCCAATCCAGTGCTTCAGAATCATTGGCGCAACCAGGGTGCTCATCGATCTAACCTCGGGTCTTGAGGGCCACAGCGGCTCGCGCCGCAGTCTTGACGTCCTCGACGGACATCCCATGCCGATCGACGAGCTCCGGGTACGGACCACATTCGGATACGAATTGGTCCTGTACCCCCACTCGAAACACAGGCACGGGCCGACGGCCCGAAAGGGCCTCGGTGACGGCGCCTCCGAGACCGCCTATCACGCTTGCTTCCTCCGCCGTGACGACGGCGCCGGTTTGCTCGGCCGCCTCCGCGATCGCTTCAACGTCGAGCGGCTTGATGGTATGAACGTCGACGACTCGGGCGGACACGCCTTCACCCGCCAGCTCCTCGGCCGCCTGAAGGCATCGGCTGACCATCAGGCCCGTGCCAATGAGGGCGACGTCCGTTCCGTCTCGAAGGGTCATGGCCTTGCCGATCGTGGGTGCGTAGGCGTCGTCGAACAGGAGGGGCACATCGTTGCGGTTCATCCTGAGATAGACCGGGCCAGGCCAGGCGGCGACCTGAGGCAGGAGCTTGGCCAGTGCGACGGTGTCCGCCGGCTGGACGATGGTCATGCCCGGCAGGCTGCGCATGATCGCTATGTCGCTGATCGCGTGGTGGGTCGGGCCCTCCTGCATCGGAGACAGCCCCCCGTAGGGAGCCATCAACTTGACGTTGGCACGGCCGATGCCCAAGTGCGTCCGGATCGGTTCGAGGGCGCGCGTCGCGTGGAGAAAGGCGAAGGTTGTTGCGAACGGCACCTTGCCGCAGTAGGCCAGGCCGACTGCGACATCGATTAGGCACTGTTCGGCGATCCCCACGTTGACGAATCGATCGGGAAATGCCTCCTGAAACATGTAGGTGAAATCGGAGTTGGAAACGTCGGCGGACAGTGCGACAACGTCTGGGTTGGTACGGCCGAGTTCAACCAGGGCCCGGCCGAAGGCGGGTCGCATCGCGACTAGGGGGCCCATTGCCTCAGCCCTTCCTCGAGCTCGGCGAGCGCCTGCTCGTACTGCGCACGATCGGGCACCCCGCCGTGCCACCTATTGTCGTATTCCATGAAGCTGACCCCGCGACCTTTCGTCGTGCAGGCGATGATCACGCTGGGCTGGGCGTGGACATCCTCGGCCCTGTCAAGAGCGCCGAGGATCTCCGAGACGTTGTGACCGTGTATCTCCTGGACGTGCCAGCCGAAGGCGCGCCACTTGTCCGCCATCGGCTCCATGGGCATTGCATCCGCTGTTGCGCCGGTCTGCTGGATGCCGTTGAGGTCTACGATTGCCGTCAGGTTTCCAAGGCGGTACTTGGCCGCGGTCATCACGCCTTCCCAGACGACGCCGGCGTTGGTCTCACCGTCGCCGAGTAGCACGTAAACCCGGAAGGCCGATGCCCGACCCGATGGGGCGGTGAACGCAGACGGCTTCGACATGCCCATCCGGGCGGCCAGCGCCATTCCCGCCCCGATGGCGACACCGTGCCCAAGGGGGCCGGCGACGATCTCGACTCCCGGGACGATCCGCTCCGGATGCCCGTGAAGCCTGCTGCCGAGCTGCCGGAACGTACTCAATTCGTCGACAGGGAAGAAACCGCGCCGGGCGAGAGCTGAATACAGGACCGCCGATGCATGGCCCTTGGACAGAAGGAACCGATCGCGCATCGGCCAATCCGGCTTGTTCGGGTCGATGTTGAGGTGATGGAAGTAGAGAGAAGCGACGATCTCGGCCGCCGAGAACGCCCCGCCGATGTGGCCGGAGTTGGCGCCATACACCATCTTGAGGATGTCTATCCGCATCTCCTGGGCCGTGCGCGAGATATCACGGACCAGCGCTTCCGAGTGATAGTTCATCGTGGGGCTGCCTCCTGGCGCGGCGTCGTTCTCACGTCCGGGACGAGGCAGTCGCAGGCTTCGACTCGGCTGGCACCGGCATGTCGAAGTAACTGATCCTCATCCCGTCCGAGCTCGGGAACTCGGAAGCCGTAGGAATCTCCAGAAGAGTGGGACCGCCTGCTTGGAGCAGCCGGCTGAGCGTCGGTTCGATCTCGTCGGCGCTCGATACTCGGGCGGCCTCCACGCCGTACGCTTTCGCGACGGCCACGAAGTCCGGGTTGCTTGGCGCATCCGCACCGCTCACGCGGAACTCGGTTCCACCGAACCTACGCGAGCCGAGGGCGCTGATCTGCAGGTCCCGGACCGAGAGCAAGCCGCCGTTGTTGAGCACGACGGCAACAACAGGCAGGCGGTACTGGATGGCCGTCGCGAGCTCGTGGATGCTCATCTGGAAATCGCCGTCGCCCATGATCGCCACGACCTTCCGGTCGGGCTCGGCCAGTTTCGCGCCCAGGGCGGCGGGATAGGCGAACCCCATCGTCGAGAAATGGCTCGAGCTAAGATGCGTCCTAGGTTGATACGTCTCCCATTCGGAGAACATCTGGCCCTGGGCGTGTCCGGCAGCGCCCGTCACGATCGCGTCGCGAGGCAGCGCCGCGCGAAGCTCGCGCAAGGCGCGGGTTGTCGTGATGGCCGGCCCTTCGGCTGCCCTGGCGTCGAGGCGGGCGAACCATTCGCGCCGCCAGGCGTCGACGCGGGCCGTCCATGGGGAGTTCCGCCAGTCCCGAGCCGACGTTCGTTCCTTGACGGATGTGAGGATATCGCCCATTCCCGCCTTGGCATCACCCCACAGCGCGACCTGTGTCGGGTAGTTCTTACCCAGTTCGCGGTCGTCGATATCCAGGTGAATCAGCGTCGTCTTGGGGAAATCGAACGTAGACCCTGGATGCCAGGAGCTCGTGTCCCACTCGCCAAAGCGCGTGCCGATCGCCAGGATCACGTCGGCGTTGCGGGCCGCCTCGTTGGCGCACGTCGTGCCCTTGGATCCGCAGGTGCGGGCGGAGAGCTGATGACCGTCCGGGAACGCGCCCTTCCCGTGGAGACTGTTGATCACCGGAGCACCCAGGTACTCCGCGAGCTGCAGAAGTTCCGCGCTGGCTCCGGCGTTAATGACGCCGCCACCAGCGAGCAATACCGGACGTTCCGCGGCCACTAGCAGGTCCGCGGCCCGTTCGACGGCTCGTGCGTCCGGGCGCACCCGCGGCGCGACCGAGTACATCCGAGGGTCTGGGACCTCGGCATCGATAGCGTCTGCCTGAATGTCCATCGGGAAATCGAGATGCACGGGCCCGGGGCGACCGCTGACGGCAATCTTGACAAGTTGAGCCACGACGCCCGCAAATTGGTCGGCTCGTGTGACCTGCCAGGAGCGTTTGACCAGAGGCCGGATCACGCTCGGGAAATCCGACCAGTTCTGCCGCTCTATCTCCTGGAGGCAGCCGCGGTCAAAGAGGTGCGTCGGCGGCGTGCCGGTGATCACGATCATTGCGGTTGAGTCAGCGTACGCTGTCGCCACCCCGATGAGGGTGTTCAGAGCCCCGGGGCCGACCGAAGTCGCAACGGCAAGTGGCCGTCCCGTGGCGCGGAAGTAGCCGTCTGCCAGATGCGCAGCCGCCTGCTCATGACGGACCAGAACCCATTTGATCCGGTCGTCTCGCCGCAGGATCGCATCCTCGAATACCAGGTTCCCATGACCGGGGATGCCAACCACGTACGGCACTCCCGCCGCAATTAGGGCATCGGCGAGGAAGTCAGCGCATGTGGTCATTTCGGTGCTCCACTTCTGCCAAACCAGCGCCGCGGTGTGCGTGCTGGACTGTCATCGGGCGTCCTGACCAACTCCGCGCGGCTACGCGAAGCGATCCGAAGTGCCGCGATGTTGAAGACAATCGCTGTGAGCAAGAACGCCCCGCGGGCAAACGGCTTCAGGTAAATGTCCATCTGCACTTGATCGAGACCATTGTTTAGGACGCCGTAGACCAGCAATCCGAGCGTTGTGTTGCGGATGCCACCCACACCCCCGAAGACGGAAGTTCCCCCGAGGACGACCGCGGCGATCGCCGGAAGGAGGAGCTCGGATCCGGTGCGTGCCTCGGCCGATCCAAGACGTCCAACATTGATGATCCCGCCGATCGAGGCCAGCAGGGCGCTCACCACGAAAACCTGCAGCAGGACCCGCCTTGTCGAAACGCCGGCGAGCTCGGCGGCGGCCCGATTCGCCCCGGTCATGTAGACGTAGCGACCGAATCGGGTCCGGCTGAGGACGAGGTGAGCGATCACCAACACTGTCGCAGCCGACAGAACGATCGCCGGAAACGGGCCCCAGGACGTCCCGCCCAAGGACGTCGACATGGGCATGAGATCGTAGATGATCCGACTCTGCGACCAGTAGTACGACAACCCGTCCGCCAGCATCATCACACCGAGCGTGGCGATGAAGCTGGGCACTCCCAGTCGGGCAACGAGGGCGCCGCCCAAGAGCCCGAGCACCACTCCGAGCACCAACGCCACCGCTATCGAGACGGCCTCGTTGTTGGCGCCGATATTGAGGCTGCCGACCAGCGGAATCCTGATCGGGATGCCCGAGAACATGAGCGCAGATATCACCCCCGACAGGACCGCTACGTTCGCAACGCTCAGGTCGATCTCGCCGACCAGCAAGATGAAGGTCACGCCGGTCGCGAGGAAGGCCAGGACAGAGGTCTGGGACAGGATGTTGCGTATGTTTCCGGGCGTGAGGAACGTGTCGGGGGCGAGGACCGCGAACAGAGCAGACAGACAGACCAATGCAACGGCAGGGGCGACCAACGTCGCATTCCGCTGAAGCCAGTCGCGGATCGATGGGCGGAGGCGCTTCGGCGGTACCACAGGTCTTCCGACTAGTCCAGAGTCTGAACCGGTCATGCTCCAGCCTCCACAAGCGTGCGTTTGTCGACTCGGCAATCCACGTACTCGGCCACCACACGACCCCTGTGCATCACCAAGACGCGCTGCGCCATGGCAAGCACTGTCTCGGGTTCGGTTGAGACGAGGAGAGCGCTGACGCCTTGAACCTGGAGGCGCTGCACAATCCGGATCACCTCGCTCTTGGCGTGGACGTCCATGCCTCGCGTCGGTTCGATCAGAATGAGCACCCGCGGCGGGTGAACCAGCCAGCGCGCCAACAGCACTTTCTGCTGGTTGCCCCCGGACAGCTGGCCCGCGTTGCGCTTCGGCGTCGCGTTGGCGATCCCGAGTTCGTCGATCAACCGCGCAGTCACGACCTCCTCAGCCTTCGGGTCCAGCAGCCATCCCTGGATTCGATGCAGAGCAGCAAGCGTGACGTTGCGGTAGATCGGTTGGTCCGCTGCCAGCGCTTTGTGACGGTCAGGTGGCAAGAACCCAAGGCCGGCATCGCGCGCGTGCGTTGGACTGCGGGCCACCCGCAAGTCATCCCCCATGACCACCGAACCGCCAGTCGTCCGGAGCAGGCCAAAGATGGCCTCAGCCAACTGGATATGACCGCATCCAAGATCACCGTAGATGCCAACGATCTCGCCAGCCCGAACGGTTAGGTCCACGCCGCGCACCATGGGTGGTGCAACCAGATCCTTGACTTCGAGGATAGGCTCGGCCGTCGAGGCCGGCGGAAGAGTGACGGCGTCGCCTTCGTAGGTCGATCGAAGAACCTTGGCATCTGTTCCCATCATGAGGTCGACCAGTTGCGACTTCGTCACCTCGGCAACGTCCATCGTGCGGACGAGCTTGCCATCTCGAAGGACAGTGACGCGGTCGGCGTTCTCGATGACCTCCTCCAGGATGTGGCTGACCAGGACGAACGACCTGCCCTTGCCGGCCAAGGAGTGAAGGGTGCCGAACAGCAACTTGGTCTCGGCCAGCCCGAGGGCCGATGTGGGTTCGTCCAGCACGATGACCTTCGCCCCGGAGAAGAGGGCCCGCGCGATCTCCACCATCTGCTGCTGCCCCAACGACAGCTGAGCCAACGGCACTCGAGGATCCATGTCCAGGCCGACCGCAGCAAGGTGTTCCGCGGCAACCTTCCAAACTTCGTTCCAGCGGATCCAACGCGACCCGAGGGCGCGAGGCCCGAGCACGTTCTCTCCGACAGTCAATGCCGGAAACAGTGACAACTCCTGATACACAACGCCGATCCCGGCCGATATGCCATCGGCCGGACCGTGGAATTCGACGGCCGTCCCCCCCACCTCGACCCTGCCTTCATCAGGGCGCTGCGCACCCGTCAGGCACTTGACCAGCGTGCTCTTGCCGGCTCCGTTGTGCCCGACGACGGCGTGGATCTCTCCCGGTCGGACGTCGAAGTCGACATGGTCGAGAGCTCTGACGCCGCCGAATGTCTTGGTAATGTCGAGGAGGCGGACGGACGCGACAGACGTCGCGTCCGTCCCAGCCTGCATCATCGGACGAGTCCGAATACGTGCATCGAAAGCAGGCCTTCTCTGGTCGCGCTACTGCAGGAAGATTCCGTCCTGCTGGAGGAAGATCAGCGACTCGGCGTTGTCAGGCGTGACGAGGAGGCCGTCGACGATGACCTTCGAAGGCACGGTCTTGATGATGCCGCGCTTGTACGCCTGGCCGATGACGACCGCGTACATGTTCAGGCGAACGGTGGAGTGCCTCATCGTGGCCGAGAGCTTGCCGTCCTTGACGGCCTGGATCGCGGCCGGCATGCCGTCGCAGCCGCCCACGAGGGCCTTGCGGCCGGCGGCCGACAGGGCATCGACGATGGCGAGGGCCATGTCGTCGTTGTGAGCATAGCCACAGGTGATGTTGGGATAGCGGTTGATGTAGGTCTCCCACAGCGTGTGGACGAGCGTCGTGTCCCAGTTGCCGAAGTCCGACGTGAGGACCTGCATGTTGGGGAAGTTCTTCATCGCATCGTTGAAGCCCTTGTTGCGAGCGATGGAGCCCTGGTGTGACGCGGGGCCACGCGTCTCGATGATGGATCCCGTGCCGTTGGCGGCCTGGCAGAGTGCCGTGGTCACCTTGAAGCCCATCTCATAGCCGTCCTGCGTGCAGAGCGTCAGGGCCCCGTAGCTCACTCCGGGAGCGCCGACCGGCGTGATCTGTTCGATCACGGCACAGCCGCTTGCGGCCATCTTCTTGAACGGATCGACCAGCGTGCCGGCCTCCACGGGGGTCACTGCGGCGATGTCCCACTGCTTGTCGGCCGCGTTGTCGACGGCTGCTCGCTGCTTGGTCGGATCCAGCTCGCCGTCGGCGTAAGTGAGATCGACGTTGAAGAGAGAGCAATATTGCTCGAGGGTCCTCTTGCCCTCGGCAACGAAGCTGATGACCAGGCCCTCGCCGGTCGCAAACATCTTGAGCTTCGTACCGGATGCCGCTCCGGTCGCGGCGGCCGCCGCAAGGGTGCTCGAGCTAGACCCGCACGCGGCCAAGACGGGAGCCAGCGCAGCTGCCGCTACAACGATGGTGGTCTTCTTGAGGACCTCGCGACGGCTGAGCCCCTTATTAACGTAGTGCCTGATCTGGTTCTCCAGTTCCTCTTCGTACTCGTTAGTTGGAGCCACTAAGGTTCTCCTTCCTCTTCATCCTCGTCTGCGAGACTCTCCTGCTCACAGAGCAAATGCCAGTTCGCCGCTCGTGGAACTCGCGCTTCGCACGAACTCAAGCGCAGGACCACCTTCGGCGCTGAAACTCTTCCATCGGCACTCCACAGATACGGTTCCGCTATACCCGAGATGGTTGAGATAGACGAAGAAGCCCCAGATGTCGAGCCCGTGCGATCCCGGGCTCGACCTGCCCTCATCACACACCTGCACGTGTCTCAACAGCCCTTTGGTCTCGAGGAGATGCCGGAAGGGCTCGGATTCCATGTGCATGTGGTAGGCGTCCGCCAGAACCCCAACATTGGGGAGACCGATGGCTTCGGCGTGCTCGACGGCCTCCTCGAGCGTGTGGAGGAAGTTGGTCTCGGTTCGATTGATCGCCTCCAGCGCTACGGTCATACCGTGACGATCGGCTGCCTCGGCAGCTAGACAGGCAAAGGATCTGAATTGCTCAACCCCGCGAGAACGCGGGAAACCTTCGGGCATCCGCCGCGCGGGCCCGCTGCCAAGAACCAAGACGGAGCCGCCGAGCGAGGCCGCTCGCTCGGCGGCAACCGTCAGGTAGCGCTTCAACCGCTCGACGTCGACGACCGGACCCAGGACTGGAAGCGCCGCCGGCACCAAGTAGTTGAAGGCCAATGCCGGGATGCCGGCAGCCTCGATGGCAGACGCGGTTGCGGTGAACGCGGAGGCAGGGCCCTCAGGACAGAGATCCGCTGCCGGAATCTCGACATACTCGTAGCCCATCTGCGCCGCCAGAGGGGCAGATGTGGCAGGGACACAGCAGCCAAAGTGCACGGCAACTCTCCGACCTAGAGAACTCCGCAAGAGGTCACGCGGGCGTTCCCGACCCGACGGGCACTTTGAGACGGAATTGTGGGTTTCCCCGCGGCAGGGGGGTACCCTCGCCGCGGACCGGGTCATACCAGAAGCCCGCTTCAGGTGGCGGGGTCTTGTCCTTGGTGATCGGGACGCTAATGACTGCCGGACGGCCACTGGCCAGGGCCTCTTTGATCGACTGACCGACTTCCGCGTACGTCGTCGGTCGGAGCCCGAGGGCTCCCATGGCCTCTGCGGCTTTGGCGAAGTCGATCCGGTTCTCGAAGTCGACGCCGGTGACGTGGCCGTCGTAAGCCGACTTCTGGCCAGCTCGAATGGCCGACAGGGTCTGGTCGTCGAAGACGACCCAGATGACGGGCGTCCCCCACTCGACAGCCGTCGCTACCTCCTGGATGACCATCATGAAACCGCCGTCGCCCGTCACCGCTACGCAGGGTGCATTGGGCGCCGCGAGTTTGGCCCCGATGATCGCCACCGGCGCAAAGCCGCAAGGCGTCCACTGGCCGGGGTTCAGATAGCGGCCTCCGCGAAGAACGGGGTACGGCCCCGTGCCGAAGTAGTGCTGATGGTCTCCGGTGTCCGCGGCAACGATGGCGTTCGCCGGCAGAGCAGCGCGGAGTTCGCGGAACACGGGAAGCGGCTCCAGCCCGTCGGGACGGACCGTCTCCGGGATATCGATGTGGAATTGCGCCTTCAGGTCCCGCGCGGTCTCCAGCCATTCCGTGCGAATCGATGGCCGGGGCTCGTCGGCGAGCGCCTCGATGATGTCGAGAACCGTCGCCCTGACGTCGCCGATCAAGCCGGCCGCGACCGGGTACTTCCGGCCGATCTCGTCCGCTTCTATGTCCACCTGAATGAACGTGTTCTGCGGGACGAACGGCTTGCCCTCGGTCCAGTTGCAGGTGGACAGGTCGGCGAAGCGGTAGCCGAGTGCAAGCACGACGTCCGCGTACTCGCGGATCAACTCATGGGCGACTGGGTTGCCGTGCCACCCGATTACGCCGACGGACAAGGGGTGATCTTCCGGGATCGCACCCTTCGCGGTCTGCGTAGTGGCCACGGGCGCACCGAGAAGCTCCGCAAGCTGAAGGATTGCATCGCCGGCACGGGAGAGGACAGCGCCATTGCCGGCCACGATCAGCGGGTGTTTGGCGCCGCGAAGGATGGTGAGAGCCCTGAGCAGGGATTCGTGGTCCGGGCGGGTCGTACCGATGGGCGATGGCGCATGGAAATCCGCGAGATCGTAGTCGAAGAACTCGGCCTGGAGATCCCATGGATACTCCACGTAGACCGGGCCCGGGCGTCCGCTCTTGGAGACGACCATGGCGTGGCGCATCACTTCCGGCACCAGGTTGTTCGCCGGAATCTGGGTGGATAGCTTGACGATCGGGGCGAAGGCCTGGACGAACGACATCTGGCCGCCGCGCTCGGACTGGTGGGCCTCCTGGAGCTGCCCGCGGCCAACCCATTTCTGCATGGCGCCGCCGCCGATTGCGACTACGGGACTGGAGGCGGCAGCGGCCGAGCCGAGCCCGATCATCAGGTTCATGACGCCAGGTCCCACCGACGCCGTGCAGAAGCCGGTGTCGCCGGAAACCCGGGCAAAACCGTCGGCAACCGAGGCCGCGGCCTGTTCGTGGCGGGTGAGCTTGAACTGGATGGGCGATCTCGACGTCTGCAGCGCGTCGAGGATGTTCATGTTGCCGTGGCCCGGATACCCGAAGAGGTACCTGACGCCGGCGTCCTCGAGGGTCTTCACAAGCGCCTCAGCGCCACGCATCTTGACCATCAGCGCTACCTCCGTTTCGATTGCCTCGCCGGCGGCCGTTTCCTACCGCGTCGGGCCGACCGGCACGAGTAGCGCGGCCGACGGAGACGAAATCTCTACTCGATCTGTTCGTCCGGTGCGTTCTCGTTCGGGGTGACGATGCACATGAGAAGTGCGGATTCGGGTCCGGGGATGCGGATCCCATGCACGACGCCCCGACGCGCGTGCAGCAGAGAACCAGGCTCGGCCAGGTACTCCGGCTCGTCTCCGATCGTGAGGCCGACCATCCCGCGAACAACCTGGAACGACTCTTCCGCACGGGGGTGGAAATGCGGGATCGTGCGGGTACCGGGGGTCATGCACAGGAGGACGATGCGAACCGCCGGGGATGCCACCAGGGGCCTGCGCCAGGGCGGCGGGCCCATGCTCGCCTCGATCTCGGCCAGGTAGACCGAGGGTCTGTTAAGCCCCGCTTCAGGAGGGTCGTAAGGCATCTCCACCTCCGGTGTGGCGCCTACGACGATGCCCAGTCAGCAAACCACTGAGTGGGATCACGGCGACAGCACCTACTCCGTCGACAGATTATCCCGGTGTTGGTGTTTGTGCAAGCCTCTTGCGAATAATGCAAGAGGCTATCCGCCTCAGCCGCGCCCGAGGTATCCCAGCCGTGACGAAACCTGCTGGCTTGCCGATCTGACGGCCTTCGACAGCACCTTTTCGGTCGCGCGGATCATGCGTGGGGTTGGTCCGGAAATGCCCACCGCAGCCACGACTCGGCCAGTATGGTCGAAGACCGGAGCGGCTAAGCACTGCACGCCGGCATAGCGTTCCTCGTCATCGAAGGCGTAGCCCAGGCGCCTCACGATCCGGAGCCGCTCGAGTATCTCGGGGATCGAGACGACCGTCCTCGGCGTATATCGGTCTAAGTCCGTCGTCTCGAGGAGTTCTCTGGCCGCGTCTTCAGACAGTCCGGAGAGGAGCGCGCGCCCGATGGCCGTGCAATGGAGTGGATCGTGATCGCCGACGTTGGTGTTGATGGTCAACCGTTCGCGTCCGTCCACGTGGTCGACGAAGACGGCGAAGGCTCGGCCGAGAATGGCCATCTGGGCACCTTCCCCGGTCTCCTCCGCGAGCGTGCGGACCTCCTCATGACCGATCGTCCCGAGGTTCAGAGACTCCAGCACCGCATTACTCAGCTGGATCAATTTGGTACCCAGGCGGAATCGGTGCGTTTCGGCGTTTTGGTCGACGTACCCACGCGACTCGAGAGTCGCCATCAACCGCGAGCCCGTGCTCCCATCCACGCCAAGGAAACGCGCCGCCTCCGTGACAGAGATCTCGCCGCCCCTGGTGGCCATGAGGTCGAGGATCTCAAGACCGCGGCTCAACGACTGGATCATCGTTCGAATTCCACTCCAGACACTCCTGTCTAGACACGCGCCGAAGAGCACGTCGACGCATTGCTCATTTTGCCTGCTTATTGCACGATGCGCAATGGCCGACGGCAGATCGGACCCGCCACCTCCGGCAAGCCGCTGACGGCGTCGCTGTCCCAGCGCGACGTCCTCCGCGACAACCGCCCCCGTCCTGACCTCGGCTCCGACCCTCGAGACCCCCGACCTGCCCGCCATCCCCGGCCAGGCCGTTCCCACTCTCATCCCTACTGATGCGATGGGTCTCCCGGCGTTCCGGATCGATCGCCTGCCATCGGGAGCGGTCGAGCTGATCGACTACAAGAGCAGCCCCGCGACCTCGCCCGAGCAGGCCGAGCGGAGCCTGCAACTCTCCATCTACGCCCTCGCCTGCCGCGACGCGCTGGACCTGGGTCGCCCCGAACGGGTCACCCTCTGCTGCGTCGACGAGAGCCGCCGTTTCAGCGCCGAGCGAACCGACGCCGCGCTGGACGCCCTGCGCACCGACCTTGCGGTCCGCGCCCGCGAGATCCGCGCCAGCGATTTCGCGCCGACTCCGAGCCCTCGCTCCTGCGGCTGGTGCGATTTCACGGGGTTGTGTGCGGCAAGTGAGCGATAGGATGGCATTGAGGTGACTCCGATGCCATCAAGCGAGCCGATCATTCGGGACTTCAACTGCTCTGTATGCGGCAAACAAGTCGGTTATATGGAGCTATACCCGCCCGGCGTGCCCCGATCCCGAGAGCGGGGAGAAGAACACCCGCGCCGGAAGCTGGACAGCCACTGGTCATACCAGTCCAACGGCGATCGATGCGGCGACAGCGAGCTCACTCCGGCCCAGTACGAGGCCAGAGCCGAGAGCCTGGCAGGGCCGGGCGCAGCGGATTTCGTCAGCCTTCGCTGCCGCGAATGTGGGCTGATCTTCTGCTGGGGTCATGCCCAGGTCCACTACGAGGGCGACCCCGAGATGACGTTGGCCAAGCTTCCGTGTGGCCACTGGCGGGTCGTCGATGGCTGAGCCGATGGGGTAACGCAGATGCCCAATGGAGTCGACGAGCGCAGGTGGCCGCTCCTGGCGCAGCCCTGGCTGTACGGCGAGAGGATGTTCAGGGCGCTGGCCGCCGCGGCGCAGATCCACGCAGCCCACAGACGCAATGACACGGACATCCCGTACCTGAGCCACCTGCTGGGTACGTGTTCCATCGCGCTCGACTACGGCGCAGACGAGGACCAGGCGATCGCCGCACTGCTGCACGACGCCATCGAGGACGGTCTGCCGACCGGCGCCGCCCGGAGGACCGTCGGGAGTTTCGGGCCCGAAGTCCTCAGGATCGTCGAGGCCTGCACCGACGCGGACACTCACCCGAAGCCGCCATGGCGCAAACGCAAGGAGGCCTACCTCGCTCACCTGGCCGGCCAGGATGGCCCCGTCCTGCTCGTTTCCGCGTCGGACAAGCTCCACAACGCGCGCTCGATCGTGCGCGACCTGCGCGATATCGGCGACCGCGTGTGGGAACGCTTCAACCCGTCGAAGGAGGACATGCTGTGGTATTACCGCAGCCTCGTGACGGCATACCGGTCCAACCCGGCGCACTCGGCTGCGCTGATCGACGAGCTCGATCGGACGGTGCCGTTCGGTGCCCCTCGGCCTCGAACAAACGGGCTGTTTCACGAGGGAAAGTGGCGCGCCCGGAGGGATTCGAACCCCCGACCATCTGATCCGAAGTCAGATGCTCTATCCACTGAGCTACGGGCGCGCGGCCGCGCGGCGGCGGCTGG
>Ga0209745_1000844_pt1 | contig 18542 bp, 14 predicted proteins | sample BarGraNGADG00312_FD_184495 | JGI IMG/M metagenome (GOLD analysis project Ga0209745, IMG submission 184495) | Arctic peat soil microbial communities from Barrow, Alaska - Barrow Graham LP Ref core NGADG0004-312 (SPAdes) (version 2) | ecosystem: Environmental > Terrestrial > Soil > Wetlands > Peat...
GGCCCGAGCCGCAGCCCCCGAGGACGGGGTCCGACGGCTGCTCCTGCTGGGTTCCATCGGGATGGTGAGCGCCGGTTACACCGTCTTCGCGGCCATCCTCGCCTGGACCGCGTCCGGCACAGCTGCCATCTGGCGGCCGGCCCTCGGCGCGCTGGTGGTGAGTGCCGTCGGCTCCGCGATCGGAGTCGGCATGGCGGCCGGCCTGCGTCCGGCGGGCCTGCGTCCCGACTGGCTCCGGCGCGGGCTGCGGGGAGCAGCGGCCGGGACGCTGGGACTCGTCGTCGCCTCCGCCGTCGTGCTCGCCACAGCCACCGCGCTCGGCGAGCCGCGGATCGCCGCCCTCGAGGCCGGGCTCCGGTTCGACGCCGGCGGCGTGTTCGTCTGGTCGCTGCTGGCACTCGCCTACCTGCCCAACCTGCTCGGCTGGGCGGCCGCGTGGCTGCTCGGTGCAGGGTTCACGGTCGGCACCGGATCATTGGTGTCGCTGTCAACGACAGAGCTCGGCATGCTTCCCGCCGTCCCGGTCTTCGGTGCGCTGCCGCCGGTCGGCGCCGCCGACCCGTGGATGCTCGCCTGGCTCGCTCTCGGCGTGACAGCAGCTACGTTCGCCGGCGTCGCAGCCGTGCGAGCGGGCCACACCGGACCGCTCGGAGCCCTCGCCGCCGGGGGAGCCGCGGGACTGCTCGTCGGCATCGCCTACCTGGCCTGGGCTGCGTCCAGCCGGGGCGGGCTCGGCAGCCTGCGCATGGCCGGGCTCGGGCCGCGACTGCTCGAGGCGCTCACCATTGGCGTGCCGATCCTGCTGCTCGGGTCGGTGCTTGCAGCCATGGTCACCTGGTTCGTCCGCCGACGGAGCCCTGCGGCCTGAGGGCAGGGGGTGTTCGATAGGGTCGGGGCCATGCCGATGCGCCTGGTCGTCCTCGTCTCCGGCTCAGGCACCCTGCTGCAGTCCCTGCTCGACGCGTCCGCCACAGGGGAGCTGGACGCCTCCGTTGTGGCCGTTGGCGCCGATCGGGATGACGCCTACGGCCTCGTTCGGGCCGCGCGGGCCGGGGTCCCCACCTTCGTTCATCCCTTTGAGCCCGGCGGAGACCGGGCAGCCTGGGACGCCCGCCTGGCAGTGCTGGTCTCGGCCCACGAACCTGACCTTGTGGTGAGCGCCGGCTTCATGAAGCTGGTCGGCCCGGCATTCCTCGCGCGCTTCGGCGGCCGCACGATCAATACGCACCCGGCGCTGCTGCCGTCCTTCCCCGGTATCCACGGTCCGCGCGATGCCCTCGCCCACGGGGTGAAGGTCACGGGCGCCACCCTCTTCATGATCGACGAAGGCGTCGACACCGGCCGGATCCTTGCCCAGGAACCGGTGCGGGTGTTGCCAGACGACACCGTCGAGACCCTGCACGAACGCATCAAGATCGTCGAGCGGCAACTGCTGGTCGACGCCGTCAACGAACTCAGCCGAGGAAACAGATGAACGACCTGCTGCCAATCCGCCGCGCCCTGGTGTCGGTGTACGACAAGACCGGGCTGGTCGAGCTCGGCCGCGCCCTCGTCGAGGCCGGGGTGGAGATCGTCTCCACCGGCTCGACCGCCGGGACGCTGGCCGGCGCCGGGCTGCCGGTGACGCCTGTGGAGCAGGTCACCGGGTTCCCGGAGTGCCTGGACGGACGGGTCAAGACGCTGCACCCGCACATCCACGCCGGCCTGCTGGCCGACCTGCGGCTGGAGTCGCATCGAACCCAGTTGACCGAGCTCGGCATCGAGCCGTTCCAGCTGGTGGTGTCCAACCTGTACCCGTTCACGCAGACGGTCGACTCCGGCGCGGGGGTGGACGAGTGTGTTGAGCAGATCGACATCGGCGGCCCGTCGATGGTGCGGGCAGCTGCCAAGAACCACCCGTCGGTGGCGATCATCACCTCGCCGGGGCAGTACGGGCAGGTGACCGCAGCGATCACCGCCGGCGGCTTCACCCTCGCGCAGCGCAAGGCGCTGGCCGCAGCAGCCTTCGTGCACACCGCCACCTACGATGTGGCGGTCGCATCCTGGATGGGGAACGTGCTCACCGACTCCTCCGACGGGGACGGGTTCCCGGTCTGGGTGGGCGCCACCTGGGACAAGTCGGGCACCCTTCGCTACGGCGAGAACTCGCACCAGCGGGCTGCGCTGTACCGCAACGGCTACCGCGCCCGCGGCCTCGCCACCGCAGAGCAGCTGCACGGCAAGGAGATGAGCTACAACAACTACACCGACGGTGACGCCGCCTACCGCGCCGCGTACGACTTCGCCGAGCCGTCCGTCGCGATCATCAAGCATGCCAACCCCTGCGGCATCGCCGTCGGCGCTGACATCGCCGAGGCGCACCGCAAGGCACATGCCTGCGACCCGGTGTCGGCCTACGGCGGCGTGATCGCAGCCAACCGTCCGATCAGTGTGGAAGCGGCCAGGCAGATCGCGGAGATCTTCACGGAGGTCGTGATCGCCCCCGGGTACAAGGAGGGGGCGCTGGAGGTACTTCAGGCGAAGAAGAATGTCCGCGTCCTTGTCGCAGAGCCCTACCCGGCCGGTGCCGTGGAGATGAAGAGCATCAGCGGCGGCCTCCTGCTGCAGGCCTCCGACGCCATCGACGCTCCCGGTGACGAACCCGTCAACTGGCAGCTGGTGTCGGGCGAGGCTGCCGATGCCGCAACCCTTGCTGACCTCGAATTCGCCTGGCGGGCGTGCCGAGCGGTGAAGTCCAACGCCATCCTGCTGGCCTCCGGTGGGGCATCGGTGGGAGTCGGCATGGGCCAGGTCAACCGGGTGGATTCGTGCAAGCTGGCCGTCGAGCGCGCCGGCGAGCGGGCCGTCGGCTCGGTGGCTGCGTCCGACGCCTTCTTCCCGTTCAACGACGGGCCAGCGATCCTGATCCAGGCTGGCGTGAAGGCCATCGTCCAGCCCGGCGGGTCGGTGCGGGATGCCGACACCATCGCCGCAGCGCAGGCCGCCGGTGTCACCATGTACTTCACCGGCACCCGCCACTTCTTCCACTAAGGATTGCGCCAATGACAGCGACCAGGATGGACGGCGTCGCCGTCGCGCGCTCGATCAAGGGCGAACTCGCCGTCCGGGTGGCCGCGCTGGTCGCCCGCGGTGTGCGGCCGGGGCTGGCCACGGTGCTGGTGGGCGACGACCCGGGCAGCCGCTCGTATGTCGCCGGCAAGCTTCGGGACTGCGCAGAGGTGGGCATCGAGTCGATTCGCGTCGACCTGCCGGCCGATGCCTCCGCAGATCAGGTCGCCGAGGCGATCGCGGCACTGAACGCCAACCCTGATTGCACCGGCTACATCGTGCAGCTGCCGTTGCCGCGACATCTCGACGACAACTGGGCGCTGGCCTTGATCGATCCCGACAAGGACGCCGACGGCCTCCACCCGGTGAACCTCGGACGGTTGGTGCTCGGCATGCCCGGTGCGCTGCCGTGCACACCGCGGGGCATCGTGGAACTGCTGCGCCGCTACGACGTGCCGCTGAACGGGGCCGAGGTCTGCATCGTCGGACGCGGGACCACCGTCGGGCGTCCGCTCGGGCTGCTGCTGACCCGGAAGAGCGAGAATTCCACCGTCACCATGTGCCACACCGGCACTCGCGACCTGGCTGCCCACACCAGGGCTGCCGACATCGTCGTGGCAGCTGCTGGCTCACCGGGGTTGGTCACCGCCGATCTGCTGAAGCCCGGCGCCGTCGTGCTCGACGTGGGCATCACCCGAACCACCGAGGGCCTGGTGGGCGACGTACATGCCAGCGCCTGGGACGTGGCGTCCTTGATCGCCCCGATGCCGGGCGGTGTCGGGCCGATGACGCGCGCGATGCTGCTGAGCAACGTCGTGGATCGGGCCGAAGAGCTCGCGCAATGACCACCGACCACCGTCCGCCGAAGAACTTCGTCCAGCAGGTGCTGGGGCAGTGGCCGCTGGCGTCGGTGTTGACCGGCGTGACGGTGGGACTGTTCATCGTCTTCCTTGGGCACTGGCGTGCGGGCAACACCCTGATCGGGGCGGCGATCACCGTCGGCGGGTTGCTGCGCCTCATGCCGCAGCAGCGCGTGGGCCTGCTCGCCGTCCGCAACCGCGCTGTGGATTCGATCCTGCTGCTTGGTGTCGGGATCGGCGTGGTGATCCTGGCGTGGTGGATCCCGCCGAATAACTGAAGGGCTTCGACAAGCCCAACCGGGACTTCACGTGCGGTAGCGATGGTGTTGTCGCCATCTTCGTTCGCCAGGTGGAGCTCCTCGACCCGGCGGCGCTCCGATCTCGGGGTTTCCGCGCGCGTCGAGGCGGATCAGCCAGCCTGCGTTGGGGTCCTTCGGATCGGGTTCGACGACGTGATGGTGGAAGGTGCACAGCAGCACGCCGTTCGACAGTGATGTCGCGCCGCCGAGGAGCCAGGAAAGGATGTGGTGCACCTCGCACTCGGCCGGCCCACGGTCGCACCCGGGGAACGCGCATCCCTCGTCACGCCTGATCACCAGTTGTCGCAGCGTAGAGGTGAACAGCCGGCGTTCGCGTCCGACGTCGAGCGGCACCGAGTCGCCACCCATCACGACGGGAAGAATCCCAGCATCGCAGGCAAGGCGGCGGGCCTCGCGGGCGGTGATGCGATCGCCGGTGTTCAACAGCGTTGCGGTGCCGAGCTTGCCCACCAGCACGTCGTAGTCGATGTTCACCAGCACCCGGGGACGGTCGGCCCCGTATTGGGGTGCCTCCCCGCAGGAGGAGTAGTGATCGGCGAGCGTCACGAGCGCATCGGCCGCTGCCTGAGCGTGCGAGATCTCCTCGGAGGTGAGGAGGACCGCCGATCGGTGTCGAGAGGCCATGGCCCGGAGCAGCCCCACCACCTGCGCGCCGGCGACCTTGCCCAGCTTGCCTCGCAGGATCCACCCACCGTCCGGATCACGGCGCCAGCTGACGTAGCGGTCTCGCATCTGCTCCGCCTCGATGCGCTCAAGGGCCCGCCGGTCGGCGTCCTCGCCCGCCTCTGGTGCAACCACCTCGACTGCCCGGTTGGCGAGTCGCGAGAGTCCGTACGGACCGAACTCCCCGGCCAGTTCCACGAGGTGCTCGGCCACTTGCTCGCGCTCTCCAGCGTCCAGCTCCACAGGGAGCCGACTGAGGCCGGTCACGATCACCCGGGCCTGTTCGACGGACACCTCGCCGCGGCCCAGCGCCGCGCCCACCACCGGCGCCTCGGCCAGCCTGACCGCGAACCGGACCTCGTCGCGCGCCGATCGCGCCCAGTGGGTGTTCTGATTCGTCACCCAGTTCGCCGTCTGCAGGCCCAGCTCCCGCTGGGTCGCCTCCCGGGCCTCTGCCTCTGCCAGCAGCGCCAGCCAGCGCGCCTGCGCGCGGGTGGCGCGCACCTGGGCCGTAGCGAGCTCAGCGATCAGGCGCCGATCGGTGAGGCGCCACGGCTCCAGTTCCTCGGGGGCAGTGTCTGCAATCGCGGCTACCAGGGCGTCCAGCACCTGCGCCGGTTCGCCGGGGCAGGGGTCGATCAGGCTGGTGCCTGGCCCCGCCTCGTGGAACCCTGATTCGCTCACGTGTTCTAATCTAGAACCCGCCTCTGACACTTTCTCCCAGGCCCTGTCCTGGCCCCCCTTCCGAGGTCTTCCGCGCGCGACTCGACAAGCCGCCGCCTTTCGTCCTATGCTGCAAGTAAGCACTTACACGCAAGGATAACGATGACTCCACACGACTCGGCCACCAGGATCCTGGACGCGGCGTCCGGCTTGTTCGCCGTCCGTGGCTACCAGGCCACCACCACCCGGATGATCGCCGAGGTTTCCGGGCTCAATGAGGTGACGATCTTCCGCAGCTTCACCAACAAGCAGGGCGTGCTCTCCGCCGTTGTTGGCAGAGTCGCCGCGCGCCAGCCCGGCAACGCCCTCGCGGACCTCCGGGCCGTTCCCGTCACAGAGGCCGTGCGGCAGCTGGCTCAGCGCGAAGTCAGCAACGGCTTGTCCGACGGCGGCATGATGACCCGACTGGCCTTCGAGGCCGGCACGGTGCCCGAGGTGGCCGAGCTGTTCGCCGGCGGTCCGCAAGGCAACCTGGACGCGATGACCGGCTTCTTCGCCTCCCGACAGTCGGCAGGGGAGGTGCGCGACGACCTGCCCGCCGCCGTGCTCGCCGAGGCATTCTTCAGCCTCACCTCGAGCTTCGTGATCATGCGGACGGTCCTTGGCTTCACGGCCCCGGACGCCGGGGAACTCGAGGTGGCCGTCGACCAGCTGCTCGAGCTCTTCTGGAACGGAGCGGCGAAGTGAACGCCCCAGCTCGATTGCTCGCGGCCTATTGCGGGTTCATCGGCCTCCTCGCGGCGACGGCGTCCGCGATCGGCGTGTTCGCCCGTGGCAGTGGCGCCAGCGCACCGGCGATCAGCATCCGCGGCGAGGCCTACCGCTACGCGACCGACGGGGTGTACGCCTACAACGCCGTCCGGGTCGTTGCAGAGGGTGTCGGCTGGGACGCGGTGACGCTGTTCTTCGCTGTGCCGGTGTTGGTCGTGGCAGCGGTGTTCATCGCGCGCGGATCGCTGCGCGGCCGGCTGGTGGCGCTGGGCATCCTGGGCTACTTCGCGTATCAGTACCTGATGTACGCGGTGTTCTGGGCACTGGGGCCGCTCTTTCCGCTGTTCGTGCTGCTCCTCCCGCTGAGCATCACTGGAATCGTGTGGATCCTCTCCCGTACGGACCTGACCGATTTGGCGGCCCGCATCGGGGATGGCTTCCCACGACGCACCATCGTCGGGTTCGGCACCGCGATCGCCATGCTGCTGGTCGCAATGTGGGTACCCCGGATCGCCACCGGGCTCGCCGGTGACCTGGCCGGGGCCGGGCTGCTGGGCACCCCGACGTTGAGCGTGCAGGCGTTGGACCTGGGTCTGGTGGTGCCGTTGTCGCTGGCGACCGCTGCGTTCGTCGCCCGCCGGCATCGGGTGGGCTACCTGCTGGCGGCCCTGTTCAGCGTGAAGGCGGTCACCATGGCCGGGGCAATCGTGGCCATGGGGGTCTCAGCCTGGATGGTCGAGGGTCGCCTCGACGTGATCCCGTTCGCGATCTTCGCCGCGGTCACGCTCTTCTCCGGCTGGCTCGCGGTGGGCGTGCTGCGCTCAGTTGGTCGTGAGGCTTCGCTCTTGAACTAGCGGAAGTCGCTTTCCAGGAACTGGTTGTCGGGCACCTGTTGGGCCACACGCCGGGCCTCGCGCTCACGGAGCTCGACCCGGCGGATCTTGCCGGAGATGGTCTTGGGCAACTCGGTGACGAACTCGACGATCCGCACGCGCTGGTAGCCCGAGAGACGCTCGCGGGCGTGGGCGAAGATCTCGCGGGCCGCCTCCTGCTGGCGGGCGGCCGCGTCCTGCACCAGGCAGATGAACGCCTTCGGCACCGCCGCCCGCAGCGGGTCAGGGCTGGGCACGATCGCCACCTCGGTGACGTAGGGATGCTCCAGCAGGATCGATTCCAGCTCGAACGGGGAGATCTTGTAGTCGGAGGCCTTGAACACGTCGTCGGCCCGGCCGATGTAGGTGAGGTAGCCGTCGGCGTCACAGGAAGCGATGTCGCCGGTGTGGTAGAAGCCGTTGCGGCAGGCCTCAGCGGTCATTTCCGGATCGTTGTGGTAGCCGGCCATGAGCCCGAGGATCGGCTGCGACAGGTCGAGGCAGATCTCACCCTCGTCGGGGCTCGGCTCCCCGGTCACCGGATCGAGCAGCGCCACGGGGTAGCCGGGCATCGGCCGTCCCATCGAGCCGTCCTTGACGAGCTGGCCGGGGGAGTTGCCGATGCAGCAGGTCATCTCGGTCTGGCCGAAGCCGTCCCGGATCGTCGCGCCCCACGCCTTGCGCACCTGGGTGATGACCTCGGGGTTCAGCGGCTCCCCGGCGCCCAGCAGTTCGCGCGGCGGCTTCGATAACTGGGAGAGGTCGGCCTGGATCAGCATCCGCCACACCGTCGGCGGTGCGCAGAAGGTGGTGACGTCGTGGGCGTCCATCACCTGCATCAGCTTGCCGGCGTCGAAGCGCTCGTAGTTGAAGACGAAGACCGTGGCCTGAGCGAGGAAGGGGGAGAAGAAGTTGCTCCAGGCGTGCTTGCCCCACCCGGGGGAGGAGATGTTCAGGTGCACGTCGCCGGGACGCACGCCGAGCCACCACATGGTCGACAGGTGGCCCACCGGGTAGGACACCTGGGTGTGCGCGACCAGCTTGGGCCGGGCAGTGGTTCCCGAGGTGAAGTACAACAGGCTCAGGTCGGACGCCTTCGTCGGCGCGCTCGGCAGGTAGGACAGGGGCGCGTGGTGCGAATCGGCCATCGAGATCCAGCCCGACGGGGTGCCTTCGCCGACGCCGATGCGCAGGATCGACTTCGGCAGTCCCTCCAGCCGGTTCCGCAGGTTCGTCGGGGCCACCACCGCGCGCGCCTCGCCGTGCTCGGTCCGGTAGGCGAGGTCGGCGGCCGCCAGCAGCGTCGACGTCGGGATGGCGACGGCGCGGATCTTAAGCAGCCCGAGCAGCAGCTCCCAGAGCTCGATGGTGTTGTTGAGCATAACGATCACGTGGTCGCCGGCCCCGAGGCCGTGGCTGCGCAGCCAGCGCGCCATCTGGTCGGAGCGGCGCGACAGGTCGCCGTAGCTCCACGACTGGGTGCTCAGGTCGGCGGAGACGATCGTGACGGCTGCCCGGTCGGGATGCTCGCCGGCCACCACGTCGAACCATTCGGTGGCGAAGTTGAACTCGTCCAGCTCGGGCCAACCGAACCCTGCGACCGCGCCGGTGTAGTCCTGGCCGTGTTCGAGCAGGAAATCGCGGACCTCGCGAACCGCCTCTGTCGCTGCGGTGGCGGGGCGGCCGATGAACGCCATTGTTCGAACTCCTTCGACATGTTCCAGGTCTTCGGACACCCTATCGCCGCGAGCTACGCAACCGTAGGTTGTTTCGCCCGAGCCCCGGAAAGCAGAACGGCCGGCCACGAAGGGCCGGCCGCACTGGTGACAAGAACTCAGGCGTTGACGTCCTGGATCTGGAACGGCTTGGTCGTGAAGCTGTCCCAGTTGGACTTCTTCGAGGACTTGCCCAGCGGCTTCAGCACCTTCAGGGTGAGGGTGTAGGTGCCGTTGGGCAGGCTCCACGCCTTACCGCTCTTGTAGACGCCGCCGTAGTAGACGACCTGCGCGCTGACATCCCTGGACTGCTTGTACAGGTGGGTCGACTTGCTGCGGATCTTGTAGGTGTTCTCGTCGTAGGTGGTCCAGTCGAGGATCGCGTCGTAGGACTTCTTGGTCCTCGTGTTTCTGATCTTCATCATGACGTCGCTGGCCGGGTAGTCCAGGTGGTACAGCAGGAACGGGACGTCGAAGGTGTCCGGGTCCATCGTGTAGACGCGATTGCTGGCGGTCTGGAACTGGATGTTCCCGGTGCCGTCGATGTAGCCGAGACTCGGTAGCGACCAAGCAGTGTTCGTCTCGTCGACGTACTTGAACTTGTTGAGCACCTTTACGGCCTGGTAGTCGCCACGCATACCGACGAACGGCACCGAGACGGTGTTGCCCGCGCCGGTGGTGGTGAACGTCACCCAGCCGCCGTAGAGCATGCCGGCCTTGCCCTTGAGCACGGAGCCAGGCGCGGTCAGCTTCACCTTCACTTTGACGGTCTTGCCGGCCTTGACCGTGACGCTCTTGCTGGCCTTGAAGCCGACATCCTGCCAGCCATAGTTCGGCGTGGTGGTGCCCACGGCGTTGCCGCCACTGGTGCTGGCCGCTGCGCTCACACCGGAGATCCGCGCCACCTTGTAGGTGAGCGTGCCGGCCGTCTTGTTGGTGAGCGAGACCGTCACGGTGTGGCTGGTGCCCTCACCGAGCTTGATGGTCGACGGCGAAGCCGTCACCGTTGCGCTGAGAGCGTTGGCAACGTTCACCAGTCCGGAGCCCTGTCGGAACACACCCTCGGGCTTGGAAGTGCCCAGCTCGGTGTTCTTCATGACCGGGTTGGCGGTGTTGTACAGCAGCTTTGCGAGGTCGGCTGGGTGACCCTTGAGGCCGGGCTTCGCCTGCAACAGCAGGGCTGCGACACCGGCGATGTACGGCGTGGCCATCGAGGTGCCGGACATGTTGCCGTGACTCTCCTGCTCCACCGGGAGGGTGGAGTAGATCTTGGCGCCGGGGGCGCTGATCGTCGGCACGAGGCTCAGGTCGGCGGCGAGACCGGCGCTGCTGAACGTCGAGATCTGTCCGCCGTCAGGGTTGACCAGGTCGGACTGGACGCCCATCCAGGTCATGGTCATGGCCTGGGTGAGCGACGCACTCAGGGCTTCACCCTGCGCACCACCGATGCTGACGGCAGGGATTGACAGTGTGGGATCGCTGCCGCTGTTCACCGTGAAACTGTCCAGGCCCGGCACGTTGTTGTAGATGACGACCGCCGCGGCATTGGCATCGATGGCGTTCTGCACCTTCTCGCGGAAGCCGCAGGTGCCACGCTTGATGAGCAGCACAGCGCCGCCAGCCGGTGCGAGAGCGCCGTCGGAGTCACAGGCTGTGGGTGTGGACGCATTTACCAGCGAGAGCGTGGTGGCCGCCAAGGGAACATCGGCCGTGCCGTCCACAGCGATGTAGGCGTACTTCGTGGCGCCGACGGAGAAGGCCTTGGTCTTGATCTTCTCGGCCTCGTACGACGCGACGGAGATCACGCCTGCGCCGACAGCGGGCGAGCCTGCGGAGAACAGTCCGGTGTCACCGGAGTTGCCGGCGGCGACGGCCACGACAACGCCGGCCTTGGCCAGGTTGGCGGCCGCGACGGCGTCGGGGTAGCTCGGCCACGAATCGAAGTCGCTGCCAAGGGACAGGTTGACGACGTTCATCTTGTCGGCCTTGGCCCGGTTCAGCGCAGAAAGGATGACAGCGGTGTCCGTGCTGCCCTCGCAACCGAAGATGCGGTAGGCGCCGAGGGTCACGTTCGGGGCAACGCCTCTGGCCGAGTCGCCGTCACCGGTGCCGCTGGCACCGATGATGCCGGCGACGTGGGTGCCGTGGCCCTCGCAGTCGTCGGGGTTGGCGTCCGGGACCGGATTGGGGTTGGTGTCGGAGTTGTAGGCGTCGCCGACGAAGTCATAGCCGTAGGCGACGCGTGCCGTCGGGAACGTGCTATCGCCGTCTTTCCCCGTTCCACCGAGATCGGTGTTGTCGTAGTCGATGCCGGTGTCGATGACGCCGACCTTGATGCCGGTGCCGTCCTGGCTGACGCCGACGGCGGCGATCTGGTCAAGCGCGCTGGAAACCTTGGTAGCGCTCTTGGTGGTCTTGGGCAGCGCTACCCGGAGCACCGGGTAGACAGCCTTCACGCTGGGCGACTGGGCGAGCACCTTGATCTGCGCGTCGGTGGCTGTCACGCTCATGCCACTCCACAGCTCGGAGTAGCTGCTCCCGACCTTTGCGCCAGCGGCCGTCGCTGCGGAGGTCGTCGTCCTGGCGGCGCTCTGGTTGGCGAACTTGCTGCCGCCGCGGGACAGCGGCGTTGCCACGGTCTCCACGAGGTAGCGGCCCGGGACCACCCGGGACGCCGCGGTGCCGTCGGGAAGCTTGAGCTTGGCAACGGACGGGGACGGGATCGGCGGTTTCGGTGTTGCCGAGGCCGGAGTGATGGTGGCGGCAAACAAGGCGGTGACAGTGAGGCCTGCGGCCACAACTGACAACACCCGAGCGCGCGAGCTTGCGGACATGCTCTCTCCTGAAGTCCGGACTTGCTTGGGTACTCGTCCGCTCCCCCCGAGAGCGCATCGACTCAAGCAGGATATCTGACCCCGCCCCCCTCGACCCCCCCGCGGACGGATCCATCAGGACGACTTGAGGCACCCCCTACGGAGTCGTCCGCTGCATGCCTGCGCTGTTGACGTCCCCTCTCCTCGTAGAACTCGGAGCAAGACGCAGCAAGGGCGCGGGTGCGCTGGCACCCACGCCCTTGGCGTTGCTGACTAGATCAAATGAGGCCGAGCTCGGTGACCGCGTCCCGCTCGTCGATCAGTTCTGCGACGGAGGCGTCGATCTTGGCGCGGCTGAACTCGTTCAGCTCGAGGCCCTGGACGATCTCGTACTTGCCATCCTTCACCACGCAGGGGAAGGAGGAGATGAGGCCCTCGGGCACGCCGTAGGAGCCGTCGGACGGCACCGACATCGAGATCCAGTCGTTGGCAGCGCTGCCGAGCACCCAGTCGTGCATGTGCGCGACGGTGGCATTGGCCGCCGACGCCGCGGACGACGAGCCACGGGCAGCGATGATCGCCGCGCCGCGCTTGGCGACGGTCGGGATGAAGGTGTCGGCAACCCAGGCCTGGTCGTTGATGACCTCGGCAGCGTTCTTGCCGTCGATCTCCGCGTGGAAGATGTCGGGGTACTGGGTGGCGGAGTGGTTGCCCCAGATGGTCATGTGCTTCACCGAGGTGACGGCGACGCCGGCCTTCTGCGCGATCTGGGTGATCGCCCGGTTGTGGTCGAGGCGGGTGAGCGCGTTGAACCGCTCCTTGGGGATGTCGCGGGCGTTGCTCATGGCGATCAGGGCATTGGTGTTGGCCGGGTTGCCGGTCACCAGCACGCGGATGTCGTCGGCGGCCACGGCGTTGAGCGCCTTGCCCTGCGCGGTGAAGATCGCGCCGTTGGCGCTGAGGAGGTCGCCGCGCTCCATGCCCGCGGTGCGCGGACGGGCGCCGACCAGCATGGCGAGGTTCACGCCGTCGAACACAGTGTTGGCGTCATCGCCGATCTGCACCTTGCTCAGCAGCGGGAATGCGCAGTCGTCCAGCTCCATGACGACGCCCTCGAGCGCCTTTAGCGCCGGGGTGATCTCCAGCAGTCGCAGCTCGACCGGCTGGTCCGGTCCGAGCAGGGCGCCGCTGGCGATGCGGAACAGCAGGCTGTAGCAGATCTGCCCGGCAGCGCCGGTGACAGCAACCTTGACGGGGGTCTTGCTCACGATGGGCTCCTCAATGAGTTGTGATGCGGTCGAGTCGCCTCCGACGCTAGCAGTTGCCTGAGCCTGCCACTGACCGCATCCAGTCATTCCCGGTCGGTGGGAATTGGTGCATTGAAGGCTGTTGGCGGGCCCGGGTGGTAACTTCCCGTTGTCGCATGTCACGGGTGTGGTGACGCGACGTCGGGGTGCCGGAACGTCAGGAGTGTGTCATGGTGCGGTTCGACCTGACCTGGACCCGACGACGACCGACCCCAGCACCGCGTGGCGTAGCCACTGCCATTTCTGTCGCCCTGAGCGTGGCCGGTCTCGCTCTCGCCGTGCTGCCTGCGTCTGCCGCCGGGGACGACCTGCGGGTGACCCTGCCCGGTGGGATGGCTGAGCAAACCGTCATCGCCGCCTCGGGCACGTCGCTGCTCGTGTCGTCGGCCGGCGGCACGATCCCCGACAAGGTGAGCACGGACAACGGGGCGAGCTTCGTGCCGTTCACGCCCACCGTGCCGCCCAACGCCACCATCGTCCACGTCGCCCACGAAAAGGTGGTGTGGGCCACCCTTGGCGGCGGTGCCACAACGCTGTACACCTACGATTTCGCCAACGCGGATCCGATCACGTCCGTCGTCAACGCCTGGGTGGAGGCTGCAGACGCCCACACAGCGGTCCTGCGGTCGGACGTCGACGGGGTCACCACCCGCTCAGCGCAGAACCTGGCCACCGGCGAGGTCCATCCGCTGCCGTTCACCTCACCCAGCGATTCGGTGACGGCCCGGACGACCGTCGATGTCGACGACGGCTCGCTGGTGCTCGCGACCACAACGACCACGGACGCAGACGGCCTGACCGCAGCCCTCGCCGTCGGCCTCGACTGGGTGCTGGTCACCCCGCGCTGGGGCGCCGGCTCGCAGGCCAACCTCGTGGTAAATGGTACGGCGGGTCCGGCAGCGCCGGTGGCCGTCGTCGCGCCGGTTGCCAACCGGGTGGACGTGTTCGCTGTCGGCGACTCGCAGCGTCCGCTCGCCTCGGTGTGGAAGGGGACGACCGGCTACATCGGCCAGGTGAACACAGTCGGCACCATCTCTCCTCTCTTCGCTCACCCGACCACTCCGGTCGACGTCACCGGGCTGCGGCTGACGGCTGACCGGCTGACGGGCCTCGACGACCGCACCGGTGACCAGGCCGCGGGCTACCAAGCATGGGGACGGTCGCTCACCGATTCCGCGATCGCATCCGAGAAGCTGTTCGGTCCGCAGGCCGTCGAGATCGGCGCCTCCGGCTCGCGCACCCTGCTGGACGACGGCAGCCGGCTGCAGCTGTTCGACGGCGGGCAGCCCGCCGGCTCGCTGACACCGCCCAAGTACGGTGCGAACGCGGAATCGCTCAGCGGGCCCTACTTCTACGGCCGCACCGTCGCCTACGACCAGGTGATGCGCGTGGACGGGGCGGCGCAGCGCAAGGGCCAGGTGCACGCACTGTTCGGCTCGCGGGCGCTGATGCTGACCAACCAGAGCCTCAACCGGTACGAGGTGGCCGACGTGACGTCCCCGGCGTCGGCGCGGGTCGACGTGCCCGCGGCGTTCCAGCCGGCCACCTTCGACGCGATGGGGTTGTGGGGCGATTGCGTCCTCGGGTTCAACACCCTCGGCGCGTCCAGGACGCCGACGACGATCGTGCTGAACTACCGCACCCACCAGTCCTGGCAGCACTCCGGCTACCCGATCGAGATCGGGGACGGGTTCGTGGTGATGCAGCTGCCCGCGGCGGCCGGCGACACCAACACCGACGATGTGCTGGCGGTGTGGAACATCCTCACCGACGCCGTCACCCGCATGCCCGACCGCGACTGGAGCGCTGTCAGCTCCGATGGGAGCCACCGGCTGGCGTACAGCACCGGGTCGCAGCTGGTGGTGCGCGACATCATTGGCGCCGCACGTTCGGCCCCACGGGTGCTCGGGGTCATCACGCAGCCGAGCCTCAACCTGATCACCGGCACGGCTACCTGGACCCTGTCGGTCGACGCGAGCAAGGCGCTCGCCCCGGGCACGCTGACCATCGAAGGCAGCGGAGGGGTTGTCTTCGCGGCGCCGCTCCCGGCCACCCCGGTCGGCTCGCTGCACGGCATGGCCTGGGACGGCAGGAACGGCGCCAACTTCGTGCTGCCCGGCACCTACCGCTGGACGATCAGCCAGGGCGCGGTCGACGGCTCCGGCAACCTTGTTGCCGCGGACGGGACCTCGCCTGTGACGGGCACGATCGAGGTGGTCAGGACGCCGCTGGGGACCGTGACGGGCTCCGTCCCGACCATCCGCGACACCACCCCGGTGGTGGGCCAGAAGCTGAGCGTCTCGGAAGGTGCCTGGTCGCCGACGAGCGGACTCGCGTTCTCCCACAACTGGTACCGCAGGGGCACCTCCGCCCCCAACGGTTCCGGGCGGACCTACCAGGTGACCCCCTCAGACCTGGGGCAGCAGTTGCGGGTCGCCGTCACCGGCCAGGTGCCGTACTGGGCGTCCACGACGAAGGCCTCGGCGTACACGAAGAAGGTCGGCAAGGGCACGCTCGGCACGGCCACCCCCACGATCGACAACAACCGGCCGAGGGTCGGCTCCGTGCTCACCGCTGACCCCGGAGCGTGGACACCCGCCAGGGTGAAGTTCAGCTACCAGTGGTACCGGGTCTCCGCTAAGGGCAAGTCGACGAAGCTGAAGGGCCAAACGAAGGCAACGCTCACGGTCGGCAAGGCCTTGACCGGCTACAAGGCGCGGGTGCGCGTGACCGGCAGCTCCAAGGGCTACAACAACGCCTCGGTGTACTCGGCGCGGACAGCGCGGGTCGCGAAGGCCTGAGCCTTTCACTCGGCTACCGGCAGGTCAGTTCCGGACCGCCGTGGACGGTGTCCGGGCTGGACGCCCCGACCTCGCCGGTGTAGCTGATCGCCCTTCCGGTGAGCCGGGCCCTCTTCACGCCACCAGTTGACGCCACCTCGACGCCGTCACTGGCGGCGAGCGCCGCGAATGTGGGACGCCACGGCAGCCGGTCAACCAGCCGGAGCCCGTCCGGCACCCGGTCGAGGGCCACCTCCCAACCGATCGCGAGGTTGGCTGCGGCGCGGCGTCCGTAGTGGACGGTGAGGCCGCCCCAGGCGTGGTCGACGAGGGCGAACCGGTTGCGGTCGCCGGCCAGCTGGCAGAGCTGCGTTGCGCCGACCTTCGGCTTCCCGAGCCGCGCGACCAGGTCGGGCTCGAGCAGGCTCTGCGGGGTGCTGCCCAGCGGGCGGTCGCCGATGGCCTTGCCGCCGAGGGTCAGCAGCGGTTGCGCTGTGACGGTGGGCGTGGGGGAGGCGCTCGGGGTTTCGGTGGGCACGGGCGTGGCGGAGGTCGTCGCCGCGCCGGAGGTCCTTGTGGATGGGGAGGCTGTCGCCGGGGTCGTCGGCGTGACTGTCGCACCGGTGCAGCCGGTGAGCGCCAGCGCGAGTGCTGCGATCGCCAGCCGAGCCTTCACCGAACCTCCCAGGCTTCACGGTACCGCCCGCACGCGCCGACGGACGGGGTGTGGGAGCCGGGCCTCGCTCTATGCTCGAACCATGCGCCTGATCCTCGTCCGCCACGGCCGTACCGCCTCGAACGTCGGGTTCCTCCTGGATACCGCAGAGCCCGGCGCCGACCTCGACGACGGTGGGCTGGAGCAGGCGGCGTCCCTCGTGGAGCGGCTCAGCCACCACCAGATCGAGGCCGTCTACGTGTCCAACCTGGTGCGGACGCAGCAGACCGCGCGCCCCGTCGCGGAAGTCCGCGGACTCGAACTGCAGGTGCTGCCCGAGTTGCGCGAGGTCTCCGCCGGCGACGACGAGCTCTCCGCCGATGCCACGCGCTACATCGGCACCCTTGTCGCCTGGGGCAAGGGCGACCTTGAAGCGCGCATCCCCGGCGGGGAGAACGCGCACGAATTCATGGCCCGCTTCGACGCGGCGATCGAGACGATCGCGGCCTCCGGCAAGGACGTCGTCATGGTGGTCAGCCACGGCGCGGCCCTGCGGGTCTGGTCGATGGTCAGGGTAAAGGGATTCACCGAAGCGCTCGGCAAGGCCCACCTGGACAACACCGGCGTCATCGTCACCGACGGCTCGATCGCGGACGGCTGGGAGCTGGCAGAGCTCCTCGGCGCCCGGGTCTTCGAGGAGCCCGAGCCGATGCTGGCTGACCCTTCGTCAGGCCCAGGGAGCGTCGGTCAGGCTCAGGGACAGGTCAGCTGAAGATGACCGTGCGGGCACCGTCCAGCAGGACGCGGTGCTCTGCGAACAGCTTGACCGCCTCGGTCAGCGTCCGGCTCTCCTGCTCCTGGCCCATCGCCACCAGCTGCGGGACCTCCATGGTGTGGTCGACGCGGCGGACGTTCTGCTCGATGATCGGGCCCTCGTCCAGGTCGGACGTGACGAAGTGGGCGGTGGCACCGATCAGCTTCACGCCGCGCGAGTGTGCCTGGCGGTAGGGGTTGGCGCCCTTGAAGCCGGGAAGGAACGAGTGGTGGATGTTGACCGCCTTGCCGGTCAGTGCCTCGCACAGCCCGGGGGAGAGGATCTGCATGTAGCGGGCCAGGACGACCAGCTCGATGTCGTGCTCCGCGACCACGTCGAGGATGTGTTTCTCCACCTCCGCCTTGGTCTCCGGCGTCACCGGGTGGTGCTCGAACGGCACGCCGTAGAAGTTGGCGAGATCGCCCAGATCCGGGTGGTTGGCGATGATCAGCGGCAGCGAGATCGGCAGATAGCCCGAACGCTGGCGGAAGAGCAGGTCGTTGACGCAGTGCCCGGCCTTGCTGGCGAGGATGAGGGTGCGGCGGCGGCGTCCGACGTAGTCGAGGTTCCAGGCGGCGCCCAGGCTGTCGGCGATCGCAGCGAACGCGCGCTCGAAGTGGGAACGGTCGAAGCCCGACTGCACCTGGACGCGCATGAAGAAACGGCCCGACTCGGTGGACGTGAACTGCTGCAGCTCGGTGATGTTGCCCCTGGCCTCGACGATCTCACCGGTCACCTGGTGCACGATCCCGGGACGGTCGGCACACGACAGGGTCAGCAGCCAGTGGGTGGAGTCGATCACGGCTGAAAGGTTAGCGTCGAAGTGGACCACCCGTGCGGGCCGGGAGTCCACGGTATGTTTTCCCCTGTTGCAGAGGACTAGGAGGCGCAGGGTATGGCGAAGATCAAGGTCGTCGGCACGGTTGTCGAACTCGACGGGGACGAGATGACCCGGATCATCTGGCAGTTCATCAAGGAACGCCTGATCCACCCCTACCTCGACGTGGACCTCGACTACTACGACCTCGGCATCGAGAGCCGCGACGCCACCGACGACCAGATCACCATCGACGCCGCGAACGCGATCAAGACCCACGGCGTCGGCGTGAAGTGCGCCACGATCACGCCCGACGAGGCCCGCGTCGAGGAGTTCGGCCTGAAGAAGATGTGGGTCTCGCCGAACGGCACGATCCGGAACATCCTCGGCGGGGTCGTGTTCCGCGAGCCGATCATCATCTCCAACATCCCGCGGCTGGTGCCC
>Ga0209745_1000847_pt1 | contig 18516 bp, 16 predicted proteins | sample BarGraNGADG00312_FD_184495 | JGI IMG/M metagenome (GOLD analysis project Ga0209745, IMG submission 184495) | Arctic peat soil microbial communities from Barrow, Alaska - Barrow Graham LP Ref core NGADG0004-312 (SPAdes) (version 2) | ecosystem: Environmental > Terrestrial > Soil > Wetlands > Peat...
TCGTCTTCGACTTCGGGTTCTGGGGCAAGGACGAACGATCAGCGCTCCGCTGGATCGCTGGCACCGTCGGCGCGCGTAGCCACGTCGTCTACCTGCCGGTAGACCACGAGGAGCAACACAGGCGTGTTACCAATCGATTCGCAACTACGCCCGGTCAAACGTTCCACATGAGCGGCGTTGAACTTGAGCAGTGGCGGGCCCAGTTTCAAGCGCCGGACGACGAGGAACTGCGAGGTTCTCAGATTCCACCCGTCCCACCAGAGCATGCGACATGGTCGGAGTGGGCCTCGCAGCGCTGGCCATCCTTGGCTGACCAGTACGCCCCGACCGCAGCCAACGTGCGTCACTCACACGAACCGTGACCCATCCGATGCTTCGAGGCACCGTGCGCACATCGGCGGAGTCGTGCGTGTGGTTGGCCGCGCCCAACCTGATGGGAAGCGAAGACTCGCGAACGGGTCAGGTGGCATACCGATGGTGCAGCCGCCAGCGTCGTCGCTCTCCCGGCGGCGCGCCCAAACCCACTGGAGCGCCGAACTCGGGTCGGCGGTTGTGGTTGAGCCGAATCAGCCATTGCTGATCGGGCGGTCCGTTCGGGTTCGGCTCCACGAGGTGGTGGTGGAACGCGCACAACAGCACGCCATTGCCGAGTTCCGTCCTTCCGCGAGGAACCAGCTCACGATGTGGTGCGCTTCGCACTCCTCCGGGCCCCGGTCGCACCCGGGGAAAGCGCAGCCCTGGTCGCGCGCGACCAGCAGCGCACGCAGGTGACCGGTGAAGAGCCGCCGCCGCCGGCCGTGGTCGAGGGGCACGGACCCGCCGTTCATGACCACCGGCAGGATCTCGGCATCGCAGGCCAGTCGCCTCGCCTCGCCTGCCGTGATCCGATCACCGGTGTTGAGCAACGTCGCGGAACCCACCGTTCGATCGCGCGCCGGTCGGCGTCCTCGGCAACCTCAGGAGCGACCACCTCTACGACCCGATTCACCAGACGGGAGAGCCCGTAGGGACCGAACTCGTGGCCCAGCTCGACCAACTGGGCGACGACCGCCTCGCGCTGGTCACTGTCCAGATCGCGCGGCAGCCGGTCGAAGCCATGCACGATCGCCCGGGCCTGCTCGAGCGACAACTCGCCCCCCCGCCACGGCTTGGGCGACGCGCGGTTGCCCATCGAGCTGGACGGCCAACCGCACCTCCTCGCGCGCCGAACGAGCCCCGTGGGAGTTTCACCTCCCGGCGCTCGGCCTCAGCCAGGAGCGCCAGCCAGCGTGCCTGCTCCCTTGTCGCGCGCAGCTGCGCACGATCGAGCTCGGTGAGCAGTCGCTTGTCGGTCAGTCTCCAGGGCTCCAGGACGTCATCTTCACCGGCGAGCGTAAGGAGCGTATCCAGCAACAGGACCGGATCATCCGGGCTCGGGTCGACCACAGCGGTGACACCGCCGGACTCGAACCCCAGATTCGCTCATGTGTTCCATTATAGGCGCTCAAACTGCCCCCCACAAGGGTTTACAGTGAGAAACCCAGGAGAAGCCACGACAAGGCTCAACCCACGGTCGGGCGTCGATTCGGCCAATCGTCTGGTGGGAGCGGCGCGTCCTCAATCGGGGCCCTGCCGTGCAAGTACGCGGCCATCCCCGTGAAGACGGCCGCCGGAAGATAGATCATCCCCACCGACAGGATGGTCACGGCGATGAAGATCACGAGTCCCCCCGCAACGATCCACGCGATCAACGCCTTGCGCCACGGCAGGACGGCCGGGATCAGCGCTGCCAGCACCGGGAGCGAGATCGGGATCACCATGGACGGGCCGAGCACCTGCAGCAGCGGGCGCTGGTACCCGCCGACGGTGACGCTCGGGAAGTACAGCAGGAACAGCACCGCCCCCACTCCGTAAGCGACCGCTGCCCACTGCCACAGCCGCGCCTGGCGAGCAACGCTCATGCCGTGCCCTCCCCCACGCTCGGCTCGAGCAGGCTGCGGATGTCCGCAGCCGTGAGCGGTGCGGCCAGCTCGCCACCCTCGCCCACCACCTTTGCGAACAGGTCACGCTTGCGCTCCTGCAGGGCGACGACCTTCTCCTCGATGGTGTCCTCGCTCACCAGGCGGTAGACCATGACGTGCTTCTCCTGGCCGATCCGGTGCGTCCGGTCGATCGCCTGCAGCTCGGCAGCGGGGTTCCACCACGGGTCGAGGATGAACACGTAGTCGGCCTCGGTGAGCGTCAGGCCGAAGCCCCCGGCCTTGAGGCTGATCAGGAAAACCGGGTCGGTGCCGGTGCGGAACGCCTCGATGCGGGCAGCCCGGTCACGGGTGCGGCCGTCGAGGTAGCTCGTGCCGATCCCCTCCTCCTTCAGCCGGTTGCGTGCCAGCCCGAGGTAGCCCGTGAACTGGCTGAAGACCAGCGCGCGGTGGCCCTCCGAGGCGAGCTCTGCGACCAGCTCAACCAGGGCATCCAGCTTGGCTGACACCGCGGCGTGTCCGGGCATCACCAGAGCCGGGGAAAGGGCCAGCTGCCGCAACAGGGTGAGAGAGGAGAGAATCGTGATGCGGTTGTGTCGCATGTCGTCCACCAGCCCGAGCACCTTCTTGCGCTCGGCGGCCAACTGCTTGTCGTAGAGCCGACGGTGACCCGGAGACAGCGGCACCCGCAGCACCTGCTCCTGCTTGGGCGGCAGCTCGGCAGCCACGCCATCCTTCGTGCGCCGCAGCATCAGCGGACGTACCCGCCGGTGCAGCATCGGCAGCGCTGTCGGGTCGGTGCCGGACTCGATCGGACGTCGGTAGGTGTCGGTGAAGGCCGCCGGATCAGGGAACAGCCCTGGCGCGACGATCGACAGCAGCGACCACAGGTCCATCAGGTTGTTCTCCAGCGGGGTGCCCGTTACGGCGAACTTCGCCGGGGCGCGCAGCTTGCGGACGGCCTGGTGTGCCCGCGCCTGCCGGTTCTTCACAAACTGCGCCTCGTCGAGGAACACCGCAGACCATGCCTGCGCTGCGTACTCCTCAGCGTCCAGCCGCAGCAGCGTGTAGGAGGTGACCAGCAGGTCGGCGTCCGCTGCCACGGCGGCTACGGTCTGCGTCCGCTTCTTCGATGACTGCTCCACCAACCGCACCCGCAGATCGGGAGCGAACCGGGCAGCCTCAGCTGCCCAGGTGCCCAGCACAGAGGTGGGCGCGACCACGAGGATCGGCTCGGTCAGCCGGCCCTCCTCCGCCAGCGCACCGGCAAGGGCGATCACCTGCAGCGTCTTTCCCAGCCCCATGTCGTCGGCGAGGATCCCGCCCAGCCGGGCGCGGTGCAGGAAGTGCAGCCACCGGAATCCCAGTTCCTGGTACGGACGCAACGTCGCCCGCAGCCCCGCAGGCACCGGCACCTGCGGCAGTTCGTCGGACTCCAGAAGGGCGGACACCGCCGCCGTCCAGGCAGCGGATTGCTCTGAGACCACGCCGAGGTTGCGCAGGTCGTCCCAGAGCCCGGCGTGGACGGCGCGCAGTTGCAGCCCTTCGGCGTCCTTGGGCTGGAGCTGGCTCGCCTCCTCGATCAGGGCACGCAGCTGTTCCAGCTCGGGCCGGTCGAGGCTGAACCAGGTGCCCGAGGGCAGGATCAGGTGCGTCTGGCCGGTGGCGAGGGCTGTGAAGAGCTCGCGGTACTCCACCGGCTCGCCCTCGATGCTCACCGTGACGGCGAGGTTGAACCAGTCCGAGCCAGGCCCGGCGTCCGTGACCGCCAGGCCGACCTCCGGCGCTTCGGACGCGAGCCGGTAGGCCTGTGGCGTCCCCTTCACCTCAACAATGACACCGAGCTTGCGCAGCGGCTCGAGCCAGTTGCTGACGAAGTCGGCGGTCGCCCACCCGGTAAGGGTGGCTGCCGCCTTGGGCTGCACCCCGGCACGGTCGCCGCGGATGGGCCAGGGGCCCGCTGGCAGCGCATCCAGCAATGCCAGCTCCGCGGCAGGGTCACGGAAGGCCTGCTGCTCGACGGTGCGGTACAGGTCGACATCGAGTGCGTCGACGCCGATCCGGTAGCGGAACGACCAGTCAAGGCTGGTGACGTGGTCGGGCGCGAACTCGACAGCCAGCTTCAGCTGGGGCGGCGCGGTCTCGGGCAGGTCGACGTCGTCGTCCACGATGAGGTCGACCAGCCGGAGCAGGGTCGGGTGGAACTGGGCGGCGAAGGACGCGAGGTCGGCGGCAGGGATGTCCAGCCTCGCATGCTGCACCAGCAGAGCCTGCTGGCCCTGGCTGAGCGTCTCCGCGAAGGGCACCAGCAGGAGCTCGCCCGCTTCCATGATCGCGAGGCCGTGCGGTGGCGTGCCGACCAGGTTCGGGTACAGCACCGGCCATTCGTGGTCGCCGGAGGCTGCGAAGGTCTTCAGCTGCAGGCCGCCGGCGATGCGGCTCAGCCGGCCGGCGACCCGGGCGGGCTCGGGCACGAGGCGCACGGGCGGGGTCTCCTGGCCGGGGACCAACTCCACGCCGGCCTCCACCGCGCGGGTGAGCCACGACCAGGCGGACGCGTCCAACTGGCCGAGTTCGAGCAGCTCGGAGCGCTGGGCGTAGAACGAGTAGCCGGAGCGCTGCTCGCGGGTGCGGGCAAGGCCGGCGACAAGGGCGCGGTGCTCCTCGAGGTAGTCCCCGCCCCACGGGTGCAGCACGGTCTCCCAGGTGATGGCGGTGCGCACCCACCGTCCCGACCTGCCCCAGGACATGGGACGCAGCTGGATCGCCCCGGACGGTGCGCGGGTGACCCGGATCGCGAGCGGCTGTCCGCCACCGGTGGCCGGGGCCTCCGCGGTCACCTGGGCGAGCGCGCGCTGCCAGGCGGGCACGTGGGCGTGCAGGTTCACCGTCCGCATGTGCCACAGCAGTGCTGCACCGTGCTTGCAGTTGGAGCCGATCGGGCAGGAGCACGAGGTGCTGATGTCACCGGTGCCGGCGTGGTAGCGGGCCACCGTCTGGTAGGCCCGGACGCTGCTGCCCCGCACCTGGGCCTGGATCAGGCTGCCGCCGGTGCCGGAGCCCATGGCGATGTGGCCGACCCGTCCCTGTCGGACGTACTCCTGTCCGCGGGCGAGGGTGACCTCGCCGAACAACTCGACCAGCCGGCGTTCGCTCAGGTGGTCGACCCATTCCGGATACGTGGAACCGCTCATCAAGCGCGACCGGCCCACTTCCGGGTGAGAAGCCAGAAGAGGGCAGCCACAACGGCGGCGACGGCGGCGCCGATCAGCCCGGCGGGGGCTGCGATGAGCGGGTTGGCGTCGACGAGGAGAATCAGGAAGACCCCCGCGAAGCCATTGATCGCGCCGTGCAGGATGGCCGGCGCCAGCAGGGAGCCGGTCACCTCGCGCGACCGCCAGAGCAGGAAGGACAGCGGGATGCACCAGGCGATCATGAACAGCGTGCCGATGCGGCCGTAGCTGCCGTAGTTGAAGCCCATCAGGATCAGCGGCGCGTGCCACAGGCCCCAGAGGACCCCGGTGATCACGTTCGCCCAGAAGGCTCCGAGCGGACGCAGTTCGTCGGCGAGCCAGCCGCGCCAGCCGTACTCCTCACCGAAGGCGAAGAGGCCGTTGATGGTGAAGCCAGCCAGCAGCGCACCGACGAGAGCCAGCGCGATCAGCCCCCACAAGGACGGGACGCCGGCGCTCAGCTTCGCCACCTGGTCGGCATTCTGCGCGGGCAGGAGGGTGAGCGCGTTGGCGACGAGGTCGGCCTGGCCGACGAGCAGGGTGCCCGTGCCGGACAGGCCCAGGACGTTGCCGGCCAGCCAGCTCGCTCCGACCATGCCGAGCAGTAGCGCGGGCACCACGGCGACGGCGACAACAAGAAGCTTCGGCAGCGCACGGCGGAAACCGGTGAAGGTGGTGCGGATCAGTGCAGGACGGTGGTCGAGGCGCCCGACGATCAGGGCGGCCACCATCGGTGCCGGCATGTAGAGCAGGGCAAGGATGGTGGTGGCCACCGTCGGCCCGGCAGCCCCGGAGAGGTCGCGCTGACCCAGCAGGTACAGCGCGGCAGCGACAAGGCACGACCAGCCCAGCGCCAGGCCGTAGAACAGGGCCACCCGGCCCCATCGAACTCCTGCCTTGGGCGGCTGGGTCTGGGTCACGCCCCCACCGTAGCCGTAGCCACACTCCCCGGCCCCATGGCTCCCCGGCGGTCCGGGTGCTGGTCAGAGCCAGGCGCCGTGCTGCATCACCCTTGTCACGCTCAGGTCATCGTCGAGCACGACGAGGTCGGCGCGCTTCCCGGCAGCGAGGCGTCCGACGTCGGCCAGGCCCAGGTAGTCAGCCGGGACGGCTGAGGCTGCGTGGACGGCCTGCGCCAGCGGCACGCCTGCCTTGACGCAGTTGCGGACGGCCCGGTCGAGGGTGAGCGTGGAGCCGGCGATGGTCTCGGTGCCGGCGATGCGGGCGACGCCGTCGCGGACCTCGACCGGCAGCTCGCCGAGCACGTATTCGCCGTCCTCAGAGCCGGCTGCGGCCATTGCGTCGGTGACCAGCACGACCCGGTGGGGCTCGGTCGCCATCACGAACGCCACCAGCTCGGGACGCACGTGCACACCGTCCATGATCAGTTCGAGGTGGACGCGTGGGTCCTCCCACAGGGCGAGGACGGGCCCGGGATCGCGGTGGCGCAGCGGGGCCATCGCGTTGAACAGGTGGGTGGCCCCCCGGGCGCCGGCCGCGATGGCCGCCCGCGAGGTGTCATAGTCCGCGTCGGTGTGGCCGACGGCAGCCACCACGCCGCGCGACACGAGCAGCCGGATCGACTCCATAGCCCCGTCGCGTTCGGGCGCGAGGGTGACCATCCGCACCGTGCCGCGACCGGCGTCGAGGAGTTCCGCAACCACATCGGGCTGTGGGTCGGACAGCAGCAGCGGCGGGTGGGCCCCCTTGTACTTCAGCGCCAGCCACGGTCCCTCGAGGTGGATGCCGGCCAGTTCGCCGGCCTCGACAAGACCGGCGAGGGTCGCCACCTGCCGCGTGAGGACTCCGATGGTGCCGGTGACCAGCGAGGCCACCATGGTGGTGACACCGTGGCGCCGGTGGGCCGCCAGCACCGTGCGGGCCTCTTCCGCGTCCTCCGTGACGAAGGACGCCCCGCCGCCGCCGTGGCTGTGCACGTCGACGTAGCCGGGCACGACGATCCCGTCGAGGTGTTCATCGGCCGGACGCGGCGCCGGGCCGGGAGCGGCGGCGGCGAAGGTGCCGCCGACGATCTCCAGGTGGCCGGCCACCGGTGCGTCCGCATCGGGGAAGAGGATCCGCTCGGCGCTGATCAACATGGTCAGACGTCCAGGCGCTGCCACTCGGGCAGGTTGGCGTAGGTCGCCTTGTAGTAGTCGATCAGGCTCAGCTCTGCGGCGGCTTCGGAGTCGACGACGATCGTCGCGTGCGGGTGCAGCTGCAGCACAGAGCCCGGGTACATGGCCGTGATCGGGCCCTCGATGATCTGGGCGATGGCGTGCGCCTTGCCGGTGCCGGTGGCGACAAGGATGACGTTGCGGGCGTCCATGATCGTGCCGAGCCCCTGGGTGAGGCAGTGCCGCGGCACGTCGTCGATGGAGTCGAAGAAGCGCGCGTTGTCTTCGAGCGTCTTCGCGGCAAGGGTCTTGATCCGGGTGCGGGACGACAGCGAGGACGTGGGCTCGTTGAAGCCGATGTGGCCGTTGGAGCCGGCCCCGAGGAACTGGATGTCGACGCCGCCGACAGCCGTGATGGCGTCCTCGTAGGCCTGGCAGGCGGCCTGCAGGTCATCGGCGAACCCGTCGGGTACGTGGACGCGGGCAGGGTCGAGGCCCATCGGCTCTGTGACCGTCTGCCGGATGATTTCGTGGTAGCTCTGCGGGTGGCCCTCGGGGATACCGACGTACTCGTCGAGGGCGAAGGCCGAGGCCTCGGACAGGTCGAGGTCGCCGGAGGCGACGAGCCGGGCGAGCTCTGCGAACGTCTGCACCGGCGAGGAGCCGGTGGCCACGCCGAGCACGACCTTCGGCCCGATGGGGGCGGCGATGCGGGCAGCCTTTGCGGCCGCGACCTCACCGACGCGCTGGGCGTTGGGACAGATGATGACTTCCATTGCACTTCTCTCTAGCTAGCGGTCACCGACTTGTCAGAATCTCATTCGCCTATAGGCGGCTGAGATTCTGACAAGTCGGATGGGTGGGGTGGCTAGGCCGCGGTCGGGTCCAGGGAGACCGAGCTTTCCTCGCCCTCGTCCTCGCGTCCGGGTGTCTTCAGGTTCCACCTGCGGATGACGAACCGGAACAGGAAGTAGTAGACGACAGCGAACGCCAGCCCGAGCGGAATGATGATCCACGGGTTGGTGCCGATGTTCCAGTTCAGGACGAAGTCGAACAAGCCGGCGGAGAACCCGAAGCCCATGTGGACGCCGAGCGCATTGGTGATCGCCAGCGACAGCCCGGTGAGCACGGCGTGTGCGATGTACAGCGGCCAGGCGACGAACATGAAGGCGAACTCGATCGGCTCGGTGACACCGGTGAGGAACGAGGTGAGGGCAACCGAGAGCATGATGCCCCCGACGGCCAGGCGATTCTTCGGCTTGGCCTCGTGCCAGATGGCGAGGCAGGCTGCCGGAAGGGCGAACATCATAATCGGGAAGAAGCCGCTCATGAAGGTGCCTGCGGTCGGGTCGTGAGCGAGGAAGCGGGCGATGTCGCCGTGCACGACGACCCCGTCGGGCTTGGTGAAATTGCCGAGGATGAACCACGGCGGGTTGTTCAGGATGTGGTGCAGGCCCAGCGGGATCAGCAACCGGTTGAGGGTGCCGTAGACGAAGCCGCCCACGATGACGTTGCCGGCCACCCAATTACCGACGGCGGTAAGGCCGCTGTTGAAGGCCGGGTAGATGAAGGCCATGAACACGGACATCACGATGGCTGCGACGGCGGTGATCATCGGCACGAACCGCCGGCCACCGAAGAAGGCGAGGTAGGGCGGCAGGGCGATGCGGTAGTACCGCTGCCACAGCCAGCCGGCCACGAGGCCGATCAGGATGCCGCCGAGAACGCCGTAGTTGATCAGGAGTTGTTTGCCGTTCGCATCCTTCCCCAGCCCGATGAGCGGCGACATGGCGTCACCGACGCCCTTGAACACCAGGTAGCCGACGACAGCAGCCAGCGCGGTGGAGCCGTCCGACTTCTTGGCGATGCCGATGGCAACGCCGACGGCGAACAGCAGGGGCAGGTTGTCGAACAGGGCACCACCTGCGGCGCCGATGACGGCGGCGACGGCGTTCCAGCCGAGGCCGGCCTTGCCCAACAGGTCGTCCTGGCCGAGTCGCAGCAGCAGTGCCGCCGCGGGCAGGGACGCGATCGGCAGCATCAGGCTCCGGCCGAATTTCTGGAGCGGGGCCAGGTTGAAGCGGCCGACGGCCGCCATTTCGTTGCTGGTCACAACGTGCTTCCTTCCGAGGTAGAGGTGGCCGACGACATGTCGTCTCGGCTCAGTTCCATGTGCACCATGTAGCGGTCGCCGCGGTAGCGGGAGACCACGTACTCGATGCGCTGGCCACCGGCGATGGATCGCCGCCGGAACACCAGTAGCGGGGTGGACAGCGGCGCCGCCAGCGCCGTCGCCATTCCCGCGTCCGCCGACTCGCCCCACAGGGTCTGTTCGGCCTGGTCCACCCAGAGCCCGTACCTTCTCCCGAGGATCTCGTACAACGAGCCCCCGGCAAGGTCCTGCTGGTCCAGCTCTGGCAGCAGGTGGGCCGGATACCAACCGTCCTCATGGGCGATCGGCGTGTTGTCGGCCAGGCGGATCCTTACGATCCGCCAGGCCTTCTGGTTCGGTTCCAGACCGAGCCAGTCGGTGACCTCAGCAGGTGGCTTTGCCTGCGTCACCGAGATCAATCGGGTTGAGGGCTGCAGTCCGCGACGGCGCATGTCCTGGCTGAACGACGCCAGGTGCAGTCGCGTCTCCAGCCGCGGGCGGACGGCGAACGTGCCCAACCCATGGGTGCGTTGGAGCAGGCCGTCGGCGACCAGGCCGTCGATGGCCTTGCGGACGGTGGCCCGCGAGACTCCGTAGGTGACCATCAGGTCGCGTTCCGAAGGGATCGCCTGGCCGGGCACAACCAACCCGATCAGCAGCTCGCGCAGCTGCTGGTGTTTGGGTTGGGGTCCTCCGGTGATCCGGTCGGAGACCTGTTCGGCCACTGCCGCTCCTCCACTACTACTCGTGGTTCGTACTGGTGCGTACTGGTACGTACCAGTTCTCCAGAATCATGCTATCGTTCTGGCACGTTGTCAAGGAGGGCCACGGCGGCCCAGCGAGAGGAGAGTCCGATGAGCAGTAAAGCTGAGCAGATCCTGGCCGGCCTTGGTGGCGCGGGGAACATCGTCGAGATCGAGCCCTGCATCACGCGGCTGCGCACCGAGGTGAAGGATCCGTCCCTTGTCGACCAGGCGGCGCTGAAGGCCGCGGGGGCGCACGGCGTGATCGCGTCCGGTTCGGTGGTGCAGGTGGTCGTCGGGCCCGAGGCCGACAACCTGGCCGAAGACATCGAAGACCTGATGTGATGCAGGTCCTCGCCCCCTGCCCGGGACGGGTCTTCCCCATCACCGAGGTCAGCGACCCCGTGTTCGCCGGCGAGATGGTCGGCCCCGGCATCGCGATCGATCCCAGCCCCGGCCGCACCACCGTTGTCGCGCCGGTCGCCGGCACCATCCTGAAGCTGCACCCGCACGCGTTCGCCATGGCCACGGCCGACGGCCTGGGCATCCTCGTGCACCTGGGCATCAACACCGTCCGGCTGGACGGGGCTGGCTTCGAGCTGGTCGCCACGGAGGGTTCGACGGTGTCCGCCGGCGACCCGATGGTGACCTGGGACCCGGCCGCCGTCACCGGGGACGACATCACCACGACCGTGATGGTGGTGGTGCTGGACCGCCCCGCTGGGACGGTGAGCAGCCCTGTGCTCGGCGAGGACGTGACCGCCGGGGAGCCGCTGTTCAGTGTCGATGCCTGAAACGGCCGCGGCACTCCTGCTCGACCTCGACGGCACCCTCGTCGATTCCGAGGGCTTCCACCGCCAGGTGTTCCGCAACTGGTTCGCCGCCCGTGGCTGGACCGCCACCGACGAGGTGCTGGCCGGCTTCACCGGGCGGCGGGCCGATGACGTGCTGGCCCACTCCCCCGGGCCGTGGTTCGGGGAGGACGTGCAGGTCATGCTGGCAGAACTGCTGGCCGCGATGGCTGCGCTCCCGCGCCCGAGCCTTGCGGTGGGGGCCGAGGACTTGCTGGCCGGGGCCCGCGTCCCGCTGGGCCTTGTGACATCGGCGAACACCGGCTGGGCGCGCACCTGCCTGGGCGACCTGCTGGACGCCTTCGCCGTCGTGGTGACCCGCGATGACGTCACCAACGGCAAGCCTCACCCCGAGCCCTACCAGGTCGCGTGCGATCGCCTCGGCGTCCCGGCTGCGGGGTGCGTTGCCGTCGAGGACGCACCCGCCGGCGTCGCGTCGGCCAGGGCCGCCGGCGTCGGGCGTGTGGTTGCCGTCGCCGGCACCTTCACCCGCGAACAACTCGCAGGGGCGCACCTGGTGGTGGACGGCCTCGGCGAGGTCGCAGCGCTCCTCTGACCGGTGCCGGTGCCGCCTGCGGCCCGGGAACGGCTCAGCTCGGGTACTTCAGGCAGAGAGCCTTGAAGTTGACATCCCCGTTGTCGAAGTTACCGCCGACAGCGGCGTTCACGTATACGAACGGGTCGATGCACACCTTCATGTCCTTCGCAGCGCTCGGGCTGGTCCTCACCTCGTCGACCAGCTTCCAGGTGATGACCGTCCCGGTGTGGCTCTGTACGTAGTCCGAACGCTTCTTCTGGGAGAAGCTCTCACGCTCGGCAACCTTCACCCGCCCGCACGACGGCGTGACGCTGAGGCCGACGCTGAAGCTCGTGCTGGCGCTGAGGCCGATGGAGACATTCTCGGTGCACAGGGTGGCGTAGTAGCTCTGGCGAAAAGTCAACTGCGTGAGCTTCTTGAGCTTTCGGCCCGAACCGCACTTGTCGTAGACGAGCACAGCAAGCCGGGGTCGGTAGAGCCTGGGCGAGTAGAGCGAGTAGTAGGTGGTGGTGTCGTAGTTGTTGGTGTAGGAGGGGATCATCTGGATTTCGGCCCAGTCGGCCTTGGCCGTGCCGCTGAGGAACACGATCAGGCAGCGCTTGATGTCAGCGGAGCGGAAGGTGCCTTGGACAGTGAAGTCCCTGGTCACGGCTCCGGACGCGACCGTCTTCGACGATTCGGCCGTCGCTGGGGGTGCAGCCAGGACGCCGGACGCAATCGCTGTGGCGAATGCGACGACGGCACCGGTCAGGAATGGGCGTTTCATTGTGATCTCCTGATCGGGGGTAGGCGATTGACGGCAGGCTATCGCCCCGGTCGGCCCGGGCAGAAGGACCGTGGAGAACGTGCTCAGCGGGTCGGGCGCGGGATCTTCTGCCGGTCGGTCGCCGCCTTCTTGGACGCGGCGAGCTCGCGCTTGGCCGCCTCCTGCTCGGCGCGGAGGTCCTCTGCATTGAAGCTGCCACGCAACGCGACGAACACGACTGTGGCGATGACCAACGACCAGTAGGCCGGGAACCCGAGGATCAATGGCGCCGTGATCAGGGCAACCATGTCGAAGCCGCGGAACAGGTTGAACAGCAGCGTCGGCGGCATCGCGCCGGACTCGGTGGCCATCATCGGCGTCTGGAAGTCGACCTTCTTGGCCGTCACCCAACGAACGGCGCCCAGCAGGCCGGCGATCGCTGTGACGAGGGCCGCGGACAGCCCGTCCAGCACGCTGCGGTCGGCGCCGCTGCGGGCGATCCCGATGAAGGCCGGCGAGGCCGCCAGCCCCCACAGCAGCGCAAGGCCCGCCGGCACCGCCATCGCTGCGGTGCGCAGCTGCGCCGTCTTGAACGGGAACGACCGGGCGAGGCCACCGGTGCGGGTGAGCACGCGGAGGCTGCCGAGGAACGGCACCAGCCCTGCGACGAGGGCGAGGCCGCTGATCACCGGGTTCAGCTGCACCATGCGCAGCGCGTCGGCCGCGTACGGCACGAACAGGCTGGCGGCAAGCCCGAGGAAGGCGGACGGGCTGCGGCGGAGCCGCTCCACGTCCCGCCAGACCAGGGCCATCAGGCCGAGGCCGCGGCCGCGGGTGGGCTTCACGTGGCCCTTGGCGATCATGCGCCGCTCGACGAGGATGTCGCGGATCAGGCCGAAGTCGAGGGCGAACATTGCGCCCTGCATGCCGCTGACCAGCGACCCGCCCGACAGCAAGCGGGCGCGACGGATCGATTCCAGCCGGGACAGCGTCACCCGCAGCAGCACCACCAGCGCAACCAGTGCCACCACGGCCAGTCCGGCCAGCAACCAGGTGGCTCCGCCGGCAACGGCGACGACCGAGACCGGCAGCCAGCCCGCGGCCACGCCGATCACCACAAGCAGAAGGATCAGGGCAGCGGAAGCGAAGATCACCTGCAGGGTCTTGAGGATGCGGGTGCGTTCGAGCGGCTGCTCGCTGGCTGCCAGGGCGACCAACGCTGAGCTGCCGAGGCCGGCCGCTGCGCTCCAGGCCACCACCTGCAGCCAGCTCAGGCCGGAGAGGGCACCGACGAGGGCTGTGAACACGGTGGCCACGCCGAAGGAGCCCACCAGCGGCACGACCAGGCGTCCGCGGAGCAGGCGACGCCGGCTGATCGGGGCGTCCATCAACCACGAGCCCTCCGCTGCCGAGGCAAGCACCGGCCCGAACAGCGCGGCCATGCCGAGGGCGAGCGCGTAGCAGGCCAGGACCATGGCAGAGGGCAGCAGGAGCCGTCCGGACGCGCAGGCTTCGGTGTTGCAGCCGGTCATGCCCGCCTGCGCGCGCAGGACGACGGAGACCACCATCGCCCCGATCACCACGACGCTGAACAGCATTACGTAGCTGTCGGCGAGCAACTGGCCGATGGTGCGGGTGGCGCGTCCGTGGCGCCAGAGCTTCATCTCGTCGTGCAGTTCGCGTTCGTCCACCTCGACGGGCTCGACGTCCGGCAGGAAGAAGAACGTCCGCTCCGGGGCGGGCTGCATGGCTTCGGGGGTGACCTCCGCTGCCGCGTTCTCGACGGCAGGGGTAGCACGAATCAGCTTCCGGGACTTCTTACTCATCGGCGAGGACCTCTGCCCGATCACCCAGCCGGACGATGCGTGTCGCCACCCGGTCGACGAGGGTGGGGTCGTGGCTGGCCATCACGATGGCGAGGCCGCGCTGCCGTTCGGCGACGAGCCGGTCCGCCAGCCATTCCACACCCTCGGTGTCGAGGCGCTGCTCGGGCTCGTCGAGGATCAGCAGCTTCCGCGGGCGGATGAACGCCGTGGCCAGCGCGAGGCGCCGCCGCTGGCCGGACGAAAGGGTGCCGGGGAGCTGGCCCGACTGGGGCACCAGCTGCACCTCGTGCAACACCTCGTCGACCGCGTCGTCGGCGTCCCGGATGCCGTGCGCCCGAGCGAGCAGGTCGAGGTGCTCCACGACGCTGAGGTCGGGAAAGAAGTCGAGGTCGTCGATGACGGTGGCCACGTCGCGGCGGATCTGCGGGTTCGTCTCGCTGACCGTGGTGCCGTTGACCTCGATGGTGCCGTCGTCGGGACGCTCCGAGCCGACAATGCAGCGCAGCACAGTGGACTTGCCTGCGCCGTTGCGTCCGGTCAGTGCCACCGCCTCGCCGGCTGCCACCTCCAGGTTGAAGCCGTCGACGATGACGACCGGCCCGAAGGCCTTCGTCAGGTTGGTGACCTTGAGCACCGGGGTCTTTCGCGCCATGGGCTCGATTCTCCCCCATCCGGAAAGCTCCGCGCGCCATGCACCCCCCGGCGGCACCCCTCCCGCCTCGCTACCCTTCCGCGCGGACGCTACCGGTAGACCGGTAGCGAAGGGCACCGAAGGGTAGCGCGGCGCCGCAGACGCGTAGCGAAGCGGAGTCGGGCCGGTTCCGGGGACGCCGGGATGGCGAGGGGTGTCGGCGGGGCATGGCAGGCTAGTGCCGTGCGCGCAGCGAGTGAGGCCCGGGCAACCCTGGCACGGAGACGAGCCGAGGTGGCCGACATGTTCGACCGCGTGGCTCCCCGGTATGACCTGGTCAACGACTTGCTCTCCCTTGGCCAGGACCGGCGCTGGCGCTCGGAAACCGTCGCTGCGGTCGCGCCGCGCCCCGGGCAGCGGATCCTCGACCTCGCCGCCGGTACGGGCACCTCCAGCCGTCCTTTCGCCGACGCGGGCGCCCTCGTCGTGCCGGCCGACCTGTCCGAGGGCATGCTGACCGTCGGCAAGCAGCGCCAGCCCGACCTCGCCTTCGTCAACGCCGACGCCCTTGCCCTGCCGTTCGCTGACGGCGTCTTCGACGCTGTCACCATCAGCTTCGGGCTGCGCAACGTGGAGGACGTGCCCACGGCGCTGGCAGAGCTGCGCCGCGTGACACGGCCGGGCGGCCGCATCGTGATCTGTGAATTCTCCACACCCACCTGGAAGCCGTTCCGCGACACCTACCGCAACTACCTGCTGCGGGCGCTGCCGAAGATCGCCGGCGCCACAGCGTCCAACCCCGCCGCGTACGACTACCTCGCCGAATCCATCCTTGCCTGGCCCGACCAGCACGCCCTCGCCGACCTGATGGTCGCCGCCGGCTGGCGCGGTGTCGGCTGGAAGAACCTCTCCGGTGGCGTGGTCGCGCTCCACCGTGCCCATGCCTGATGTTCACCCTTGACCCGTACGCGGCCCGCAGCTGCCCGGTGAAGACCCACAACGCCTTCCATCCCGGCGTGGTGCGTCCCCAACAGGGCGAAGGTCACGGGCGCCTTCCCGGCAGCGCCGAGTTCATCGCAGCGACCTACGAGCGGATCATTGCCGGCGACGCGTCCGTCGTCGACTTGCGGACGCTGGCCGGTGAGCCGAGTGCGGAACAGGAGGCCGCCTGCCTCGCGGCGATGGCTGCAGGCACCCAGGTGATCATCGGCGGCCTGCTGCCCCGCGACTGGGACGAGCACCGCTCCGGGCGGGCCGACCTGCTCGTCCGTGATGCCGCCGGTGGCTACTTCCCCGGCCTGGTGAAGTACCAGCGGGTGCTCGACGTCCGCAAGGGCGAGGTGGAGGCCACTTTCTCGTCTGTGGCCGACCTCCCGGAGCGCTACACCGCGCTCGGGTGGCGGTACCGCTGGCACTGGCGCACGGGCAATGCCCTGCAACTGGCCCACCTGTGGCGCTTGCTCGGACCCACCGGACAGCAGGCGGTGAGCAGCCCGCTGGCCTTCATCGTCGGCAGCGACGACGTCGACGACCAGGGGCTGCGCGCGATCTGGATCGACCTGGCGGAGCCGGTGGTCACCCCGGCACCAGGCCAGGAAGCCGACGAGGGTCTTGTCAGCACGCTCGACCGGTACTCCTTCGAGTTCACCGCGCGCGTGCAGCTGGCCGAGGCCGCCGCCGCCGCAGCGATCACCGACCCGCCCCTGCTGCGACCGGTGGTGAGCTACGAGTGCGGCTACTGTCCGTGGTGGGGCACCTGCCGTCCCCAGCTCGACGACGACGACCTCAGCCTGCGGATCAGTAAGTCACCGCTCGACGTGCACGAGATCTCTGTGCTCCGTGAGGCCGGCGTGGCGACGGTCAGCCAGCTGGCCATCAGCGACCTCGACCAGCTCCTGCCCGACTACCTGCCGCTGGTGGCGCACCGCTCCGGCGCGGAGGAACGGCTGCGGCTGGCGCAGCGCCGATCCCAGCTGCTGCTGGAGGGTGTCGAACTCGAGCGCACCACAACGGGTCCGATCGAGGTGCCGGCGGCGTTGCTGGAGATCGACATCGACGTGGAGACCTCACGCGAGGACCGGGTCTACCTGTGGGGCTTCTGGGTGGCCGACGGAAGTGGGGGCGGCAGGTACCACGAGTTCAGCAGCTTCACCGAACTGGACGAGACCGCCGAGCGCGCACTCGCCGGCGCGGCCATGACATGGCTGCGCGAGCTCGTGGGCAGCCAGGAGGCACTGGTCTACCACTACTCCGACTACGAGGTGGTACGGCTGGGGCGGCTGGCGAAGGGCGAACCGACGCTCGACTGGGCGATGGACTTCGCCCGCGCGCACTTCGTTGACCTCTTCCCCACCGTCCGCCAGCACTTCTTCGGCACCAACGGTCTCGGGCTGAAGGTGGTGGCCTCAGCGGGCGCCGGCTTCCACTGGCGCGACGACGACCCGGGCGGCTTGAACAGCATGCGCTGGTTCGAGGAGGCCGTGCACGGGCCGAGCAAGGACGCCCGTGAGCAGGCTCGTACCCGCGTGCTGGAGTACAACGAGGACGACGTCCGCGCCACCTGGCACCTGCGACGCTGGCTGCGCACCCTCGGCGATTGACGTAGTCGGATCGGTGGCTGGGCGTGACGAAGCCCGACCTAGGCTTCTGGCATGACCAGGATGACAACGAGGATCTGGAGCGTGACGGTGCCCGTCGCCGACCAGGATCGTGCGCTGGCGTTCTATACCGACGTCCTCGGGTGCGAACTGGTGCAGGACTTCGAGCCGTGGCCAGGCGCCCGGCTGGTCGAGGTGGTGCCACCCGGCTCGAGCGTGGGGTTCGTCCTGCTGCCGCCGGACAGCCAGATCCCGATCGCGGTCCGGATGGGCACGCCCGACGCCTACCTCGCTTTCGAGAAGCTTCGCGCTGCGGGCGCCACGCTGCACAACGACGCGGTGGTCGAACTGGAGGGCGCTCCGCCGATGTTCTTCTTCGCAGACCCGGACGGCAACGGCCTGGTGTACCTGCAGGAGGAAGCCAGCTGACGGGTCCCTGAGGAGCGTCGACGGCCTCGCTGACCGGCACCGGCACCGGCCCCGCCAGTCGCTCGCCGCGACGGCTGGACTTCGTTCAGGACAGAGCCCGGTCCAGGGACCTCAACTGGGCCAGCGATGCGCGCGCGTTCTCGATCGGGCCGCCACCGATCCGCGGCTCGCCGTCGATCATGATGTCCTGCTCGAGCACGTAGTAGCCGTCGAAACCGGCTTCGTCGAGCCGCTTGACGATCGCGGCGAAGTCGATGTCGCCTTCCCCGATCGGGGTGAACATGGCGGCCTTGATGCCTTGGGACCAGGTGAACTCCCCCGTCAGCAACTTGTCAGTGAGCGACTTGCGAACATCCTTGGCATGCACGATGTCCACTCGGTCGGCGAACTCCTCCACGATCGCCACCGGATCGCCACCACCGCAGGTGATGTGGCCGGTGTCCAGGCACAGGCCGACCGAGCTGTGGCGCAGCACGCGGTCGATCTCGTCCGCGTTCTGCACCATCGTGCCCCAGTGCGGGTGCAGACAGGCGGTGACTCCGCTGGCTGCGCAGACCTCGCGGATCCGGTCCAGGTTGTCGAACAGGGTCTGCCACCCCGCCTCGTCCAGGATCGGCCGGGCGTCGTAGCCGTCGGCACCCGAGGCCGCGGCAAGGATGAGGTAGGAACCCCCAGCCTTCTCGAAGGCATCGAGCT
>Ga0209745_1000848_pt1 | contig 18509 bp, 19 predicted proteins | sample BarGraNGADG00312_FD_184495 | JGI IMG/M metagenome (GOLD analysis project Ga0209745, IMG submission 184495) | Arctic peat soil microbial communities from Barrow, Alaska - Barrow Graham LP Ref core NGADG0004-312 (SPAdes) (version 2) | ecosystem: Environmental > Terrestrial > Soil > Wetlands > Peat...
AACTGAGCACCTATTCTCAACATAACTGAACACCCGTTCTCACGATGACTGAACACTTTTTAGCCGGTCATGAGAATCGGTGTTCAGACATCATGAGAAATCCTCTACCTGGAAGGCACCACAACGGACATATCCGAAAGGATGAAGGCGGAAGAGCGGCTGAGGCTTTCGCAGTTCGAGGTGGACAGGGCCATGGACCAGGTGGTCCGGGTGAACAAGGACGGCCGGGTCGTCTACGCGAACGAGGCGGCGGCTTATTCATACGGTCGTACGCGGGACGAGATGCTCGACCTCAGTATCTGGGACATCAGCCTCAACTTCCCCGAGGAAGGATGGCCGGAGCTTTTCGATACCACCAGGGAGATGGAGACACTGCAGCTGGTGACGGAGGCGGTGCACCGGGAAGGTCACACTTTCCCGCTCGAAGCCAGCATCAATCACATGCTCTTCGAGGGAAGCGAGTACCTGGTCATCTTCGGTCGCGACATCAGCGAGCGACGTCTTGCGGAACAGCAGCAGAAACATCTCAACGAGGAGCTCCTGGCCATCAACAACGAGCTCAACGATTTCGCCTACGTGGTCTCCCACGACCTCAAGGCGCCCTTGAGGGGCATCAGTTCACTTGCCAGCTGGCTCTCGGCGGACTACACCGACAAGCTCGACGAGGAAGGCAAGACACAGCTGGACCTGCTGCTCAATCGTACCAAGCGCATGGAGAGCCTGATCGAGAGCATCCTCCAGTACTCACGTGTGGGGCGCGTGAGGGAGTCGCGGGAGAAGGTGGACTTGAACGGCGTGGTCGCCGGTGTGATCGAGATGATCGGCATCCCGCCGAACGTGAAGATCACGGTGGATGACCTTCCGACGGTCGTGGGGGAGCGCACGCGGCTGGGCCAGGTCTTCCAGAACCTCATCGGCAACGCTGTCAAGTTCATGGACAAGCCCGAGGGCACCGTCAGGGTGTCGTGCGCCGATGAGGGTGGCCGGTGGAGGTTCGCGGTACAGGACAACGGGCCGGGAATCGACTCCAGGTACTTCGAGCAGGTGTTCCAGATCTTCCAGACGCTGTCTTCGCGAGACGATATCGAGGGCACAGGAGTCGGCCTTACGCTGGTGAAAAAGATAGTGGAGATGCACGGGGGCAAGGTTTGGGTGGAGTCCGAAGTGGGCCACGGTTCGACCTTCTTCTTCACGTTGCCGAAGGCAGGGTAAAAGACAACAGATGCCATGGAGGGAATATTGAGATCAGAGAAGCTCATGCTGCTGGTCGAGGACGACGCTATCGACAGGATGACCGTGGAGCGCGCGCTGAAAGAGATCCGAGTGACCAACAGGCTGGACATGGTCGGGAACGGCGAGGAAGCGCTCGAGTTCCTCCGCGACTCCGGGCGTGAGAAGCCCGGGATAATCCTGCTCGACCTGAATATGCCAAGGATGAACGGCATCGAGTTCCTCAAGGTCGTCAAGGCCGACGAGGAGCTCAGGAGGATACCAGTCATTGTGCTCACCACTTCTAAAGATGAGCAAGACAGGGTGGACAGCTTCAACCTCGGCGTCGCCGGCTACATGGTGAAGCCTGTCGACTACATGCAGTTCGTGGAAGTGGTAAAGGCGATAGACCTCTACTGGACGCTCTCCGAGCTGCCGGATTGAACTGCGGAAAGGCCCGCGATTGAAAATACTGCTTGTTGAAGACGACGAAGTCGACCGGATGGCTTTCGAGCGCTTCGTCCAGCGGGAGGACCTGGGGTACGATTACGTGGTCGCCGACTCAGTGGCGAAAGCCCGCGAGATCCTCTCGTTTCAGGAGTTCGACGTCATACTCCTTGATTACAACCTCGGCGACGGAACCGCGTTCGACGTGATAGACCTCGAGCCCGACGCGCCCATCATCCTCATCACCGGCGTCAACCAGATAGACCTCGCGGTGAAGGCCATGAAGGCCGGGGCCTACGACTACCTGGTCAAGGACCAGGAGCGCGACTATCTGCAAGTGATGCCGATCGCGGTCGAGAGCGCGTTGCGCCGCAAGGAGGCGGAGGACACTTCGAGAGTCTTGTCTCACGCGGTGATGAGCGCCGCCGACTCTGTTTTCATCACCGACCTCGAGGGGAAGATCACTATAGTCAACAACGCCGCCCTCCAAGCCTACGGTTATTCCGCGGAAGAGCTGCTGGGGAAAGACATTGGAGTCATTGGGGAGGTGGGGACCGAGGGCGAGTATTATCACAGGCACAAGGATGGAACGGAGTTTCCGGTATCGCTGTCCCGCTCGGCGGTCATCGACGACCGCGGGCGGGAGGTCGCCTTCGTCGTCATGGCGCGCGATATCGCCGAGCGCAAGCGCGCTGAGGTGGAGCTTAAGCGGATAAACGCCGAGCTCGAGGGCTTCGCCCACACGGTCTCTCACGACCTGAAAGGACCCCTGGCCTCGACAGTTCTCGCCGCTTCGACGCTGGAGGAGATAATGAAATCGGCGGGGCTGTTCAAAGAGGGCAGCGACATCGAGAAGCTTCTCGGCATTATCGACAACAATGTCTGGAAGTCCGCTGCCCTCATCGACGACCTGCTGGCGCTTGCCGAGGCGGGTCAGACCCCTGACTCGCTCGAGAAAGTGGATATCGGCGAGCTGGTAGAGCGAATCCTCGAGGAGAACGCAGGGATTGTCCACGAGAAGGGCATCAAGGTGAAGGTCGACGAAAAGCTGGGCACTGTCCTGGGTTCCCCGGCGCACATCTATCAGCTGTTTACGAACTTGATCGGCAACTGCGTCAAGCACTGTGACAGCGCGCGGCCGGTGGTGACGGTGTCATTCCTGGGCAAAGAGAAGGGTGGGGCCAGAAGGTACCTCGTCCGCGACAACGGCAAGGGGATTCCTCCTGAGGATATCGATAAGGTATTCACGCCGTTCTTCAAGGGGGTGGGAGGAGGGACCGGGATAGGCCTGGCGACCGCTGAGAAAGTCGTGAAGCTCTACGGGGGAGAGATCAGGGCTTACAACGACAACGGCGCTTGCTTCGAGTTCATCATCAAGAACTACTCGGCGTAACGCCGGCGTCCCGCCGGCAGACCTTCTCAAATCCTTCCAACAGGGTAAAATGTCTCCTGTGGCTGTACCGAAACGGGCCCATAGCTCAGTTGGCAGAGCAGCGGACTCATAATCCGCGTGTCATACTATCGCGATGTGCTCGATAATCGATGTTATCGTTCTCATGCATTTGCTAGGGTTTGTTCAGTTACAGCTATTCTCGAGTGATGTGCTCACTCCCAAATCCAGCAGATTCTTTTGAGTATCCAGTGCTCCCCAGTTACCGCGATTGCCAGTTTTCCCGCGTGCATTTGATCGAATTAGGTTTTCCTTCGTATCGTATGAAGCCAAACTCCTGATTACGCTTACCGTAGGTTTTGTTCAGGATCTTGAACATGTCACGGTTGTCTAGAAGCGGATGCAGGCGGTTTGCGAGTATGAATGCTTTGACATGATTAGATTTGCTTATCCTGTGCTCAATTTTGCCCTTATGATCTTCAGGATAGCCCAGAATCCCTGTTTGAACGTCTCTCATAATATGGGCATAGAGCAATAGCTCTGAGATTGCACCAACTCTGACGTTGCTTGGTTTCTTCAACTCGAAAAGGGCCAACGTATTATTATCGATAGCACCGAGGTCAATCATGCTTGTTCCCCCAGTAAAGACCCTCGTGTCGTTTGATAGTCTTTCTTCAAAAACACCTATCGGTATCTGCCTGAGCTTCTCGGAATGTTCATTAATACCAGCTTCTGAGAATAGCCGTTCCGGTTTGTTGTAGAAAAGCATCTCCAGTTCTTCCTCTGTTAGTTTGTCAAGAGGTCTGGAATGAAGGGCAATCTTTTTATCCCTGCCTTGTATTGGGACGTTTACGACGAAGTCTCCAGGTCGTTTCTTGTTCGATCCATTGTGATTGAGGACTTCTGAGGCCGAGAGAAGGCTTCTGCATCCTTTCTTAATCGTGAACCAATCAACAGCCGAACTAAGGTGAATCAAGCGATATAGGAACCTCTGATAATGTCGTTCCTGGACTTCCGTGCGTGATGTTAGAGTATCCCAAGAAAATGAGATACTACAGCCAAGCCAGGCGCGCAAGACTAAAGCCCAGCCGTCGAAGGCGGCATAGTCGCTTTGGCAGTTCTCACAGACCGTGTCGGCAGTCATGTGAATATTGCACACTTTATCGTTCAAATCGAAACTAATCTGGCTTGGGATTCTAATACGATTGTTGCCACTTGTTTCCTTCAATTCGTTAAGAACAGCACTGTTGTCGAACTGCTCGCGCTTGCTCATTTGTTGACCCCTTTCGCAGTACTATCCGGTACCGTAAACTTCTTCCCGTCCTCTAGTATAAACACATTTTGAAAATGTTCTTCGAATTCCTCGGGATAATCAGTGTGTATAGGAATAAGCATCTTTGGACGCAGGGCATCAGATAGACGTTTCAGATCTTCTAGCAACGCGTGCCCGGTCGTGTGCGCATAGACGTAGTTAACACGCGGGTCATTTCTTATTCGCTTGAGCACTTCGCCGCCGCCCTTGGCCTTGTCTTCCTCTAGATAGCCTTTCCACTGAGAATAGATTATGTTGACGGGCTCGCTCCCGAGGTAACTCCCGATGAATCGGGCTCCTGTTAGCCTGATTATCTGGACGTAGTCTGCGGGGGAGGCATGGATATCCTTCCACTTTACCCGGTGTTCAGGGTCAAATATTTCCCCCTGGAAGTCACCGAAGAAGGCTGGATTCTCTCTCACGATCTCGTATTGTTCGTATTGGTCTTTAGACACTATTACTTTAACTTCGTCCCATGTCATGTCAGGCACCTTATCCGAAACCAACTTCATCTGTTCAAGTACCCACGCGGCATAGACATCTACTACAAGCGTCTTTCCGGTTCTTTTGCAGGCTCGGAACGCTGAAACCATGCGGTCGACGTTCTGCCCTGAACTGATCAGGAAGGAGGTATTACTCTGCGCTTGTATGGTCTCGACGATCTTCTCTTCGACTGACGACTCAGTGGGAAAGTCATCTGTGGTCCGATCGAGCATTGTGCCTTCCATGAGAAGCACATCGATGTCGTGAGGCGGGTCCTCGACCAGTCGCTCAAAGCAGATTCCTTTTCTTCCATGAGCCCTGAGATCTCCCGAATAGAACACGCGCTGACCGCCAGCCTCTATCAAGAACGCGAACGCATCTGGTGCGGAGTGATCCATCAGGTAAGGCGTGACCTGAAATGGACCGACTTCTGTAGGAACCCAAGGTTTGAAGAAATGAAAATCGTTGGAGAGTGGCGCTTGATGGCTGAAGATGCGCGCCGCATCGATCAACTTCTTGCCCAGCTCGCTCATGTAGACGGGGATCGAGGGTTCAAGATCCACGATGAGGCCGTAATGGTCCTGGTGCGCGTGGCTTACGAACACGGCGTCCGGATTCAGGGTGCTCAGGTCAACAGGCTCAGACCCTTCTCGAAGCGGGAGCCCGAGGTCCAGCAGGAGCGCCGTATCGTCCTGCGAAAGCTGGATGCATGTGCCGCCGATTTCCAGGGCACCTTTGTGAATGATTAGTTGCATTGCTATTTCCTTCAGAGTTGCCGGTCAATCCATGTCACAGTGTCACTATAGCATCTGCCTATGACACGAATTTAGCTGGTTGTTGGTGCTGGTAGGCTTGAGGAAGCGTATGACGAGTGAACAGGAATGGGTGCAGGCTCTAGGTGAGCGTTTGCGAGAAGAAGGCCGACTCGAGGAGTTGGACGGAGCGACCGTTCAGGTTGGAACCGGCGCCCGATTGCCCTACTCATGCGAAGTCATCGAGCATGATGCGAACGAGGCACGAGAGAATCATGCGGAAGGGCATATGAACGAGTTGCTGCTGTACGATCAGCTCGAGAGCGGCTGGTGGGTACCCAGAGTGGTCATCGAGTGCAAATTGGGAGAAGTCAATTCCCAAGATGCCCAGACTTTCAGCGTGAAAGCGGCCAGACATAAAGATGTTCATTCTTATCTTCGTTGTGGGGTTCTTATTGGTGGTCAGAATCTCTTCTCAGTTCCACCCGTCCGGGCTTTTCGCCATGGAGATCGCTTTGATTTCATTGCCAGCTGGTCGAATGAGTTGGCAAGCGAAACAGAATGGGCACTATTCACTGAGATACTCCGAGAAGAAGTCCGGCGTTCGAGGAGCATTCAAGAACTCTTTACCACCAATCAGGATCCAGCTAAGTACTCAATCGTGCATCGTCAGTTGACCTTCAAATAGCAGTTACAAGTCAGTCTAGGGTGGCAATACTCAGATCGCCCGGCCGACTGCATCTCCCTCATGGACTGCCTCGAGCAGTCGGCGTGGTGCTTGGGCGTCGCCAACTACCTGGCAAGGGATGCCGATCTCTTCTGCGATTTCGAACAACGCGTTTTGCGGCGACGCGCCCAGCGCGGTGATTACCATCGCTGCGTCTACAAGACGTTGCTCCTGGCCGTCCTTTTCAAAGACCAACGCGTCCGGCTCGAGCCGCAGGACCGTGGCGCCCAGCACGAGCTTTCCGCCAGCCTTTTTGAAGCGCCTGTTGAGCCAGTACTCATGAGCCTTCATGTTGCCGAGGGGTGGAACTTCTTCCTTCTCAAGAACCGTAACATCGACGCCTTGAGCAATCAGGAAATCCGCTGTCTCCATACCCACGTAACCGGCGCCGAGGATCACGGCTTTGCCGTTGATCTGCACTTTGCCGAGCAGGACATCGCGCGCATCGAAGACGTTGTCGCCCTGGATGCCGGGAATGGGTGGCACAGCGGGAAGAGCGCCGGACGCGAGCACAAGGACATCCGGTTTGCCTTCCTCAAGCATCTGCTTTGTGACCTCGCGACCCAGGTGCACTTCCACTCCCGAGTTCTCGAGCTGCCGTACGGCCCACGTCGTCCAGTCAGCAAGCACCTGCTTATGAGGCGGCTTGCTGGCGGACCGCAACTGGCCGCCAGGCTCGCTTTCTTTGTCAAAGACCTCAACAGCGTGTCCCTTTGCTCGACCAGCCATCCCCGCTGAGAGCCCAGCTGGACCTGCGCCTACCACCCACACCTTTCGCGGCTCACTGGAGGGAGGTTCCCCTTTGTACTCGCTCCCACACTCTGGATTGATCGTGCACGTGATCGGCTTCAGCTCGAAGCTCAGGCGCTCGATACAGCCCTGGTTGCAGCTCAGGCACCAGCGGATGTCGTCGAAATCACCATGCTCGGCTTTGGTCAGGAAGTCCGGGTCGGTCAGGCATTGCCGGCCGAAGCTGATGAGGTCCGCGTCCCCGCGACTGATGGCTTCATCTGCGAGCCTCGGGTCGGTTATCCGGCCGACCCCGATGACCGGCACACCCGCGACCTGCTTGATAGCCCGTGCACGAGGAAGGTTGAAACCGGGCTCCGTGTCCATCGAGGCGATGGTAAGGTTGCCGGGCGTCGAGGCAACGCCGACCGAGGCGTGGATGGCGTCCGCGCCGGAGGCGACCAGAAGCGGCGCGAGCCGCTCTATGAATGACAGGTCATAGCCGCCGCGCACGAGCTCCTCGGCTGAGACCCTTATGAGCACAGGGAAATCCGGTCCCACCTCGCGACGCACCGCCTCGAGGACCTGGATGGCGAACAGGGCGCGGTTCTCGTCAGAGCCGCCGTACTCGTCGTCTCGCTGGTTGGAGAAAGGGGAAAGGAACTGCCCGACGAGGTATCCGTGCGCCCCGTGGACCTCGACAGCGTCAAGACCAGCGTCCCGGCCCCGCCCCGCCGCGCTAGCGTAGGCCGCGACAACTTGGGCTATCCGCTCCTGGGTCATCTCCTCGCAGGGCTGCATCATTGTCGGGCTGGGGATGGCGGACGGCGCCTCCGGAGTCGCCCCGGCGAACGCCTCGAACGTCTCGCGGCCCGCGTGGTGGAGCTGCATCGCCAGCTTCGACCCTGCCTCGTGGACCGCGTTCGCCAGCTGGCTCAAACCCGGGACCTGGTCATCGCTCCAGGCACCTATCTCACTCGGGAATCCTTTGCCGCGCGGGTCGACTGCGCAAACCTCGGTGATTATGAGTCCCACGCCGCCCCGGGCCCGCCGCTGGAGGTACGCGATCAGGCGATCTGTGACAGTGCCGTCGAGCGCGCCGTATCCGGTCCCCATCGCAGGCATGACTGCGCGGTTCTTCAGCTCCATGCTGTTTATCGAAATTGGCGATAAAAGGCTATTCAAGTCCATGGATTCCTCCTTCGAGCGAAACAAGTGTTTCCCTCCCCATTGTTGCCGTAATGGCGTTCTCTCATTCTATCTACAGAGCACACCGCATGACGATCTAATCGAATCTATGTCCTGCGCTGCTGCTGTAAGCCGAAGAATTCATAAGTACGCGCACTTGATTGTCCTACATACGGGTTATTATCAAGCAAGGAGTGTCTTGGGGTGTGCAAATTTGCAGTGGGCCGTAAGGACTAACATGAGACGGTTTGCGGTGGCGGCGGCGGCGGTATCTGTATTGTTACTGCTGCTATCTCTTTCTGGTTGTGGCAATAAGCCGACAGGCGACATCAGTGGTGTCACCCCGACAAGCGAACCTTCTGCGACGACTCCGGTCTCTTCGCCTCTCACGACGACACTCCCGGCTGTGCCAGCTGCCGGTGCCGGTGTTGCCGTCGAGGCAAAGTTCGTCGACGTCGGCCAGGGAGACTGCGAGATCCTCAAGATAGTCAAGGGCGGCACTACGTTCTTTGCCCTGGTCGACACCGGTGTCCAGCAGGCCTACCCCAAGATCAGCTCCGAGTTGTCAGGGATGGGCTGTGGCGAGATAAACGTCCTGGTCCTTACTCACCCGGATGCCGACCACGTCGGTTCAGCTGCGGGTATCCTGAACAGCTTCAAGGTGGACAAGGTCTGGCAGAGCGGTTTCACAAAAGACACGAAGGTCTGGCAGGAGACATCCGCAACCATTGGCGCCAAGCAAATCCCCAACGAGACTGTCCAGAAAGGCACCCAGGACGTCTGGAATGGCGCCGCGGTAAAGGTCTTGAACCCTTCACCCCAGACGGCAACGGACTCCAACAACTCCTCAGTTGTTCTGCTGGTATCTGTCGGCGACAAGGACATCCTGTTGATGGGTGATGCTGAGAACGAGGCACAGGAGCACATGGCGCAGGATCCCCTGCCCAAAGTAGAGGTCTACAAAGTGCCACACCACGGCAGTACGGGCGCCTACTACCCGCCGTTCCTCTCCGCCATACACCCCGACTACTCAGTCATCGAGGTTGGCGCGGGCAACAGCTACGGACATCCCAGGCAGGAAGTGCTCGATGCGCTCGCGGGTATTGGCAGCAAGGTCTATCGAACAGACCAGAACGGCGATGTGGAAGCCACCGTTACACCCGATGGGGTCAGCGTGAAATCGGAACGCTGAATATTGGTTACTTGCCAGATGTCTCGCACATAGAGGAAGACCCGTCGGGGACGTAACCGTACAAAGCCGCACCCTTTGTCGCTCGCTTTATGGGGCTATCTTTGGGGAGGACTCCGAAATCCATCCGCCTCCGACTCGAGGTCCGGGAACGCCCAAAGGAACGCGGTTAGCGCCTCGCAGTTACGCGAGTAGATATCTCCAGGGATAACGACACCGTACTCGGATATGTCGACCAGGCAGGACAGGATAGACCTTTGCGTCTCTAAAGAGGGCAGCTCAGCTGGGCCCTGGCCATGGGATTGTGCAACGCCGACTCCGTGGATAAGCAGAAACAGCTCGTACCAGTACATACCGTCATCGTACAAACTGTTCTTGAGGAAGTAGTCACGGTGCTCATTGACCTTCTCCAGGCCCTCGCGGGCCAGCTGGTCGATCTCCTCCCAGAGGCCGGACCACACCATCGATTTCTTCGGAGCGCCGAAGTGCAGGTTGAGCTTCTCGGGGTTGAATCGCTTTTCCAGTGCCATGAGCTGTTCCCTGAGCTCTTTGAACTCGTCGGCAATATCCTGATGTTCCATGCTGCTATCGTTGTCCATGGCCTTCATTTCTTGAAATCGAGTTCTGCGACTACATTGTCCCAGGTGACCGGAAAAGGCTTTCTGCAATCAGTGTTGCAGCATGTTACTGTAATCGCGCCACCAGGACCATAGCCCCGGTTGCCCTCGACACGGTCGATCCGAATCGGTACCCGGACCTCCTGGAGCTTGCCGCAGTGGTCGCAGTCGACCTCCGTCTTCTTCTCAAGGGTCCCTCTGGAGGTGTTCTACCCAATGCCTGCGACACCCCTGGAAGTGATGGATTTGTGCCTCATTCGATATGTTAGAATAACACACAGCATATTGACAGATATACTAACATATTCTATTATGACAAGTGAGGTGATTATCAATGGGCACTTTCAACGAGAAGCTGGGCAAGAGACTAAAAGAAATAAGGAATGCGCGCGGCCTGAGCCAGGATCAAATCTCAAAGCTGCTCGGTGTCAATAGGGCGACGGTCTCGCAGATTGAAAATGGAAAGCGGAGTCTGACCGCGCATGATCTATCCCAGGTCGCTGATGCGCTAGCCATATCCATCGATGGTTTCTTGGACCCGGAAAAAGAAATCGAAGTCGTACTCGAGGCCGAGACCACGGCGTACGAGAAGGGGAAGATGCGAATCAATGTCCCACAGAAAAATGTACGGAAATTTAAGGAAGTCCTGCTATACATCCTGGAGCAGGTGAGCTCCCGGCCTAACGTTGGTGAGACAGTTGTCTATAAGCTTCTATATTTCATCGATTTCGATTTCTACGAAAAGTATGAGGAACAATTGATCGGCGCTACATATATCAAGAACAAGTATGGCCCCACGCCCGTTGAGTTCAGCAAGATCGTCCAACAGATGGTCCAGGATGGGGACATTACAAAGGTCGCAGAAAAGTACTACGAATATCCGCAGACTAAGTACCTGCCAAGACGCGAGCCCGATCTACGGGTTCTCAGTGCTTCAGAACTCAAGACGATAGATGAGGTCCTTTGCAGGCTCGCACACATGGACGCGTCGACGGTCAGCAGTTACTCACACGAAGATGTCCCATGGTTGACCACCGCTGACGGTGGAATCATCGAATACGAATCAGTTTTCTACAGGACCTCTCCCTATTCTCAGAGGAACTATGACGAGTCCGTTCAGTAGTATTGAAAAAACTGATGCGTTCGAGCGCGACCTCAAGAAGCTTCTCAAGAGATTCAAGACACTGGATGAGGACCTTCAAACGCTTGTCAATGCCAGCCTCTATGCTTTCCACAAATTGGATATTGACACAGGGGGGATATTCCGTCTGTCCGGGCTCGGGTTTGAAGAACCGCCAGTCTACAAGGTAAAGAAGTTCGCTTGCCGCAGCCTGAAAGGCACGGGAAGTCGATCCGGTATGCGTCTCATATATTCATACCACGCGGTGGCCGATAGCATTGTTCTCATCGAGATCTACTACAAGGGTGACAAGGACAACGAAGACCGGGAAAGAATTGCGAAGATCTATTGAATCGTGAGAAGAAGAATGAAGTCGCGTTATTTTTATGGCATGAATTGTTGAACGCAAATGCGGGGTTTGGGACAGTTACGCCGGTAGCAGTGTGACCGATTGAGGTGCTTCTGAGAATCCTGGAGTTTCCAGTTCTCAGAGCTTGATGATCTGTCGCTCGACAGCAGTTCTATTGCTCGTCAGTCTATGATTGCCGCGTCCAGAGCCGGGGTGTCATAGGCTGGTAGTACCATGTACGCAGAGAACTGATGTACGCAAGCGGCACTAGCGGAGAGAATAGTAGAAGGGCTGCCAGCCACTGTTTTGATGAAAGAAGGGGGAATCCATGCTTGGAGCTATAGCTGGAGACATAATCGGGCAGGTCTACGAGTTTGCTAATATCAAGACCACCGAATTCCCGCTCTTCAAAGCCGAATCGACGTTCACAGATGATACTGTCCTCACGGTGGCGGTGGCTGACGTGATCCTGCATGGCGGGGACTACGCGCGAGTGTTCAAGGAATACTACGAGAGGTATCCGGTCAGGTCCTACGGCGGGATGTTCCATATGTGGGCGTCCTCGGCGGACACCGAGCCGTACAACAGCTTCGGCAACGGCTCGGCGATGCGAGTGAGCCCGGTGGGTTTCGCGTTCGACTCCCTTGAAGAGGTGCTGGCAGAGGCGAAGCGGAGCGCGGAGGTCACCCACGACCACCCGGAGGGGATAAAGGGTGCCCAGGCGGTAGCGGGAGCCATCTTCCTTGGGAGGACCGGGAAGACCAAGGAAGAGATCAAGCAGTACATCGAGCAGGAATTCGGCTACGACCTGGGCGAGCCGCTTGACGAGATAAGGGAGTACTACATCTACGACGTGACCTGCCAGGGCTCTGTGCCGCAGTCGATCATCGCTTTCCTGGAATCGAACGACTTCGAGGATGCGGTGCGAAAAGCGGTGAGCATAGGTGGGGATAGCGACACCGTAGCCTGCATCACCGGCGGTATTGCCGAGTCGCAATACGGAGTGCCGGCCTCGATCAGGGATGAGGTTATAGCCCGCCTGGACGAGCGGCTATCAATGGTCCTTATCGAATTCGAAGAGAGGTTCATCAAGTGAAAAGAGATCAAGGAACAAAGGCGATCAACACTCGCCTGCTCTCCGATAGCGAGCTTGACAATCTCATGAACTCTTTCGGCGCTTACCTGACGTCTCAAGGCTTCACTCCGCTGGTTCATTCTCGCAAACTGCTTCAGTACCAGGCACAGACTCAGGGCAAGCGCGGACACGGAGGGAAGAAATCAAAAGTCGTTCAGGTTTCTGTTTCAGTCACGGACTTGCCGATCGGGTTCGGGGTCGATGACGGACCGGAGGTCGACGTGCCGGTCGGACTTGGTTTCGGAATAAGCGCACCGAGCCTTGTCTCCTCGACACTGGTTTCAATGCTCGCTCCATATGCCGAAGACCTTGAGCGGCTCAAGGAAGACTCCGGAAAGTATCTTGTCGGCATGACATTCAACAAGCGAGTTCCGGGAGTCGCCTGTGACCATTGCGGTTACGTCCAGGAGGTCACAATCCCAATATCAATATCACGCGTTGAGGGAATCAGGGGGTATGGGCCTGGCGGATCGGTGACTGTCATCTGCAAGAAATGCAACAGGAGCTTTCCGGTCAACTGGGACAGCTTGACTATTGAAATCGATATGACCTGGAAGAATTCGTGACAATGGATAAAACCCTCTAGGTGCCGGAAGGGTTCCGCCGGATGATGGGCCGTTGCTGTTCGCAGCTTATTATCACTCGCACAATTCGTGTTCAAGCGCTCGATAATAGGCATTTTCATCCTCAATCTCCTGATGTGCTGTTCCGAAGCCTGTCCAGGTGGATGAACATACCATCACTACTGGCCAGCCAGGTCTCTCAGCTCGATCATATCAACCTGGTACCCTGACCCTCCCTTGAACGGGGCCAGTTTCTTTATGCACAGGGCCCCGACCCTGGTGTTCGCCCAGCGCTCGAGGATACCGCTGAAATTTCCGTTCTTCGCATCGATTTCAGAGAGCAGTTGTTTCGCCTGGGCCTGGATTTGTGGATCGTTGCTCGTCTGGCCACTGTCTCCACATCCACAGCTGAATATGGCTGCCAGGAACAGGACGCATACCAGGGAGACAAGGAGAACTCGTTTACCAACCATCGTTAACCCCTCGTTGAATTGCCGCCTGCGATTCTGTCGGGTATTCACACAGCCCCGCTAACCAAAGACTCTCCTCTCAACTCATAAACAGACAATACAAGAGACAAGAAGCGCTCGATAAGCGTTATTATCAAGCAGGGAGTCTCTTGGGGTGTATATTTTTGCGATGGGCTGTAAGGACTAACATGAGACGGTTTGCAGCAGTAGCGGCATTTGTACTGTCACTGCTGCTGTCTCTTTCTGGTTGTGGCAATGGGCAAACGGGAACAAGCAGCAGAGTCGCCCCGTCAAGCCAACCTGGTGAGACGACACCGGTTCTTTCACCTCTCGCAACGTCGCTCCCAGGTACACCAGCCTACGGCGCCGGCGTTGTCATCGAGGCAAGGTTCGTTGACGTTGGACAGGGAGACTGCGAGATCCTCAAGATAGCCCAGGGCAGCAGTACGTTCTTTGCCCTTGTCGATACCGGTGTCCAGCAAGCGTATCCCAAAATCAACTCCGAATTGGCAGAGATGGGCTGCGGCGAAATAGACGTCCTGGTCCTTACTCATCCAGACGCTGACCACGTGGGTTCGGCTGCAGGAATTCTGAACAGCTACAAGGTGGACAAGGTCTGGCAGAGCGGGTTCACAAAGAACACGAAGGTCTGGCAGGACACTACAGCAACCATAAGCGCTAAGCAGGTCCCCACCGAGACAGTCCAGAAAGGCAAACAAGACGTCTGGAACGGCGCGAGTGTGAGAGTAATGAACCCTACTCCCCAAACATCTACAGACTCCAACAACTCCTCTGTTGTACTACTTGTGTCTGTCAACGATAAGGACATCCTATTGATGGGTGATGCAGAGAACGAGGCACAGGCGAATATAACACAGGACCCCCTGCCGAAAGTAGAGGTCTATAAAGTGCCACACCATGGTAGCGCGGGAGCCTACTACCCGCCTTTCCTTTCTGCCATACATCCCGATTATTCAGTCATCGAGGTTGGTGCGGGCAACAGCTACGGACACCCACAGCCCGAAGTGCTGCAGGCGCTAACGTACATCGGCAGCAAGGTCTATAGAACAGACCAGAACGGCGACGTGGAAGCAACCGTAACACCTGATGGTGTCAGCGTAAAATCGGACCGCTAAACATCCTAGGGCTTGTCTACAAAATGGTAATCCCTGAAGCTCTTGATCCTGCGCAACGTAGCGACGAGGCCTATGTTAAGAACTGATCGATATCAATTGCTTTGATTCACCTGGCAAGCCGACATACCGTGGCCTCCTCAGGAATCCCGGGATATAATCCAGCGTGACGGCAATCGGCAACGCTCTTCTCGGGGGGCAAGTCATATGGAAGAGGGATCCGTCTGCACGGTTATCCAGGACATAAACATTGACGGCGTCCTGGTGTTCAAAGCGGGTCAGAATCTTGTCGTCGAGAAAGTTGACCCCAACCCACAGCGCCCTACCTACAGATACGTTGTCACCTCGCCTTTAACGGGCATCAGATACCAACTGAGCGACACTAATGTCGTCGCAGCTGAAACTGTTCAGCCCCCATCCACTGCATCCGATGCTGTTGCCACCAGAAGCCGGCGCCTGATCTTCATTCTGGCGGCATCTGTGCTTGTCCTTGTACTAGCGGCAGGGGCTGCCTATTTCCTCTTCTTCAGGACAAAGGCTGTACCATCCGTCATGGGTCTGGGAAAGCAGGCTGCCGAAGGGAAGATAACCTCGGCTGGTTTCAGAGTCTCCAGTTCATGCAAGTACCCGCACCCGATAGGCTCGGAGAAAGTCGTTTGGCAGGAGCCCAAAGCGGGCACCAAAGACAAGAAGGTCAAAACCGTCAGGATAGTGATAACCGACCCGGCGATGGAATCAGCACTTTTGCAGGCACAGCAGGCGGTGGGTCAGGCCAATGGAGCCCTGCACGAGGTCCAGGCGTTGGGCATTGATACATCGGATCTCGCCGGTCCCATCCAGAGTGCACAGGCCAAGCTCGATAACGCACGTTCGGTAGCGGACTGCGTCGGGGCTACGGATAGCGCCAGTTTCTGGGCTGGGACGGTAATCAATTCCTGTACCGCCAAGAAGCAGGCATTTGTGGCTCAGCAGGAACGCAGCACGCAGATCGCCAACTGCAAGAGCGCTATGATTTCATACGCGCGCTCCAGCTCTGCTTCTGGAATGTCAATGAGCTTCTCGAGTTTCAGCATGAACGGCGATTGCACGGCGGCCTCAGCATGGTTGAACGGAAGTGTGAACGGGACGCCTGTCGGACAGGTCAAGATTGTGGCCGTGCGGAGAGGGGACAGCTGGGTCGTAACAGATTTCGGGACAGGCATCTAGAAACGGGTTTCTCGGATTAGCTATGTCGAAAGCCGACAAACATGGACAGAAGGCAGTAGGCTGACTGATGGGCGCTAGATTTGAGTTCATATGTTCCAATTGTGATTACGGGGTCCAAGTGTCTGGTTTCTGGTTGCTTGTATACCCAAGAAGTACCATCTGTCTAATATGTTGCAGACGCCGCTCAATACGGCAATGGAGCAGCCCAGTAGAGCGGGGTTTCTCGTGCACTTCGCTGCCCTGAAAACCGTTCAACACCCAGCGGCTCCGGGGGTTCGAATTCATCTCGTGCCGCCATGCATGGTGCCCTAAGGAAGCTGCTTCTCTGCCCAGATGAAGAACCGCACAACCCGCTTTATCGCGCCCGAGGCATCCTTCTGCGTACAGCCTCGTGCCTCATACTCGACTAATCCCTTGAGGGCGAGCACCTGCGACATCTGCTCCTTGGCCGCCGAAGCATCCTTGCCCATGACTTCCTTCAGGTATTCGGGGGCCTGACCGTGATCTTTGTCCGTATAGTACTGCCCGGCATGTCTGCCCGTTACAGCATTTGCCATCAGGACAACCGCGTGTACGGCGTTCGAGACAGCTGCGTCCCAGAGCTCGGAATCAAACGCAAGGTTCATTGCCTTCTGATACTGCAACGCCTTGGTTCTGAACATAGCAACCTGCGACTCCGATGCTTCCAGAGTTCGTCGCTTCTTGACCATCTAACGAACCTCTCTTCCTGAAAGCAGGATGCCTTCCCTGACAACCTCTATGATCAGCGGATGCTTCTGCGTTTTCATCCTTTGAAACTCTTCGTAATCATACGTGATGGTGCTGACACCCACGCGGTAACGCTTGTACGCCTGTTCCTTGTTTCTCCCAAGCGCCTTTTCCACCGATGGCTTATCACCCCTTGACTTCAGGATAACAATTATGTCCACGTCACTCGAAGGCGCGTCTTCCTTGCGGGCAACGCTTCCGAACAAGTAAACAGCAAGGATCTTCCCTTTGATTCCGACGAGCATCGTGTCTACCAGGCCTTGGAGGAGTCGCGATTCTTCTTTGAAGGCCGGTTCAAGGATGTCGATGAAGAGCGCGGAGGACTCTGCGATTTCATAAGTTGCGCTACTACCAACTCTCTTCCGCAGAAGGATTCCCAGGTCGACAAGATTGTTTAATGACCTTATGCAGGTCGCATGGCTCATTCCGAGTTCCCTGGCAATGCCCCTTCCAGTAAGAACGGGCGAGGGGTATAGGATCATGTGCCGCAAGACCCGAACGTTGTTCGGATTGCCGAATACGTCGTCAAGAGGTTGATTGATTCTCATGGTTTACTCCTCATCAGCCTGTATCATATATGATACAACTGTATCATAACTGAGGCAATAGGTTGGACTTCTTGAGCACGATAATAGGCATTCTCGAGCACTGGTTGGTGCACACCCGCGTGCTAGTCTGCAGATGCGTTCGTGGCGGGGTTATTCCGTGACTCCAATGATAGGTTTCAGCCGTCATTAGAGATGTGGCTGCCGCACATTACGCAAGTCCTTGCGCTGGGACTCACAACTGTTCCGCACGAGGGGCAAAGAAACAGACGCTCGTTTAGTCTCTTCTTTCTCGATTCAGACAACATGAATACTATTGAGATAATGAAACAAAACACAAGCGAAACGTAGGCGATCACATACTCTGTCACAGTGAGATGAATTACCCTGCCCAGGCGGAGTGTCGCGTATATCATGGCCACCAATACCACAGCAGCAACAAATGATGAAAGGGTTTGTATATCGCTTTGATTCCACCCAACACTATTGAGGTAAACAACTAACCCTGACATGGCAGCAGATACAAAAAGAGTAGCGACGACGATGAATATATATATCCTGCGTTCATTAGTAATTACTTTCATATCCTCGGCTTGAACAGACTGCTTTCCCACAGGGAGTTCCGAGTTGTCGTTCTGGAGTAGTTCCTCATCGCTTTTGTTAGCTAGATCTTGCAGCAGATCAGCGTATCTGACTATTTGTTCAGAATCCAGATCGACCAAAGCATCTAACAGTGTCGATCGAACTCGATAGCGCGGTCCCCCCTGTTCCTTGGGGTCCTCGATAAGATCCTGAACAATCACATGATCGTTCTTGTGGAAAGCCGTTTCACCATCAACTATTACGTCTATATTCACAACGCAATTGTCGCCAATTGAGATGCCGCTAGACATTCTTCACCCCCACCTAATTAGGCGATCATATCCTACCACGCGGTAAATCGATCGACACCTAATTGAACGCATTTCTTAGGTTCTGATAGTGGGGTCGATGACCGACCTAGTCACATAAAGTCTACGAACGCTTGTGCTCGATAATAAGGGTTCTCGTTCACATCCTGAAGTCGAAGTTCTGAGCTGATTTCAGCAATTGAACAAGAGCAGGACGAGTAAGATGCAAATTTGTGGAGCACTGAACAACTGTCTGCTTTTTACCAACTCAGGCGTCACGCATTACG
>Ga0209745_1000850_pt1 | contig 18485 bp, 13 predicted proteins | sample BarGraNGADG00312_FD_184495 | JGI IMG/M metagenome (GOLD analysis project Ga0209745, IMG submission 184495) | Arctic peat soil microbial communities from Barrow, Alaska - Barrow Graham LP Ref core NGADG0004-312 (SPAdes) (version 2) | ecosystem: Environmental > Terrestrial > Soil > Wetlands > Peat...
TATTAAAGCAAATTACTGGAGAGTAACGGAATATGATGCATTAGGTGTTGCGATAGCAAGTAATGGAAGTAACGACGCTCCTCGTCCGAATAATGGTGTAGAAGCCATTCCATACGTTAGCTCAATGGGTTATTATAATGCATCTTTCATACGCTTGAGTAATGCTACACTGGGTTATAATTTACCTGAAAATTTAATCAGCAGAGCAAGTATCTCAAAACTTAGAGTATATTTGACTATGCAGAATATTTTCGTCATAACGAAATACCCTGGAACAGACCCTGAAAGCGGATCTAGTATGAACGTACCAAATCCTCGGACAACCATGTTTGGGATAAATATGAGTTTCTGATAAATCCCTTATGAAAAATTTTCAAACATATAGTAATTGTAGAAATATGAAAAAAATATATTATTATTTATTGATGACTCTTCTGGTTTCAGTTGCAACAGTGTCTTGCGATAAATTTCTGGAAGAAGAGAGGTATACCGATGTGGGATATGACTATCTGAAGACTAAAATTGGTATAGAATCTGCTATTAATGGAGTTTACTACACCATGCGATGGAATTGTGGTATGGAGAACTATTTTGTAATGGTAGAAATGGGTGGTGATATGGCCTGGGATGGTAATGACGGTGCAAATAAACCTGCATTCGATAATTATTCATCTGCGATGAATTCGGCTAATGGTATAGTCTCCGGTTTTTGGACTAATTCTTACAGCGGAATTAACCGTGCCAACACTGCTTTGTTGTTTATTCCACAGGTAGCTGATATGACAGATGTCTTAAAAGCTCAGAGAACAGCAGAAATGCGATTCATGCGTGCATATTATTACTTTGATCTTGTTCAGCATTTTGGAGCACTACCGTTGGTAACAAAAGGTAATGTCTCAGAAATCTTAACCGACTATCAAAGAGCGCCTGTATCTGATATCTATAACCAGATAATCACTGACCTTAGAGCAGCTTATGACGTTCTTCCGGATGTATGGCAACAAACCGACAGAGGTCGTGCTACAAAATGGGCTGCCTCACATCTACTTGCAAAAGTATACCTGACCAGAATTAGCGCTGAAACTGCTATTCGTGGTGGAAAAGCCTCTGACCTTGATAGTGCAGCCTACTATGCAGTGCAGGTAATAAATTCGACCAGATTTGTTCTTGAACCTAATTTTTCAAGCATATTTGACCAGAACAACCAGAAACTAACAAAAGAGGTCATCTGGGATGTTCAGTATACAAAAGATGTTCTTTTTAATGGAAGAAACGCAAGTGGAAGCGCCGGAGGTAATCAGGTGCATCAGTACTGGAACATGGAATATCAGACCAAACCCGGTATGACATGGGATATGGTAAATGAGAGTCCATTTAAACGTGTTCGTCCGAATCCGCAGATGGTTACGCAATTATGGGATTTCAAATATGATGCACGTGTTACTAAAACATTCCAATGGGTTTATTATAGCAATTGGGCTGCCAGTATTCCGAAATGGGCGGCTAATTATAAATATTTAGATCCGCTGACTAATAAAGAAACAACTGAGGTTATTTATACCACACCTGCACCACTGGTTGGCCAACCTAAATTTAGGTTTGCGGATACAGCAATTTACACTATACCATTGTACTATGGAAGCCTTCCTTATTATTCATCCTTCAAAACTTCACAACCTGTTCTTGATGGTGTAAAATACAGGAAGATGCTGGTCGACATAGCAAAAGCGCCTTACACATTGATTCCAATGGATAGAAATAACAAACTCAGTTTTCCAACTATGAGCAAACATCTCGACGCTCAACGTATAGATCTGAATGACAGGGCAGGCTCAAGGAATTTCGTCCGGATGCGTCTGGGTGAAACTTATCTTATTGCCGCAGAAGCTTATGGCAGGAAAGGTGATTGGACAAATGCACTTTTATATTTAAATACATTGCGTAAAAGAGCTGGTTATGCTGCCGGTGAAGTAAAACCATCATATGTATATCAGATATATGGCGGCGCCAACAACACTCTTTCAACAGCGAACAATATGGTTGTTACTCAGGCAGATGTAATATTGCCTAAGTTTCCTTCAGGAGCAGGATTTGATCCTTTTGTTGACTGGATGCTGGAAGAAAGGGCACGTGAACTGTTTGGCGAATTAAACAGATGGGAAGATCTGGTGCGCACGGGAACATTGTATGAACGTGCAAAACTTTATAATCCTGATGCAACAGGTATCCAACCTTTTCATAAACTAAGACCACTTCCTGATTCCTTTATCGATCGCTTATTACCAAAGCCGGAAAAAGCAGACATACAAAACCCTGGTTATTTCTAACCTTCTAAGAAAAGCCGTCCAAAATAAAGGGACGGCTTTTTAATTTAAATTGTTTCATAAGTCATTGGTTATAAAGATAGTTAATGTATTATACTTAACCAGAGATGGTAAAAAGAAACACTAACATACATTGCAAACCTAAATATTTTGAAAAAAAATCGAATATTTAAATTTCAATACGATAAAATCCGTATTTTTATTTTTCTTAAAATTCAAAATAGTAGTATTAAACTAAATTAAATCAAATTAAATGAATCCAATTGCAGGAATATTTTTAATAGCGCTCGGAAGCTTAGGCGCTGCAAGCTTTTATGTGCCATTTAAGAAAGTCAAAATATGGGCATGGGAATCGTATTGGTTGAGTCAGGGTGTTGCTGCATGGCTGATTGCTCCAATACTGTTTGCCTATATTTTTATACCCAGCGGCGAACTGATGCCTATTCTTAAAGAAGCTCCAATGTCTGCCAAATTAATGGCTATGTTTTTTGGAGCATTATGGGGTTTTGGCGGACTTACATTTGGTCTGAGTATCCGGTATCTTGGAGTGGCTCTTGGACAGAGTATTGCTCTGGGTCTTTGTGCAGCTTTTGGAACGTTGATCCCCCCAATTGTTGCCGGTACGAATCTTTTTTCTTCCACTACCGGAATTTTAACTATTGTAGGTGTATCAATTACTGTTGCAGGAATTGGTATAATTGGTTATGCAGGCGCTCTTAAAGGCAAAGAGATGACGGAAGAGGAGAAGAAAGCTGCTGTAAAAGAATTCGCTCTTAAGAAAGGTATTTTCATCGCTATTTTTGCCGGCGTAATGAGCGCTTGTTTTAATTTCGGTTTTGAATCGGCCAAACCCATTGAAACAGTGGCTCTTGCACACGGTACAAACCCGCTGTTCCAGAAAAATCCTTCACTTATATTCATACTTTTTGGAGGTTTTATAACAAACCTTGTTTATTGTGGATATCTGAATATAAAAAATAAGACATACAAAGATTATTATACGGTATCAGGCAGCGTTTTTCTGAATAACCTGTTTTTTACCTTTCTGGCAGGTTTCTTATGGTTTCTTCAATTCCATTTTTTTGGTATGGGTTCCAGTAAACTTCCTGCTGGCATGGCAGTTTTTGGTTGGAGTATACTTATGGCGCTTAACATTGCAATTGCTAATATCTGGGGCATCTTTCTGAATGAGTGGAAAGGTGTAAAGAGAAAAACAATGATTGTACTTTTGATCGGAATCTTAATTCTTATTCTTTCAACGTTTGTAGTTAAATTAGGCTAAAAATATGAAAACAAAAAGATTTGGTTTTAAAATGAAAATGCTTCCTGGTTTTAAGGAAGAATACAGAAAACGGCATAGCGAAATATGGCCGGAACTGGTGAGATTACTGAAAAATGAATCTATAGGAAACTATTCAATTTTTCTGGATGAAGAGACTAATACTTTATTTGCTTATCAGGAGCAATCTGGTGCAAGCTCGTCACAGGATCTGGGAAGTACAGAAATAGTTCAAAAGTGGTGGAAGTACATGGCAGATATTATGGAAACCAATCCAGATAACTCTCCTGTTTCAATTCCTCTGGAGCAGGTCTTTTATATGGAATAGAAGAACTTAAGACAAAAGACAAAAGTAAAAAGACAAATGTAAAAATGTAAAATATTATTATCATGAAAAAGGAACTTATTGAAAAGGCTTATCAGCTTGCTAAAACGCAATATGCAGAAATAGGGGTTGATACTGACAAGGTACTTACTGAGATGGAGAATATTAACATCAGCCTGCACTGCTGGCAGACCGATGATGTTGGTGGTTTTGAAAAAGCCGGGTCTGTACTTGGAGGTGGCGGTATTCAGGCTACCGGAAACTTTCCGGGGAAAGCAAAAACTATAGAACAGATGAGAGCTGATCTTGATAAAGTAATGTCTCTTCTTCCCGGAAAACAAAGGTTGAATCTTCATGCAATTTATGGTGAGTTTGGAGGAAAACTGGTAGATCGCGACCAGATTGAGGTCAAGCACTTTCAAGGTTGGATAGATTGGGCCAAAAAGAGGGGAATGGGTCTCGATTTCAACTGTACATGTTTTTCACATCCCTTAGCAGATGACGGATTTACTCTCTCAAGTAGAGATGAAAAAATCAGAAAATTCTGGGTGGAGCATACAAAACGATGCAGAGCTATTTCTGCTGAAATGGGAAAACAACTTGGCACTCCAACTGTACATAATATCTGGATTCCAGATGGTTCAAAAGATACCCCGGTTGACAGGAATGCTTTACGTAAACAGTTAAATAAATCTCTGGATGAGATATTTGCTGTTAAATACCCTAAAAAATATCTTAAGGATTCTGTTGAAAGCAAGTTATTCGGTATAGGTTCAGAGTCAATGGTAGTAGGATCTTACGATTTCTATATGGGTTATGCTATCAAAAACAATACAATGATAACCCTCGACAATGGACATTATCACCCGACTGAACAGGTCGGTGATAAAATTTCATCCATCCTCCTTTTTGTCGATGAGATACTTTTGCACCTTACCCGCGGTGTTCGCTGGGATAGTGATCACATACTTACATTAAATGATGAACTTCAGCTTATTACTCAGGAAATTGTGCGTTGCAAAGCGCTGAAGAGGGTAAATATAGGCCTCGATTTTTTTGATGCAAGTCTAAACCGTATCGGAGCCTATGTAATTGGTACACGCTCAGCTCAGATGGCATTTATGTATGCGTTACTTGAACCCCATGATAAGCTTGTGAAATTTGAAGAGAAAGGGAAAAACTTCGAAAGGCTTGCACTTCTGGAGTTACTGAAAACATTACCATTCGGAGCAATATATGATTATTACTGCCTTAAAAGCAAAACGCCGGTAGGACAGGATTATATTGACGAGATCATGAAGTACGAAAAAGATGTACTTCTGAAAAGGTAGAATGATAATTAATTTGAGATTTATCAGAGAATTAATTCATTACACATAATCGAATAATACGTAAACCTATGTTTCCCCCCCTGTTCTCCTAGAAGGGGGGGACTCATTTAATAAAATTGGCACCTGGTTCAGGGGTTACGAAACTGGAGAGAAAGGTAAAGATACTAAGTTGAGACAAAAAAATTACAAACTATGAAAGAACAAGTTATCGCCATATTTGATATCGGCAAAACCAATAAAAAACTGATTCTCTTTAATAATGACCTTAAGGTTGTTTCAGAGATTGAACAGAAATTTGCTGTCATTCCGGATGACGATGGCTTTGAATGTGATGATATTGAGCTTATTGAGAAATGGATAAAAGAGTCGATAGTAAAATTAGTACACTCTGATAAATTTGATCTCAAAGCCGTAAATTTTGCAACCTATGGTGCAACACTTGTCTATCTTGATGCTAATGGTAAACGGGTAACCCCGGTTTATAATTATCTTAAACCAATACCCGAAAAAATACCTGAAAGCCTATATAAAAGACACGGAGGAAGAGATGAATTCTGCAGAAGAACAGCCTCACCCGCTCTGGGAATGCTCAATTCCGGTATTCAACCGCTTTGGCTAAAATCTGAAAAACCAGAAGTGTATGCTAAAGTAAAGCATATACTTCATTTTCCTCAGTATTTGTCGTACATAATAACCGGTAAAATCTATGCAGAGCACACCTCAATCGGATGTCATACTGCTCTTTGGGACTTTGATAATATGAGCTACCATCCATGGGTTGCGGTTCAGGGATTAAACTTACCAGAGCCAGTGCCAGTTGAAACACTTAATGAAGTTGAGATTGAAGGAAAAAAACTGCATGTTGGAATTGGTATTCATGATAGTTCATCTTCTTTGGCTCCGTATTTCTCAATCGGAAAAGGCAAGTTCCTTCTCTTATCAACCGGAACGTGGTGTATAAACATGAATCCGTTTAACACAGAAAAATTAACGGCAGAACAATTAGATAAAGATTGCCTCTGCTACATGAGTGTTACAAGGCAACCGGTAAAATCGTCAAGGTTATTCATGGGACATTTTCACGATACAGCTGTGAAACAGTTAACAACCCATTTTAATAAGCCAGACGACTATTATAAAAAAATCAAAGCCGACAGACAGTTATCGATATTATTAAAGTCTAAATTCGATGGCAAGAAAGTCTTTTTTCAAAAAGAGTTATATTCCCGGGAATTGAAGGATGTTATTGACCTGTATGAGTTTAGTTCAATTGAAGAAGCTTATCATCAGTTAATGAATGAGTTGGGCGACCTTACTATTGAAGCAATTAATCTCGTACTTCCATCAAATGACGATACTGAAAATATTTATATAACCGGTGGATTTTCTAAAAATGAAATTTTTCTGAACTTAATCGGAAAGGCTTTTCCTTCAAAAACGGTTTATACCTCTGAAATTGCGAATGCCACAGCACTCGGAGCAGCCTTGATAATTTCAGGTACAAAACCTGCACTTAATCTTGGACTTACCGAGTATAAAAGATAAATTTTAAAAGGAGTTAATTTCTGAATCTAAGAGATTTAGTAGATTCTTTCTCCCAGGGCTGCTTTATATTTATAAATACTTGCAGCGTAATCTATTCTTGCTTTAAGCAACATTAATCTGCTTTCTGAGACCGAGGTGTTGGCGTCAAGAAGGTCAAGATTTGTAATTATACCTGATTTGAAACTAGTCTCTGCAAGTGAATATGCCTTTATAGCCTGTGCCAGCTGCAGCTGAAATTGAGTTATCTTTATTTCAGCAGCGTACATATAAGCTTCTGCCTCATATATTTCGTTTGAAATTGTACGTTTTGTAGATTCAGAATCGAAAGAGAGCGAAGTTATTGCAGACTGAGCCTGTAAAAGATTGTATTTATTTTTTGTGCCATCGAATATTGGAACTTTAATTCCGATCCCCAAAACATAATTTGGAACGATTTTAGCCATATCAGGAATATATCCGTTTTTTCCTCCTCCTGAAGCCATGAAACTTATTAAGGGCTTATTTGTCAGCTTTGTCATACCATACCTTAATTCAGCAAGAGCAGTTCTCTTCTCATTCAAAAGGACTTCGTCACGATTGCGAAAGGCGTAGGATAATGCAGAGTCGGCCTGAGTTAGGGGTATCTCAACTGCCAGGTCGTTTTTTACAACAGGATGGACACGGTATTCATTACCCAACAAAGAATTCAGTGCTGCCTGTTGGGCAGTAAGCGCTGCAATCATGTCAACTTTCTGACTCTCAATGGTAGATATCTTTACTTTTGTTACAAGTATCTGGTATTCCGTTGCGGCGCCGGTGCTCATCATCTTCTCAACAAAGTCAAGATGCTCATTTAATGCGGCAATTTGTTCATCTTTGATTTTGATTGCAGCCTGAAGAAAGAGAAGGGTGTAGAAATTGTTTATCGCGAAAAGAGATAGTCTTTGCTTCACTTGTTCAAGAGTCAGCTCGCTGATTGCTTTGCCCTCGGTTTCAAGATCTATATTCTGCCGCGTGCGTCCAAAGTCATACAAAACCTGTCTGTAATTTATTGAAGCGGAATAATTGTTTTCCGGATAAAGCTGGAACGTTCCCATATTCGGAATTGTTAGCTTTGTTACTGGTCCTATATTGGAATAACTTGCAGTAACATCAGCCTCAGGATAAAACCCGGTCTTTGCCAGTCCAATTCTTGCATCGGCATTATTTATAGCCTCTTTTGCAGCTTTCACTGTGGGGTAATTTGTAATTACCGATTCAATAATATTTTTTAATAATAGAGAATCACTGCCTGGGTTCATTCTTGTATCAATATTAGCCTGACTATAACCAATGCAATTAATAAAAACAGACAAAATTATGGCCGGAAGAATTGATCTGTTTATTACCTTATTATTCATTTGCCGGAAGTTTTTTAATTTTCGTTTTTTTTGTATGAAGAAAAAATATTGGAATTCCACCAATCAGCGTTATAAAACCTGCTAAAAGGAAATCATCATTAATCCCTTGTATATAAGCTTGTTTATTTACGTTAGAAAGCATTATGAACTGACTTTGTTTTGCAGCATTTGAAGGCGAACTACCGGCATCATTTTGAAGATGGACTTTAATCTTACTCATAGTTTGCTGATAAACCTCTGATGTGGGTTTAATTGCAGCGCCAAAGACCTGCGAATGATAGCTGACTCTGGTTGTAAGGAGTGTAGCAAGTAAAGCAACACCCAAGCTACCACCAAGTTGCCTGATTGAATTAGTAATAGCCGATGCCTGGGCCATTTTTTCCCGGGGTATTTCCAAAAGAGAAACAGTAGTTAATGAGGTGAACATAAGTCCCATGGCAAAACCTCTGAGGTACAATGAGAACATAATAAATTTCAGTTCGGTGAGCCACGACAGATTAGCGTTAAGATAGAAACTGAATGAGAACAGGATTACCCCGACAAAAAGAGGCAATTTTGGACTAATTCTGTCGGAAATTCTTCCGGCGATGGGAGCAGTTATTCCCTGTATAATACCCACTGGAAGGAACACTGAACCGGCCTGTAATGCAGTATAACCCATCGAATTCTGAAGATACATAGGCAAAAGAAATGTACTGCCAAACATCCCCAGACTGAATATAAGCAGAATTATATTAGCGATTCCGAAGTTGTGATTAAGAAGTAGTCTTAAATCTAAAAGTGGCTCTTTTACAGTTAATTCTGCGGTTATAAAAACCGCCAGGGCAATTAAGGAAATTGCTCCATAAGCCAATATGAAGGGGGCATGCCATCCTTGGGCATTTGTAGCTGCATTACCCTGCGACAATGTATATAAAGTCAGAGGAAGAAATATTGTAACTGAAATAAAACCTACAAGATCAAAAGTTCTTGCCTTCCTGTTTATATATTCGCTTTGTATAATTATTGTAAAAAGCATTGCTATCAACCCAACTGGAATATTTACGTCAAAGATTAATGGCCAGCTAAAACGATCGATCAGATAACCACCAATTAATGGGCCAAATGAGACAGAAGCTGCAGCTGAGATACCCCAGAATCCAAGAGCTATTCCCCGTTGGTGAGGAGGAAATTCTCTGGTAATAATTGCCATTCCAAGAGGTTGTATAGTTCCGGCTCCCAGTCCCTGAATAACCCTTGCAGCAATTAACATATTTACATCAGTAGACCTGCCACATAACATAGACCCAACCGTAAACAGGAGCAGTCCGAGAAAATATAGCCGTTTATAGCCAAATTTGTCAGCCAGCCAGCCGGATGTAGGAAGAGCAACTGCCATTGACAGCATATAAGCTGTTATTACCCATTCAATTTTATCGAGGCCCACACCAAATGAGGCCATTATTTTCGGCAAACCGACATTTACTATGGTAGCATCAAGAACCGCCATGAAGGTTCCCAACATAATATTTGCAAGCAAAAACCATTTGTAATTCAAGCTTTTGGGATGAAAACCTGAATTATTGTTTCTTAAAAAATTCCGGATACGGTGAGATGGAGTTCTCCTTCTTTCCATGCTTATTTTTTACTAATCTTGACAACAACTGACATACCTGACAGAATATTGAATGATGAGATATCCTTGTTGTTATCTGCACTATCAATAGAAATCTTTATTGGAATACGCTGAGTAACCTTTGTGAAATTACCTGAAGCGTTATTAGCTGGTATTAGCGAAAATACTGATGCAGTGCTTGAACCAATCAGAAACACTTTTCCTGAAAAATTCACATCGGGAAAAGCATCAATGGATAATCTAACATTTTGGCCTGCATGAATCTCTGAGATTTTTGTCTCCTCCAGAAATGCAACCACCCACAGATCTTTGCTTAAGGTAAGAGTGAAAACCGACTGTCCTGGTTGAACAATATCACCTGGAAGAAGCCATCTCTTAGCAATTATGCCATCGGAAGGAGCGAAGAGTTTTGTATTCTTAAGTTGTGTATTCAGAACATTAATCTGTGCATTCGCGGTTTCGGATGCTGCTGATGCACTTGAGATCATTGATTTTGATACCAATAACTGTGCTTTTGCGGCATCAAGCTGGGCCTGGGCAGTTTCGTAACTTTTCTTTACATGGTCAAATTGTTCCTTGGTAATTACACCTCCCTCAGACTGATTCTTTGCTCTTGTAAGATCTTCATTTGCTCTGTCGAGGTTAATTTCCAAAACTCTTATACTCATCTGATCTGAGCTATATTTAACTTCTGTCTGTTTTATATTAGTAAAGGCCTGATTTTTTAAAGCGACAGACTGATTCCTTTGTGCAATAAGATCAGAACTATCAATATCAGCCAAAAGAGCGCCCTGTTTCACAATATCGCCTTCTATTGCATATATATTTGATATTCTTCCAATTATTTTTGATCCGATACTCACATTGTCTGCATCTACATGAGCGTCATCAGACGTTATGTACATTGAATAATCTTTATACCAATACCAAACGCCTGCCAGTACAGCTATGATAATAAGTGCAACCGGAATGTACACCTTGAGTCTGTTGTTTTTTGATTCTTTTGCCATAGAATTGTTCTGTATTTAATTATGTATTTAACAATTTTTTATTCAGATTATTTTATTGTGATCCCCTTAATAAATATGTCTGTAAATGCAACTGTATCACAAAGGAGTTTGTCATATTCCTCTTGTTCTATAAATAAAGTTTTTTTATCATTTACTACTGAAATTCTCAGTCCTTTAAGCAAGTCCAGGAAAAGAGAAGCAGTGATATCGGTGTCTTTAAGAGTAAAAATCCCTTTCTTTATTCCATCATCTAATATTTTTTTTACAATTTCCTTCTCCTTTTCCTTGAAGGCAATAATAGCTTCCTTAAAAACCGGTTTAAGATTAGAATAAGCTTCAAGTCGGAGTCTGCTAAGATTTAATAGTGAATGGAAATAGGAGAGACGTGCATTCACATATTCCCTGAGCAACTTATCGGGTTCATTAATACTTAGTACTTTTTCAGTTAACCTTTTAATAAATTCATCCTGCTCTTTTTCGATAACTGCTTTGTAAAGACTCTCTTTGTCAGGAAAATAATAATACAAGGATGCTTTTGACAACTTCAGATCATCAGCTATTTGCTGCATTGAAGTCTTTTCAACTCCATACATTCCAAACCTTTTTTGCGCAACCTCAATAATTAATTGCACCTTACTTTGTTTCTCGAAAACCCCTTCTGTTGAATTCATTTATTTTAGAAAGATGCAAATATAACAATCATACTGACTAATTTGTTCAAATAGTCAGATTTTAATTAATTAGAATATTTATACTATTTTTATATCTGGTAAAAAGGTAAAAATTTCCATTGTAAACTCAATTTGAATTAATTATGAGAACAAGATATTTGCTCATCATCATCCTTATGTTTCTTGTTCCGGTTTCAAGGGTCCAAGGCCAGGTGTTGCCGGAACGACAGTGGCCTGCATTTCGTGGATATATGTCATCAGGAGTTCTGGATAATGCAAACCTGCCCGATCTGTTTGACATAGATAAAATGGTCAACATCAGATGGAAAGTAGAAATTCCCGGATTAGGCCTTTCAAGTCCTGTAATTTGGGAGAACAAACTATTTATAACAACTGCAATAAGTCAGGCAGACAGAGATGGATTCAGAACAGGCATCTATGGCGATATAGCTCCTGTCAGAGACTCATCTGTTCATGAGTGGAAGGTATATTGTATTGATAAGAACACAGGCGCTATGATTTGGGACAAGACGTCTTATAAAGGAATTCCCAAGATGAAGAGGCATCCGAAATCCACACATGCCAACACATCGGTTGCAACAGATGGGAAGTATGTCGTTGCATTTTTTGGTTCTGAGGGGCTTTTTTGCTATGACATGTCTGGTAATCTGCAATGGAAAAAAAACTTTGGGCTACTGAAGTCGGTCTTCTTTATGGTTAAATCTGCCGAATGGGAATTCGCCAGCTCCCCGATTATTTATAACGGAGTACTCATAATTCAATGTGATGTATTGGAAAATTCTTTCGTTGCTGCTTATGATGTTAAAACCGGGAAACAGTTATGGAAGACAATGAGAAATGAATACCCGGGATGGTGCACCCCAAATATTTATACAAATGGCGGGAAAGCATATGTTGCCTTAAACGGCTATAAACAGCGAGCCGGTTACGACTTTGAAACCGGTAAAGAGATCTGGAATATGTCAGGTGGCGGCGATATTCAAATTCCAACGCCAATTGTGGGTAATGATATGATTTATTTTAACAGCGCCCATGGGCAGAGCTCGCCAATAATTGCTGTTAAAACAAATGCAGTTGGCGATATAACACTCAAAAGTAATGAAACCTCAAATGAGTATATAAAATGGAGCCTTCCTCGTGGCGGATCATATATGCATACCATGCTTCTTTACCGGAACCACCTGTATAATGTAAATTGGAATGGATCAGTGATATGCCTCGATCCACTAACCGGCAAAGAGATTTATAATGCAAAGCTTGGCAAAACGAAAAGCTTCATTGCCTCACCCGTAGCTTCCGACGGCAAGATTTATATCCTGGATGAAGAAGGAACTGTTTATATACTACAGGATGGCGATAGTTTTAAGCTTCTTGCTGAAATTCCTTTGAAAGATGTCTGTTTAACAGCGCCTGCAATTACCGATGGGATGATTATTTTCAGAACTCAAAAATATCTTATAGCAGCAGGAAAAAAATAGCTTTCTGCCTTATTCCTTTTTCAGATTTGCTATCAGTGAGTTACTCATAATTGATCTTACTGTTAACAAAATGGCAGCCAATCCAGTAACTATTATAGCAAATATCATCAGACTGAGGTATAGCCAGGGGATGTCAGGACTGTTCAAAATTGAGGGAAGTGTAGAAATTATGGCAGCGATAACGCCTGTTGAAACTCCCGCAAAGAGTATCAGGACTTGTTCTGATAGTATCATCTTTCGGATTTTTCCTGGTGTAAATCCCACTGCCAGCATAAGTGCAAATTCCTTCTCCCGCTGATTATAGTTTCTTAAAATAATAAAACCCAGTCCTGCAATTCCGATGACCATACCAAAAGCGCCAAATACGCCAAATACAGACAGATACGTATTTGTGACTTCATAAAATGATGCCAGACGATCGCCAGTCTTCTCAATATTTATTCCATGATTCTCAAACCTTTCAGACAAAGCACTTTTATAGTCACCGGTCAGGTCAGGGTTGCCATCAACGAGCAAAACAGAACTACCTGATACAGAAGGATAAAACTTTGAGAAATTTTCCATCCCAATCAATACATACCCCTGAAAAACAGAAGATTTTAATCCCGCAGCAATAATGATATTCAGAGGTTGGCCATTCTCTGCTCTAAGGATCAGTGTATCACCAGTTTTTATCTTCAGGCCCCATTCCAGAACTGTTTGATCAGCAATTCCATAAATTGTATTATTTTCTGATGATTCATTTAAAAATTGCCATGGGTTTTTCACATTTTTTCCCTTTAAAACTGTTGAAAAAGAAAATGCTCCTTTTGAAATAAAACCTGCCGGATCAATTCCAAGCAGTGGAGGAACTGTTACGTGATTCAGGTTCAGGCAGCTTGCATCATCCCCGGAAGATCTTTTTGCCTGAGTAAAACTCATATCTTTTAACAGCACATCATCTATACCAAATACCTTTCTTCCCGATAATGAATTCAGATCCTCTTTAACCGGAACGGTATTATCGCACCATAACAGATATCCTCCTGTTCCGCCAGACCTTTTTAGTTGTTTCTCATTAAAATCCATTCGGTTTGTACCGGTTATGAATACCGCAAAAATACCTGCCGCAATAAACAAAATGGGAGTAACGGCATTTGAAGGATAAAAGGAGTAGTAAAGACGGGATAAACTTTTCCTTTTTCCGGATTTAAAGATATCCCATCCAAGGTAATACTGTCTCCAGAATAGAAGCAGTGCTATTAACAGAAACGTTCCGGCAGAAAATGAAAAAGCAATTTTCAAGTCTTTGTTCAAAACAGATATTGTGAATAGTGCAAGTGCCAGAAATGAAAATATTATAAATAAGGTAAGGTTTACAATGAGTGAGTGGCTTCCCTGAATCTCCTTTTCTTTTCGATTCAGCTTTCTAAGGTATTGTTTAAGTTTTATTATTATCAAAACCAATGTTATAAGAAGTGTAATGCTGAATCCTGACAAAAAAGGTATAAAATTGAAGAAAGCTTCGAGAGTATTGGTTTGTACTGCCCCATTCCATACGGAATTCAGCGCGCCAGTAATAATAATATTGACCAGAAAACCCGCAAATGCTCCTATAATACAACCTGTTACAGCTATCATACCTGATTCCAAAAATAATAGTCGTTCTATCCATCTGTTTTTGAAACCGAGTGCAAATAAAGTTTTAATCTGACCTTTTTTTGAATCAAAATACGATGAAACGGAAAGCGATAATAATACTGCTGAAGCTAAAATCAGAAAAAAGCCCAGACTTATAAATAGAGTACTGAAATCGACACTCTCATTTGCTGCTCTGATGGAATCTCCGGCAAGATCGCTTGCGATAAATCCTGTTAAAGAAGGATCTATCGAACCCCTGAGTTTCTGCTCTATTTCAAATTGTGAAATTTTGGCAGGAAAGCGAATTGACGTTGCAGGTCCAAATATATTTCCAAATAACTCTTTTCCCTTTTCATAATTAATGAACGCTTTTGGTGTTCCTCTGTATTTATTCCAGTAATCTTCATCCTTTGGGCGGATATTATCCATCTTTATCAGGACACCCGCATCCCAGTCTGAACACGATGCACTTCCCGAAATGCCTGGAAAATCAGGCATTAACAGCGAGTCTGACCAAATCCCTTTCATCTCAACAATTCGCTTCACAATAAATTTGTTACTGCGTTCTACAAGTTTATTGAGAGAATTAGGCGAATACCAAAACATTTCAACTGTATCGGTTTCAGTTACTCCCAGATCATCAGCCATCCAACGATTGATTATCATGCCATTTCCCTGAGATATTTCAGGGTATAGAGAAGATGGTAACGCAGAGACAAATGAATAAGGAGTAGATCTGGTGCCTGCTTTAAATCTGTTTCCAAGGTAAGTATAAACACATGCAGCGGAGGGCAGTTTGTTTTTAATTTCCTTAATGAGAGTCTCTTCTATGAAAATTCTGTCCGATATCAATTCAAATTCACCGGTATTCTTTACTTTTCTGAGACTTAAACCGATGTCAGATGGTTTTAATATTTGAGTAAGTGTGTTATATACTTCGTTTAGGTTATAACCATTTTTATCTTCAAAAAGCAGCCTGTTCATTTTTGCTGCGTTTCCAATATTATCTTTAAGATCAGAAAGATTCATAAAGATATTAAAAGGGATAATCTGGTTTATCGAAAGCGAGAAATTGCCTGCATTATATGGTTCAAGAATCTTTCCTACTTTCATCACAAGGGATGTTCCCGTTGCTTTTGCCGGTGAAAAAGGGGCATCTCCCGGAATATTACTTATTTCCCTGAAACGGATAATCAGTTCATCACCAATATTCAATCCCAGATAATCTGCAAGTTTCTTATTTAATGCAACCTCGCCAGGATTTATTTTTATTGAATCTTTACCATGGAATGAGAAGAAATTATTGTTTATACCAAAAACATGAGTGTTGAATGCAGCTTTTTGTGAATTAAGACTTTGGCACGAACCGTTTATCTCAAGAATTCCAACGCATTTAATTCTTGCGCTATCATTCAGTGTTTCAGCAAGTGAAGGTTCAAAATACCTTAACCCCGAACTGATCAGGATACCTGTGTTACCCAATCGCTCAGAAGCTGATTTCTTAAGACTTGCTTTTACTGATCTGCCTGTTAAAAGGGATCCTGTTATTACCGCTGATAATAATGCAATTATCAGGATCTGATAAAGAAGGGGCTTTTTATAAAATTTAATTGATCTGGTTACTATATGAAGAATCCCTGGCGCCATGTTAATCTTTATTATCAATGTCAGACGGATAGTTTTCCATTTTCAAGCTTCAAAATTCTCGACACTTTTTTTGCGAGTTCGGCGGAATGAGTTGAAAGTATTATTGTAATCCCAAATTCAGTGTTCATTTCAAGAAGAAGCTCCGCGAGGATATCAGCATTTTTTGCATCAAGTGAACCTGTGGGTTCATCGGCAAGAAGTATTGAAGGACTATTGGCCAAAGCTCTCACAAGCGCTACGCGCTGAGCTTCACCCCCTGATATTTGCGATGGATACTTTGCAGCTAATTCAGATATACCGGTCCGAGTCATTAGCAAATCTATATGCAGTCTTTTGATGGCAAGTTCATCAGATGTGTAAGCACCGGCAAGTAAAGGCAGAAAAATATTCTCTGATACTGTCAGGTGAGGCAATAACAGGTGCTCCTGAAAAACAAATCCAATATTTCTGTTTCTATATATAGCCGATTCATCCTCAGTGTATTCTGAAATAGAATCTCCTCTGAAAAAGATGTCACCGCTTTCAGGCTTGTCAAGAAGACCAATAATGTTCATTAAAGTTGTTTTGCCTGAACCCGACGGACCCATAATTGCAATTGTATCTCTTTCATTTACATTAAGACTAAGATTGTCAAGTACTAATCCTCTCTGAGCGAAAGATTTCGAAATATTTTTTACTGATAGCATCTTTGAATATCTGTTTCTATTTATTAAAAGTCGTAATTTAATTTTAGCCTCGCCGAGCACTTATTACTTCGAAATAACATCATTATAGACTTCTGATAATCCGGTTGACATTTTATTAAGAGAGAGTTCTTTAGTTACGTTTTCTCTGCCGCTTTCTCCAAGCTGTTTTCTCATTTTATCGTTTTTAAACAATTTCAAAAGATTTGATGCTAATTCAGAAATTGTATCAGGTGAATAAGTTATTCCCCCTTTCGTTTTTCCGATAATTTCGGGAAATGCACCTGTAGAAGGTTGAACTACAGGTACTCCTGCCGTATTTGCCTCAAGAATGTACAGACCGTAACCATCATACTTTCGGACAGGGACACTCATAATATCAATATTGCTAAAAAATTCCTGTTTGCTATTGCCATGAAATTCAGAATAAAGTTTGACTGAACCTTTTAATCCATGCGATTTTATCTTTTTTATCTGTTCTGCAATGAAGGGTTTATCATCGCCAGTATAACCACCTGATACATGAAGTGTAAGTCCGGGCAAACTATTTCCTGCTTTGAGTTCAATGAAAGCATCGACAAGTTTGTCAAATCCATTCTGGTAATTTATTCTGCAGAAGTAACCTAAAGCCGGATACTGATTACCGGGTTTAATGTCTGTTAAGTCGGCAGCATCAACTGCCAGGGGAATTATATGAAAATGATTATCCGGAACGCCTGTTTTGGATATAAAAAGGTTTTTATAATAATTACTTGGAGTAATGAATGCATCGACATTTGCAGCCTCCTGTGAAATCATTTTCCAGGCTTTTGACTGATATGGCTCAACCATTTCATCAAGCCAATCGTCCTCATTAAGTAGTGAACATACAATTTTCACGTTCATCCTTTTCTTAAGCTGACGGGCTAAACCAATAATTAAAGCATTTGAAAGATGTATTATATCGGGCTTTCCATCCTTTGTAAGATATTTTATAAGACGTTGAAGTTCTTTTTCAGGAAAGGCATTTTCACCTTTAATCATGCTAAGTGTCATGTCTTCCAGACCCTCTGTTCTTGTCGTTCCTGCACGGGTAGCTGCCATTTTCAGCAGGGGAGTTGAATCGAACACTTTATCAAGGAAAGCAGGCATATTTCTCAGAAAAGGAACTTTTTCGCGAAGATACATTGAGATTGCACCGAAGAAAACATGTTTGTCGAGTCCAGATTCAGTGTTGGTTTCATCAGCAGGCAGATATAACGGAATTGCCGTTGCATCAATACCTTTAACTTTCCGGATAGCCCTTAGGTATATCATGTCTCGGTAACAATTACCACAATAAAATGATCCTCCTGAACCTGTAATAAGATATACTATTTTCATTTTTTCAAGACTATTTTATTGCCAAATGCAAGTAACCTTCCATCTTCAGTAAGGATAAAGAACTTTCCTTTAATTACTGCCGGAGAACTACTGATTGGTGTCCCTGCATTAAAACTCCATAGTTTTTTTCCTTCTGCTAAATTCAGGATAAATATATTCCCATCCATAGCCGGGAATAGAACTCTATCTGTTGTT
>Ga0209745_1000852_pt1 | contig 18458 bp, 15 predicted proteins | sample BarGraNGADG00312_FD_184495 | JGI IMG/M metagenome (GOLD analysis project Ga0209745, IMG submission 184495) | Arctic peat soil microbial communities from Barrow, Alaska - Barrow Graham LP Ref core NGADG0004-312 (SPAdes) (version 2) | ecosystem: Environmental > Terrestrial > Soil > Wetlands > Peat...
TTTTACAGGGTTTTTAGAATCCAACGATTCTTTAATAAGAGAGGTCAGGTTATCCGGAAAATCTTTAAGGTTAATATCTATTTCACTACTGTCATTTTTGTTCATAATCTGAAAAAATCCAAAGTTTAGCATTTACCTGTCGTCAACCAAGTTATACTAAGCGGACGAGTTCTTTTTTGACATCATTTCTTTAATATAAAAAAATGAAATATCAAGCGTTAAAGGTAATCTCAGGTAAACTGCTGATCGTTATATAACTTCCAGAAAAAGTTACATCATTTACAGATTTTCACATCAATTTTGATAATAAAAAAGCCATCCAGCAACATGGCGAACTGGTCTTTATACAGTAAATAAAAGAAACTGTAAGAGGGATATCACATCACTATCAAGATCGTGATCGAAAGATTGCTTTGTTTAACTTAACATTTTTCAGTTTCAGTGCATTATTATAGCTTGCATAATATAGATAATTGCTCCTGAGGTGAATCCGATTAGTGCAAGTCAACATATTTTTTTGAACCAGAAAAAGTTGATTCTTTCCATGCCCATAGCTGCCACTCCAGCAGCAGAGTCTATTATTAGTGCACTACCACCAGTTCCTTTACAATCTGCCCACTAATATTTCAGTTCTCTCTGAAAGCGCAATAAAAGTAGGTATAGCCATTGCAAAAAGACAAAATGCTAAAGCTATGTTGTTACATGTTGTTGACATGCCTCCAAATTTGCTGCCGGCTCAAGTTTTATTATGTGATCCTCTCGAAGTTTTATCAAGGATGGAAGATAAACTTAAAGAATTAAGTGAAAGGATTCAAAAAGAGACTGGTGTCAATGCTGTCGTAAAAGCTTTAAAGGGAACACCATCAGACAGCATATGCAAATTTGTTTAAGAAGAAAATATCAGTTTAATAATCATTGGTACTTGTGGTGTTTCGAGGTTACGAGAATTCTTTATTGGTTCAGAGGCTTATCATGTGGTGAAAAATGCTGAAATAAGCAACTGTCAGAAATAATCTAACAACTGGTAGGCCTACAGTATGCCCTTTTTAGGTTTATTTGCGTTTCTTTAATAAATTAGCTTTACAAAAATGGTTAAAAAGAATTCTGATTAAGAACGAATAATCGTAAGATATAAATAACAAGAGAAATGACAAACTATATTATTCTGTCTCTTTGCGTATTAGTGATTTTATCTTATATATTTGATATGACAAGCAAATATACAAAGATTCCTGGTATCATTTTTTAAATCTTGCTTGGAATCGGAATCCAATTGATTGGGAAATCCACATTGATTGGAATTCCGAATATGAAACAAATACTGCCAGTAATAGGTACGTTGGGACTGATATTGATTATTCTGGAGGCAAGTCTCGATCTTAAACTTGAACGAAGAAAGAAAGGACTTATAAAAAAATCAATATCCTCAGCTTTGATTTTACTTGTAACTTTTACTGCAGCTTTTTCTTATGTTCTGGTTCAATTCTATGGCATATCATTCAGAGATTCTCTTCTGAATGGTATCCCACTAGGAATTATAAGCAGTTTGGTTGCTATTCCATCCGCTCTTTATTTGCATCCGGATGAAAAAGAGTTTATTGTATATGAGAGTTCATTTTCAGATATTTTCGGGATTATCATTTTTGATTTTATTCTACTCAATACAATCAGCATCGGACGTGGCATTTTAAATTTTGCCCTCAACAGTATTCTTACAATTATTATAGCACTGGTAACAACATCAATTCTTGCGATCCTTCTTCATAAAATAAAATACCATATCAACTATGTTATTATAATGACCTCGGTGGTAATGGTATATATGCTGGCAAAGTTATCTCACTTACCTGCCTTACTCCTCGTTCTTGTTTTTGGCCTGGTCCTGTCGAATAATAAATTTCTGGAAAATACACCTATAAGGGAGTTTGTTGATTTTGCAAAATTTAGAACTGACCTGATATCATTTAAAAAAATTGTGATTGAATTTACTTTCATTGTGAGATCTTTTTTCTTTATAATGTTTGGATATTTAACTCAGGTTGAAGGATTGTTTAATACTAAAAACGTAATTACCGCATTGCTAATCACTATATTTATTGCTTCAACAAGATTAATATTTTTGAAACTTATACTTAAAATACCAATAGTCCCATTGTTCTTTTTTTCACCACGGGGGCTGATTACAATTCTTCTATTCCTGAGCATTCCAATAGCTTCCCGAATTCCATTAATTAGTGAAGAAGTGATAACTCTGGTAATACTTATGACTATCTTTCTCCTCATAATTGGAAATATCATTCATAAAAGGGAACATATTTTTGATGGAGGATCAGGCGATTTTGATGAAGATTAGGAATGAATCGTAGCTCAATTAGTGATAATTGTGCTCTTTCCCGGATAGTAAGTCAATTGAATTCTCTGTTTCAGGTTAATATTTTATCCATATTAAGAAAATGTATAGTAATTTTGTTTTTGATAGGTTTACAATTAATAATTATTCTGATATCACTATCCTCCTTTTCAAGCTAAAATACACTATCAATGTTACACAAAACAAGGAAATCAAGTGAAGAGGCCAATCTTAAGTCAGATACGATCCTGCATGTTCCTGGAAAAGGCAGAAGTCTTGAGATTACAAGGGAAATACATGCTTAATTATTTAAGAATCAAAAATTAAATTAGTTTATTATGAATATCCCAATAGACTCAATTTTAATACCTACTGATTATTCTGATCTTTCAGAAAGTGCTTTAAAGGTTGGACTTGCCATTGCTAAAAGGCAAATGGCTGAAGTAACAATCCTAAATGTGGTTGACAGATTATCATATTTTCCTCCAAACAAGGTATTTTCTTCTGATTTTCGTATGACTCCAAATATTTTCTCAACCGTGGGGGAAAAACTTCAAGAACTTACCAGCATCATTGAAAAGGAGTCAGGTATCAAAGTTACCGGAAAGATTATGGAGGGTAGGACATCTGACCTAATATGCCAACTTGCGTTTGAGGAAAATATCAGTCTTATAGTTATGGGTACTCATGGTACCTCAGGAATGCGAGATTTATTTATAGGCTCGGAAGCGATTGGAGTAGTTAAAAATGCTACTTGTCCTGTTTTGACAATACCCGGGAACTGGAACAAAACTGATTTTGCGAAAGTTTTATTCCCAGTCAGGATGAATCCGGAAATATTAGCAAAGTACTTTTATTCAAGACCAATAATAGAGAAAAACAATTCGAAACTTTTTTTACTTGGACTCTCTGAACAGAAATATTCTGGTGACCTAAAAGAAATTGCCTTTTTAATGGACAAAATTAAAATTCAGTTACATAATGACAAAGTTGTATATCAGTCAGCAATATGTCAAAGTAAAGACTTTCCGGGCGAGACTATTAAAATATCGAAAGAATATGAAATTGATTTAATAGTACTTTCCTCAAATTTTGACAACGATTTCAATCCATATAATCTTGGTCCATTTGCTCAACAAGTATTAAATCATTCTCACTTACCGGTATTAAGTATAAAATCCCTATAACATAATATAAAACTCAACTTTAATGCAGAAAGCATTAACTAATTATGTTTAGGATTTACTTGAGGTATTTAGTCATTTTTAATATGATTAGATTTAAAATGTATATCTATTTGAGGGAAAGGTATTGTAATATTGTTTTCAGTGAATTTCCGATTAATAATCTTTCTGATGTCACTTTTCACCTTTTCAATTCTGAAAACATTGTCACTGTAAAATAAAACCTGAAAATCCAGTGACGAATTGCCAAAATCTATAAGCCTTGCTTCAATAAGTTTCTTGTCAGTTATATCCGGATGTTCCAAAGCACTTTCTTCCGGTATCTTTATAACCAGCTCAACATTACTTACATAAGCTAATCCTACATTAATTCTGAAACGTGTTTTTTTGGACTGATGGCTCCAGTTTATAACTTTATTTGTTGTGATCAATGAATTTGGAATAATTACAATAATATCATCCCTGTTTAATCCCCTGGATGTCCGGATTCCTATTTTCTGGATAATTACTACATCTCCGTCTATTTCCAGTACATCACCGATTTTTGTTGTTCCCTCGACCAGCAAAATTATACCAGATATGAAATCATTAAATGTCTGTTGCAATCCCAACCCTATTCCAACCAGTAAAGCTGCAGAGCCTGCTAATAAAACAGTGATACTGAATCCTAATGTCTTAAGTATCAGGCTTACTGAGATTATCCACAGTAAATATCTTATTATCTGATAAAGTGAATATGAACTACTATGATCAAGTTTCCTGGACCTGTGTTTTCTGAAAAATCCTATTTTAGCTATCCATATTAAGAGTTTTGTCATCACAAAAATGAACAATACAATTAACACTGAGTATAACTTTAATTCATGAGTGCCAACCCGAAAAATCACAAAATCCAACATTTGTTTTATTGTTTCCATAGTGTCCTATACTTTAAATATTAACAACTTCCTGGCTAATATTATCAGGTAATGTACTCTTCATAAAATCCTTTCATAAAATATCGGGCATTAATCCCAAGTACCCTGTTTCTATATCCTCCCTCCTGTATGAACAAAGTTGGAAGTCTTAGACCGGCAATCATTTTGCCATTCAGTGAAAAGTCTTTGATTGTCAGTTTCCATGTTCCTGTCGGGTCTCCTTTTGCAGTATCAAAACCAAGTGCAATAATCAAGTAGTCGGGTTTGAATTTTCTAACAATCAGAAGTGTTTTTCCTAGTACTGCCCTATACTCTTCTCCATCCAATTCTTCCTTCAAGGGAAAATTATAATTAAACCCTAAACCAGCTCCTGCACCCTTCTCCTCTTTAAAGCCTGAAAAATATGGATATGCAAAAGATGGATGTCCATGAATCGAGATTGTAAGCACATCACATCTTTCATAGAAGATTTGTTGCTGGCCATTGCCATGATGATAATCTACATCCAGAATGGCAACTCTGCCATATTTGCTTAGATAGTTAGCTGCAATTGCTGCATTATTAAAATAGCAAAAACCTCCGAATACGAAGCGTTCAGCATGATGGCCAGGAGGACGTGTAAGTGAATAAGCAATTTTATTTCCTGCCAATATTGAGTCTGCAGCAGACAAAGAGCAATTCACACCCCATTTAGCAGCCAGATACGCATTCATATTCAGGGGAGTGAAAGTGTCAATACTAATAATAACCAGCCCGTACTGATAGTTCCTTAGGAGGCCTGGTTGCATTTCGGATCGGGAATACATACGGGTATACCGATTTGCCTGGCTTCAGACCGGCACATACTCTCTTGAAATAATTCAAATAACCATGGTCATGAATCTCCAGTATGTGTTTTTGTGGATACTCTCTGACTTCATTCCTGACACTTTCAACAACCATATTAACATATTCGACAGGGCAATAATTTTTGTACTTCCGTTCCAAAATGGCACGGTAAATTTTTTTCAAATCTTTTGAGGGCAACGGCTTCATTGTGCCAAGATCGTCATAGACAAGATATGGAGGACAGTCATCCTCTCCTTTTACAGGCTGTTCGTAAAGTGTGTTTATTATAGGGTATGCACCATATCGCTCATAGAAGGCCAGCCTTTTCATGTTCAGGTTAATGAATGATTTGTCCCTACATAATGCAGGATCATCTGGAAGACATTCATAGAATATCCCAATAGTATCAAGAGAAGCAGCTTCCTCACGGATTTTTTCATAGATTGCTCCGCCTACACCGGAAGTTGCTCTGCCGGGAGTTACTGACATTAAATCAAGATAACAGAATTTAAGGTCTGACATAAACAATAAGATGGCAAACCCACGTATATTACCATGTAAATCATCAGCTATCACAATCGATGTATGGTATCTGGCTTTGAGTGGATTAATCATCTGTGTTGAAATATCTGCTATTTGCTTTTCCAATATACCAGGAAATTGTAGCCTGATTATTTCTTTTATCCTCTCCATTGCATGTTTGTTGCCTTCGAGATAAGGGTTTGTTATCTTACGTATCCGGAACATTTTCTTTTTCTTTAAATTAAAATGGTTAAGGTGTTCTTCTCATTATCATCTTTTTTGTTTTGTGCCTTCGGAGCACCTTTTGCAATGTCTTTACAGCTTCCAGAATAGATTTTTCATAATTTTCACTGTTCTTTTTTACAAAATGATTTTCGCCTGGTACTGAGAGTTGAATCTCACAAAACTGGTTATTGGGATTTCCTGAGGCACCTTCAAATAAAGTTACATCAGCTCTTATTATTGAAGGGTCCTGTTCAAAAAGTTTTGATACTTTGTCTTTTACGAAATCTTCGAGTTGAGAACTTGCTTTAAATTGTACTGTTTGGAATGCTATTTTATTCATGATCTTAATTTTTGTTTATTTATAAGGTTTTACTTTAAGTCTTTTATTGTGTGTAAAATTGAATTTCGACATTGGTACGGTACTGATCTTCATTTATTAGACTGATAGCCATTTTTATCGAACTTTAAGGATTTTCCCCAGTTTTCTGCAAGGCTCAAAGATGAAATAGGTTCAGTTTGATTATATGACGGCTTAATGCTTAGAACAGGTAATTGGGAGCGATTGATCACTTGTTGCACAAATGGGCCAATAAAGAAAGCTTTTAAATCATCTTCGAAATTTGCTGTAAGAACTAATAAATCTATACCTGCTTCTTTTGCAGTATTAATTACTATATCTGGAAAATCTTTAAACGGACAATATCCTGTTTGAAACTTTACATTGTCATTACTTAACTGAATTTTGAGCCTATCCATAATTAGTGTAAGTTCTTTAATATCTTCGTGATTTTTCATCTCTGACAGACCAAGTAGAAATAACTCAGAAGAATTCTTTTCGATTATTGGTCTTGCATAAAAGTATTTATCAATTGTGTTTGGGATCATTCGTATTGGGAATAATACCTTCTCAAAATCAGTTTTGTCCCAGTTCCCGGGTACAGTTAAAACAGGACATGGAGCATTTTTTACTACGCTATATGCCTCAGACCCAATGAAAAATTCCCGCAGGCCTGATATGCCATGAGTTCCCATAACTATCATACTATTTTTTTCTTCATATGCAAAGCGGCAAATCCGTTCTGATGGTTGTCCGGCAAAAACTTTTCCGCTTACCTTTAGACCTGTGTCAATCATAAGTTGATCTGAAAATTCTCTCAATTTATCTTCCATCGTTAATATTATATCAGGGGTTGGTCTGATATCTGGTAGGAATACCTCAGTTGGCGGTAAATAAGCAAATCGATCTAACACATGAATTAATGTAATCTCAGCATCTTGCCTCTTTGCTATAGAGATTCCTACTTTTAAAGCGGTTTCCGATAGTTTTGAAAAATCAGTTGGTATAAGAATAGATTTAATTTGTGATTTCATTTTATTAAATTTTAAGTTAAACTTTGGGTGAATAAAAACAAGATCTCCTGAAGCTTTCCGGAGTCATTCCCACCACTTTTTTAAAATATCTCCCAAAATATGAGTTATCATTAAATCCCAGGTTATAAGCAATTTCTGAAATACTGAGACTTGTATGCATAAGCATCCGTTTTGCCTCAAGAATTACTCTTTCCTGTATTACTTCACTTACGGTTTTTAAGAAATATTCCTGACATAGTGCATTTAAGTAATTAGGTGTTATATTCAACTCGTGCGCGTAATCTTTCGTTGTTCTTAATGAAAAAAACCTTCTGTTAACAAGATTCCTGAATTCATTTAGTAAGTGTTTTTTTTGACTCGATTCAAAGACTCTCCCCATATATTGAGAATTCCTGCGATACATAAGTATCAGGACTTTCAGAGCAAGGCAAATAATTTCTTTTGAACTGTTTTTTGCAGATGTATATTCCTTGGATAGAATATCAAATATGTTTTTCCATTCAGTTTTGTCACCTAATCTGATCTTGATGAATGGTGGAATTTCACCTACCAATGTCTGATCACTTTTTAGTTTTGGATTCCCGGTATAAATATGGTTGTAAAAAGAATCTGTGAATTGTACCAGAATACCTCTTAATTTATTTATTCTAATCCAATTCCATACTTTATATTTTTCAATAAAGAATACCTTGTTTTCCAGAGCAATATATTCATCAAAATCAATCTGTAAAACACTATTCCCTCCGGTTATATAGATAAAGGAATTCCATTTTCCCTTAAGTTGCAGATATTTTGCTTTTGTATCTATATCGTTCAGATCCATGATAATGAAATCTGACAATAAATTGGATTCAGAAATATTTAATTGATTATTAAGCATTTTAGAATTATTAATAGTTGAATCATACCATAAAGATACACATTGCTTTTCGATAAGGACTGTCATTATTTCTTCCGATTATGGTACAAATTATCGATTGATGATCAAAATTACCTGAAGAGTACTTTTAGATTAATGTCTTTTATAAATCAAATTAAATCTTAATCATCTTTCAAAGGTTGCTGATTTGCAATTAAGTGAAATTAATAACTTCATTTCTTGCTCAGTATATCTCGATAATTATTTGATAATGATTTAGAAAAATCTATAGTTCTACTTACCTATTACAAATCGAATTATCACAAAGAATTCAATATTATCTATATTTGTATTATTAAGTACTTGTAAAATAAAATCTTGAAAATATCAGTAACAGTATCCTGGTTTAACAAACTGCCGTAATATGAAAAAGTATGACGCAGAAGTCAGGCTTGCCCGCGAAATGAGTTTAATGGATGCTACACTTATTGGTGTAGGGGCAATGATTGGCGCCGGAATTTTTGTACTTATTGGTATTGCTGCAGGAGTTGCGGGCCCGGGGCTGATACTTACCTTCTCATTAAACGCACTTATTGCATTGCTTACAGCAATGTCTTATGCTGAACTTGGTTCATGCTTCCATGATGCAGGAGGAGGTTACCTGTGGGTAAAAGAGGGCTTACCAAAATGGAATGGCTTTTTATCGGGATGGATGAGCTGGTTTGCGCATGCGGTTGCATGTAGCTTATATGCGCTTGGTTTTGGGGCCTACTTTGATCATGTTTTACGGGAGTTTTCTATAATAATGCCCTACTGGGGGTTTTTCTCACCCCAGAAAATTCTGGCAGCCGGAGTTGCAATACTCTTTGCGTATGTAAATTATCGTGGTGCTTCTGAAACAGGTAAAATAGGGAACCTTGTTACTATTACGAAAATAATTATTCTGTTAATTTTTATTGGCTTCGGCCTTGAACTTATTATTCGTCAGGGGGACTGGCGTACTACATTCAGTCCGTTTCTGCCAAACGGTTTTGGCGGAGTATTCAAAGCTATGGGACTGACATTCATTGCCTTTCAGGGATTTGAAGTTATTGCACAAAGTTCCGAGGAGATCAATAATCCAAGGAAAAATATTCCAAGGGCAGTTTTCCTTTCTTTATTGATTGTTGTTCCGATTTACCTTTTAGTGGCTATAACTGCGATTGGGACAGTTAAGTCCGAAGGAATGAAACCCTGGGATTATCTTGCTCTGCAGAAAGAAACTGCACTTGTTAACGTAGCAAGGAATTTTTTTGTTGGAGGCGGGGTGCTAATTCTGATTGGTGGTTTGATTTCAACAATATCAGCACTTAATGCCACTATTTTTTCATCTTCCCGGGTGGCTTTCGCAATGGGACGCGACCGTAATTTTCCATCTTTTTTCAGTAAAGTTCATCCAAAGAACTTCACTCCTCACTGGAGCATCATGGTTTCTCTTTTAATCATTGTTTTGATGGCTGTTTCACTACCTATTGAAGCTGTAGCCAGTGCAGCTGATATTATGTTCATGCTGCTTTTTTTGCAGGTTAACCTTGCAATGATAAGTTTGAGAAAAAAGAGGAAGGATCTGGACCGGGGTTATAAAGTTCCGCTTTTCCCTTACCTGTCTATTGCTGGTATTCTGTTATTACTTTTTCTTGCCATTTACATGTTTAAATACAGTATATTAGCCTGGATAGTTACAATTATCTGGAGTGCAATTGGCTTGCTTGTATATCGCTTCTACTCTTCTAAACGTGAAATAGAACATATCAGGAAAGTACATAACCTGGAACAAATTTTGAAGAAAGAGTATAATCTGCTGGTTTACATTTCAGACAATAGCATTATTCAAAGTCTCTCTTTAATCGCATTTGCAATAGCCAAAAAACATAATGCAAACATTATTTTTTTGTATGTAATTGAAATAAGGGAAGAGGAAAAATTAAATGCAGGTATAAAACTTACTACGAGAGCTGAAGAAATAATGCAACAGGCACTTGGGTTTTCAAAAGATTCAGGGATTCCTTCAAAATCTATCATCAAGATCTCTCACCGCATATCAAAAGGTATCTACGACACCTATATTGAAGAGAGCTGTAATTTTGTATTAATCGACCGGCAGAAGCACGGTAACTTCTTTGATCGTTTCTTTTCTTCAGTTATCGATACGGTTCTTCAAAAATCAGCGACCGAAGTAGCTATCCTGCACGGGGAAATAATTACAGGAAAAATACAAAGAATACTGGTTCCTTACAACGGTGATATTCATACGCAACTGGCGGCGGAAATGGCTCCGGCACTTACTGAGTTTTTCAAAGCAGAGATCAGATTCGGAGTTGTTTTCAGTCCTGGAACGACAATAGCGAAACAGCAGGAAATAATTAATCAGATAAATTCACTCCTGAAAGAAAATAAAATTTCAGCAAAAATTGTAACAGTGGTTGATTCTGACATACTAAAGGGAATATTAAAGTTATCAGAAGGCAATGACCTTCTTGTTATGGGCGGTAAAACCGGTGACTTTGTAGAACTACTGTTCTCTAAATCCCTGGTAAGGGAAATTACTGATCAGGTTGAATGCCCTGTCCTCTGGCTAAAAGAATTTGAGGAAAGAGAATCTTTCTTCCTGTCACTATTTAAAACACACAAAAAATAATGGAGGAAATATATGGAAACAAAGGTTGGAGATCAGTTTATTGGTTTGGCTGACAATATAATTGCTTATCTGCCCAGTCTGCTTGCCGGTTTTGTTTTAATATTTATCGGTTTGATTATCGGTTGGTTCATTAAACGTGTACTGGTTCAATTGTCAATACTGATACGTGTTGACCGGGTCCTCAGGCGATCGCGTTGGGAAGCAGACTTTGCGAAAGCAGATATACGATATGGGTTATATAATTTAATCGGGAATATTGGGTTTGGGTTAATCTTTTTACTCTTTCTTGATAATGCTTTGATAGCTTGGAACTTAAATATGTTGTCAGATCTTTTGAGTAAATTGATATTATTCCTGCCAAAAATCATTATTGCCGTTTCTATATTTGGATTGGGCTGGTTATTATCAGGCTGGGCACAAAAATCAATTATGAAATCACTCTACAGGGAAGAGGTTCCCAGAGCATCCTTAATAGCCAGGTTTATAAAAATCATCCTGCTTCTGTTTTTTTCAGCTATTGCACTTGTTGAACTTGATGTTGCTCGCGAAATTGTGATAATCGGCTTTGCCACAATTTTTATCACGTTAGGCGCTATTGCAATAGTAATCACAGCTGTAAGTGGAAAGAGTTTCATTGAGAAAATAGGAGGCTCATTCAAAGAAAAACAACCTTAGGATCACATAGACACAAATATGATGCTGTCTTCATGAGTATCCTTCAAAGATTTTAAACCTGGCAAAATGGTAATCAGTTAAACATTAACATTATTTTCATTTTTATTAATCCTGATTTTGCAGAATGAGTCAGGATAATTCGAATTAATAAAATCAACAAGTTTTTCCCTGACAGTGGTTCTTAAATCCCAGTTCTTTGAGGCGTTTGTACTTGTAAGAAGTACCCGTATCTCTTTATACTGTTCTGTAGTCTTTGTGACTTGTACATTCCACATCCGACCATCCCAGTCAGGGTTGTCTTTAAGCAGTCCAGGCAAGGCGTTTCTTATACTTTCAACAGGGAATCCGTAATCAACATACAAAAAAACAGTCCCGGTAATATCAGCATTGGAACGGGTCCAGTTTTGAAAAGGCTTTTCCAGAAACCATGTTACAGGCAAAACCAAACGTCTTTCATCCCAAATCTTAACTACAACATATGTCAATGTTATTTCTTCAATCCTGCCCCACTCATCTTCAACAATAACTACATCGTCAAGCCTGATGGGTTGAGTAATCGCAAGCTGAATTCCTGCCAGGATCATCCCAATACTTTTCTGAGCTGCAAATCCGACAATTATTCCAACAATTCCTGCTGATGTCAGTAAACTTATACCTATACTCCTGACTTTTTCAAAAGTCAATAAACCAAATGCAAAAGCAAGGATGGCAACCATTGAAATTAGTATTCCTTTAAACACTTTGATCTGGGTAAGATTTTTACGGGCATTAAGGTTATCTGAGGTACTGACATCAAGTTTTCCCTGTAAATAATATGCACCGGCTTTTATAAACTGAATTGAGATCCATGCAATCGAGAAGACCAGCAAGAGTGTATTTAAATGCAATAGAAAAGAGAAATATGGCAAGTCCCTGAGGAATATATGTGTGAATATTTTTAGTAGTATCCAATAAATCAACCATAATGTTGGTACTTTAAACAGGTCTAATAAAAAGTCATCAAATTTTCCTATGGTTTTTCTTACTTTCCTTCTAAAATACAGATAAAAATATCTGTAAATAAAAAAGACAATTGCAAGCAGTACTATAAAGGAAACAGATGCAATTATCAATCTGATTGTTTCATCACTAATCTGCCGACTCATATTAAATTATATTTTATCACAATTATTGATTCAATTTCTTTTTGTCTTAAACTTAAGAGATATACTGTGCATTTTTAATGCAGGATCTCTTTCAAATAGTCCACAAACTATCAAAGACTCTTAATTGCAGGATTAATACTACTTCATTCTTAACTATTGAATGTAGAAATACCAAATATAGACTGTATTTATAAAATATTGACATTACTTTTACGGTTAAGTAATTATAAAACATAAATATGTTAAGATTATGATAAATAAACCTGATTTTAAAAGGTTAATAATAGCTGCTTATCGTTTACCATTCAGATTCAATAAAACAAAAAACGGGTTCAAAGCTGTACAAAATTCTGGTGGCCTGGTTTCAGCAATTCTTTCATTATCTGAAAATCTAAAAACAAGCGTTAACCCTGAAGTAAACAGCAAGATAGTCTGGGCAGGAACTGCAGATAATTTACCTGACAATGTTTCTCCGCAAAAATTTGAAAATGAATACTTTGAAATAGCACCAGTATATATACCAAAACATTTAAACGAATTGTATTACGGTGGCTTTTGTAACGATCTCATTTGGCCTCTTTTTCATTACTTCCCATCATTTAGTGTTTTTAGTGATCATTATTTTAAAGCTTATGAAGAAGCCAATTCTAAATTTTGTGATGAAATTGTAAAAATTATAAAGCCCGGCGATTTTATTTGGATACATGACTATCAGTTAATGCTTCTGCCTGAAATGATCCGGAAAAAACTGCCCTCAGCAACAATAGGTTTTTTTCTACATATCCCATTCCCATCATTTGAAATATTCAGGTTAATGCCCAGGCAATGGAGGGAAGCTATAATTAACGGATTATTAGGTGCCGATTTGGTTGGGTTTCATACACACGACTATGCCCAGCATTTTATAAAATCAGTTAAAAGAACTACAGGTTTTGAATGCCGTAATAACATAATTTTTACTCATAATAAACTGGTTAAAGCTGACGCATTTCCAATCGGGATAGATTATGATAAATTTCACAAAGCTTGTCGTGACAAGAAAGTAATAATTGAAAAACAAAAGATTAAGAACCATCTACCAGGTCAAAAACTCATATTTTCAGTTGACAGACTAGACTATTCAAAAGGGTTGCTTTTAAAACTTAAGGGGTTAGAGACTTTCCTTGAGAAATTTCCGGAATGGCATTCTAAAGTTGTATTTAATATGGTTGTGGTGCCGTCACGCGACTTTATTGAGAAGTACAAGGAAATGAAAAGGGAGATAGAATCTGCAGTAGGACGTATAAATGGGAAGTACAGCACTTTAAGTTGGAGACCCATAATCTATCAATACAAATCACTGTCATTTTATGAGATGGTGGCTCTTTATGATTTAAGTGACGTTGGGCTGATCACACCATTGCGTGATGGAATGAATCTGGTCGCTAAAGAATATATAGCCTGTCAGATTGAAAATGAAGGTGTTTTAATATTGAGCGAAATGGCAGGTGCAGCGGCAGAATTGAATGAAGCTTTAATAATTAACCCCGTTGATAATAATGAAATGTCTGAGGCCATACATAAGGCGCTTGAAATGAAAAAAGTGGAAAAGCATACATTATTATCCAGAATGCAAAGCCGGATATCGAGCTATAACGTTTTCACATGGGCTTATGATTTTTTTAAACAGACACATGATATTAAAGAACAACAGAAAAAAATGAATGTAAAGTTCATCAGCAAAACTATTTCCACAAAAATTGAGACAGACTATCATAATGCCAGCCATCGTATCCTCTTTTTTGATTATGATGGCACATTGGTATCATTTGCTAAATTTCCCGAATTGGCTTTAATCGATAATAGTACTCTGGAACTCATTAAAAAGTTTTCAGGCGATCCAAAGAACCAAATTGTTATAATAAGCGGCCGGAGCAGAGAATTTCTTGAAAAACAATTTTCTGGCGTTAATGTAATCCTCGTAGCCGAACATGGTTACTTCATTAAGAGAAACGGCAAAACCTGGGAGGTTACGGTAAAATCAGAAGGACAATGGAAAGAGTCTGTGATGCCTATTATTGCGGAGTATGTAAGACGTTGTAATGGGACTTTTATCGAGGAGAAAACCGGCAGCATTGCATGGCATTATCGAAATGCCGATTCGGATTTTGCCCAACTACGCCTCCATGAATTACGAGATGACCTTATCGAGATAATTCGTCATAAAACCGACTTTGAAATACTTGATGGAAACAAAGTATTAGAAGTGAAAAGTGGGAAATACGATAAAGGGCAAGCCGCTAATACTCTGATGAGAAATAAGCATTTCGATTTTATTCTTGCTGCCGGGGATGACAAAACCGATGAAGTCCTTTTCAAGGCATTGCCTGATACGGCTTTCTCCATAAGGGTTGGGTTAAGTCCCTCAGTGGCTAAATATAATGTGCCTGACTTTCCCATTTTATTAAAATTATTGAAAGGTCTTATGAAATGAATTTCAAATTCAATAAAACATTTCAATTTGCAAGTCCAAATGTTGATCTTTTTATCTAAAGGAATCATATTTCTCTGTTTTCTGAATTGGGGGGCATTTCACACTCCCATATGAAGAATAAACGCAACTATCACCATTTAAGGTTTAAGAATCTGTTTACATTTTGAACACTCATAGAAGATCCGACAAGTATCATAAAGAAAGCTGCCTTGTTTTGGCAGCTTTCTTTTCATTGGATCTTACTATTTATTAAAAAAGGCTATAAGCTACCGTAATACCAGCAAGAACAACCGAGACCATCGACATCAGTTTAATGAGGATATTAAGAGCTGGTCCTGAAGTATCTTTGAAAGGATCACCTACGGTATCACCTACAACACTTGCTTTATGGCATTCACTCTTCTTTCCACCGTAGTTCCCTCTTTCGATATATTTCTTTGCATTATCCCATGCACCACCGGAATTATTAAGCATACTTGCAAGAGTGAAACCTGCTGTCATCCCACCAACCAAGAGACCGACAATTCCAGGAACACCGAATAACAATCCAACCAGAAAAGGTACAGCAATTGCCATTAATGATGGGAACATCATCTCTTTCTGTGCACCTGCCGTAGATATTTCTACACATTTTGCGTATTCAGGTTTCCCTGATCCGTCCATGATTCCCGGAATTTCACGGAACTGCCGTCTTACTTCATCTACCATCTTCCCAGCTGCTCTTCCAACTGCTTTCATACTCATGGCACTGAATACAAATGCCATCATAGCTCCAATAAAGATACCTCCAAGAAGGATTGGATTAAAAATTGAAAGGTCATAGGCTATAGTAAAATCTTTTATTGATGCAGTAGTTATACTTACTGCTATTTGTCCATCCTGTATATGTGGAACTGTATTATGATAGAAAAGTGTATCCCCAATTTGTTTAAATCCTTCTGGTGCTTTATCTGCTAACTTGCCAATCCAGAGTTTTACCTCCTCCATATATGCTGCTATTAGGGCAAGAGCGGTAAGTGCCGCTGAACCAATTGCAAATCCTTTACCTGTTGCTGCGGTTGTGTTACCCAGGCCATCAAGAGCATCAGTTCTTTCTCTTACTTCTTTAGGGAGATTAGCCATTTCAGCATTTCCTCCTGCGTTATCAGCAATTGGTCCGAAAGCATCTGTAGCAAGTGTGATACCTAATGTTGAAAGCATCCCTACTGCGGCAAATCCAATACCGTAAACTCCCAGTGCAAAGTCATTAAAGCCACCAGCAAAACCAAACGCAGCAATAATACCCGCAACAATTGTAATCACAGGTAACCATGTTGAGAACATACCAACTGCAAAACCTTCAATTATTACAGTAGCTGGTCCCTGTTGTGATTGTTTGGCAATTCCCTGTGTTGGTTTGTATCCATCGGATGTAAAATACTCTGTTGATTGTCCGATAATAACACCGGCAAGCAGTCCTGAAACTACAGAACCAAAAACACCCCATGTGATCCAGCCGCTGAATGCCATAATAGCAAGAGCAACAAGAATTAAGGCAGAACTTCCTCCTGTTCCAAGTAATAAAGCATTTAGTAGATTTTTAGGTGATGCTGATTCTTTGGCCCTTACCATATAAACACCTGCGATAGAGAGTAATATACCGATTGCTGAAACAATCATCGGTGCAATAATTGCTTTTAACTGGAGTTCTGCGGTTACAGCGGGAAGTGCTGCTCCAAGTGCAGCTGTTGCCAGGATTGATCCTGCATAAGATTCATAAAGGTCAGCTCCCATACCAGCAACGTCTCCAACGTTATCACCAACGTTATCAGCAATTGTAGCAGGGTTACGTGGATCGTCTTCAGGAATACCAGCTTCAACTTTTCCTACGAGATCAGCACCTACATCAGCTGCTTTTGTAAAAATACCACCTCCAACACGTGCAAAAAGTGCTTGTGTTGAAGCTCCCATTCCAAATGTAAGCATGGTTGCTGTTATTTCTATTAGTTTCTGATGATCAGTAGTTCCGGGACTAACAAAACTAAGACCTATAAACCTTAAACCAGTTTCCATATGATCAGGAGTAAAAATTACATTGTTCAACAGGAGAAACCAGAGCGCAATATCAAGAAGTCCAAATCCTACAACTACAAGACCCATAACGGCACCACTTCTTAGAGCAACCTGCAATCCTTTGTTAAGCGACTTTGAAGCTGCCCATGCTGTCCTGTTTGATGCAAATGTTGCTGTCTTCATTCCGAGGTAACCACAAAGTCCTGAAAAGAAACCTCCTGTCAGGAATGCAATCGGGACAAAAGGGTTCTGAACTCCGATATATGCCAGTATAGATAGAAGAACCACAAGTATTAAAAATACCTTGCCTACAACAGTATACTGGCGTCTGAGATAAGCCATAGCTCCCTCCCTTACATATTCAGCAATCTCTTTCATTCTGTCTGTTCCCTCATCCTGTGCTTTCATACTCTTGTAAAAAATCCAGGCAAATAACAGAGCAAGGAGCGCTGAAATCGGCACAATCCAAAAAATGCTACTAATCATAATAATTGGTTTTAAATTATAAAATAATGGTTCTAAATTGAAAAAAATGCAATGGTTCAAAACTATAACTGATTATTATAATGCAGATTACATTAATAAACAGATGGCAGAAATTTTTAAGTATCTCAACAACTGCAAGAGGCTGGAATATTGACCACAATCGGTCTGTCAGATCAAATTTAACATACATAGCAAAACAACAAGTTTAAACTCCGGTTTTTTGGTGGTCAATTTATTCTGGTCAATAATGGTCAAGGTCAGTGACTTTTCAAAGTTATTTGTGTTTTAAAGGGTTTTTCATACTTTTCGAAAGGATTGTTGAAATAGCACGACCAATTGACTTACCTTTCTTAAAAGAGTCTTCTTTTGACTGTGCAATTTTTTCTTCGTAACCCTTTGTGAAAGCATCAAATTTTTCCTTTCTTTTCTTATTTTTCTCAGGAGACATGAAATCAAGATACCAAATGACTATTCCTATTATAACTACTACAGTTAATAATTTCATTGCATATATTGTTGATATTTCATTAAATGATTAATATTCTAAACTCTGCCTTGTCAATGCAATATCAAATCTTGTAGGATATAAACAAATGCTCCTGAAAAAAATCCAATTAGTGCAAGCCAGCTAATTTTTTTAAGATACCAGAAAAAGTTGATTTTTTCCATGCCCATTGCTGCCACTCCTGCTGCA
>Ga0209745_1000853_pt1 | contig 18443 bp, 15 predicted proteins | sample BarGraNGADG00312_FD_184495 | JGI IMG/M metagenome (GOLD analysis project Ga0209745, IMG submission 184495) | Arctic peat soil microbial communities from Barrow, Alaska - Barrow Graham LP Ref core NGADG0004-312 (SPAdes) (version 2) | ecosystem: Environmental > Terrestrial > Soil > Wetlands > Peat...
AAAATGGCATAGAATGTCCGATATCTCCTGCGCGCTGAATTGCCTGATTATTTCCCCGCAAAAAGATCCCTCGCCGATCTGCCGCAGTAGTTTTCTATACAAGAGCTGATTGCGGAGGTCGGTCCTAAGGTAGAGGAGCGATTCAGCCAGGGAGCGCCAGCATTTTTCGGCAAGGTCGGGATAGGCTTTGATGACTATCGTGGAGCATTCCTTGAGGAAATTGAAGATGGCGTCGGCAAGGACTTGGTCGTCGAGGGTCCGGCCTTCCTCGCCGGTCAACTGCATAAGCAGGCCGGCTAGCTCCTGGGGATTGAAGAGGATGTCCAGGAGCGCTTCCAGATCCTGTAAGAGTTCTTTCTTAAGGTGGATGTCGGTCTCCTCGATCGATGGCGTAAAGGTGATTGCCTCGTTGCCGGACTCATCCTTGGGGGCTTCGTAGTCGGCGAGCTGGGCTGAACTTTCAACAATGCTTATGCATCTCCAGCCTTTTTCCGGGCCATAATTTTCCACACCACCCATGATCTCGAGTTCCCCAGGATCGGAGATCAGGAGATCGACGAGCGATTCGACCTCGGTCTTGCTGATTCCCGCATCCAGGCGTATCTCCTTGATATTAAGATCGCGGATTCGCGATGCTAATTGCCGCAAGCCTTCCCGGTTCTTTCCAATGTGCCAATCCTTAAAAACGAGATTGTCCCTGATAACCTGTACCTCTATTATGGGAATATCTACCAGGGCTTCCTCGATAATTGAGAAAAGGATGTTGATAGCCTCCCTTGCGGCGGGATGATCGGCCGGGTAGAGGGTCCGCGATTTACATGCTATGGAAAGACGAGTGAAGATGCCGACGACGACGTCCAGCTCGAAACTCTCAACCTGCAGTGATGGTTCGACTGGTTGCCCGATGCCCTCAGACCGGTCGTCTTCCATTCCAACCTCGCTTTGACTCTCTTGAATAGACGTCGCTGCCTGGCCGTATAAAGGAACGTGCAAGCAGCGCCCTGCTAATCTCCCTATCGGTCAAAAAGGATTGATATTAAAATTGTTTAATGCTTAAATCGTTATGGTTTGATTGGGGCAAGCCTCAGCGGGCATGATATATTGAAAAAAAGGGGTGGAAGTGCCCCTTGATTTTTATCGATGTGCCCCCATCGTCTAGAGGCCTAGGATATCGCCCTTTCAAGGCGGTGACGCGGATTCGAATTCCGCTGGGGGCACCAGTTCATAAGGGGTTTCTCGAAAGAGAGACCCCTTTTAAGTGCCAGAAATCTAACAACCATCTAACAGTAGGAAACTATCCGAAGTATCAGGATTTATTATGAGGCAATTCAAATGGTAACGATGGTCCTCGTTTCACCCATACTTTACGCAGAAAAACTAAATGATTGCACTGGATAGGATGAATTGTCCTTGCATCAGATTATTGCAAGGAAGATCAAAATACTACTTCGGGTGCCTTAAAATCACTCATTAGGCCCATGCCAGCATATCCCGACTCTGTCGTTAAGAACTCATAGGTCAACAGGGGTATGCAAGGGAGGCCCGCCAGATGTAAAACCCGTTAAGCCAGCAGGAAATTTCCTTAGAAAAAATCTGATATTTCTTGTTTTAGTAATCAAAAACGGAGGAGGGGCTTTATGAAACCATCTTATGAATACAAAAAGTTCTGTGTATTCTTTTTGATGGGCATGTTGATTCTAATGGGCAATCTGATTCTCTCTTCATCGGGATGTTCAAAAAACGTCGAAAACGGAGATCAAAGTCAGCTCGAAGGATACCCGATTGCTTCCGATATTTTTACGACGCTCCAGAGGACAGTCGTGCCTGACGCAACACCTTCGGGTTCAGATACGCTTCTTCCTTATGAGGTTTCAAAATACGAACAAAACGGCTATGGCAAATGGCATTATGGACCAGGTATCGATTCCGTAAAGCGGTTCGACATCATGCCGGCTACTTATAGCGGTGCATCAGCCACTAACACCGCAAGACTTCTAAATTTCTTTGCCATGACCGACATCCACATCACCGACAAAGAATCTCCTACTCAGGGGATCGCCTTGGGCTACAAAGGTGGTTCTTCTTCCGCATATTCACCGGTTATGCTAAGTACGACTCAGGTTCTCGACGCAGCCGTCCAGACGATAAACGCCATTCACAAACAAAATCCGTTTGATTTCGGTATCTCTCTGGGCGATACATGCAACAGCACTCAGTACAACGAACTGAGATGGTATATCGATGTCCTTGATGGCAAGAACATAAACCCTGATTCCGGTGCCAAGGATGATCCTGTCCCCGGACCTTATAATGATTATCAGGACGAATACAAGGCGGCAGGGCTTGATGAGACGATCAATTGGTACCAGGCTCTGGGCAACCACGATCATTTCTGGACGGGCTTCTTGCCGCCGAATGATTATATCCGACAGAATCTCATCGGCGAAGATATAGTCAACTTGGGCAATCCGTTCATCGACCCTCTCGGCTTGGCTAGTCGTGGCTCTTACATGGGCTCAATCGACGGCCGGACGCCTTTAGGCGACATTATAGGTGTAGGACCTGTCGCACAATTCACAACCCCTCCGAAGGTACTTGCAGCCGACCCGGACCGCCGTTCGCTTTCCCCGCAAGAGTGGATGAGCGAATTTTTAAAAACGTCTTCGAATCCGGTCGGTCACGGTTTCACGCAGGCCAATGTCGACAATGACTTTGCCTCTTATAGTTTCGAGCCGAAGTCGGATATGCCGATCAAGGTTATCGTGCTCGACGATACCCAGAAGAACGACGATATCAACAATCCCGATAGTCTCGGCTATGGGCATAGCTTTCTTGACAATGAACGTTATGACTGGCTTGTAAGTGAACTTGATAAGGGTCAGGCTGAAGGTAAGCTCATGGTCATCGCTGCGCACATACCGATAGGCGTCGAACCGGCGCCTTCCATGATGGGTTGGAGCTCAACTGCTCCCATATCGGAAGCACAGCTGATTTCCAAACTTCATGAATATCCGAATTTCATCCTGTGGATCGCGGGACATCGTCATGAAAATATAGTTACCGCATTTAAATCACCTGATGCCGACCGTCCCGAACTCGGCTTCTGGCAGATTGAAACCTCGTCATTAAGGGATTTCCCTCAGCAGTTTCGCACTTTTGAGATTCTCCGCAACAGCGATAATACTGTTTCAATCTTTACGACCGACGTTGACACGGCGGTCAAAGACGGGTCGTTGGCTGCGATATCGCGTTCTTATGCTGTCGCGGCCCAGGAGCTATTCAATAATCCGTTAGGTCCATCGCCTACTGGTTCGTACAATGAAGAGCTTGTCAAACAATTGAGCCCTGAAATGCAGGCGAAGATTCAGAGCTACGGAACACCGATAGGCAATTAAATACTCTTTAATTAAATTCCTGAGTAGCACAAACAATTTGGGACGGTTGGCGAAGGGTCCGATCGGAAGTCTTGCGCGAAAAAAGGCATTTCAAACTATCTAGAATCACCCGCGGCCTCGAGGTCAATATATGGGCAGCCCCAAGCGCGGAAGACCTTACCCGATGGCATCAAGAAATGAAGTTAGGGTAGGTGTATTAATCACTAGCTTACCGGACATTCACCCTCTTTTTATAAGTAAAGCAGGCACCGCCGGGAAGCCAATCTCGTTCCGCCCCCCGGGGGGTGAATGGGGGATAGTCGGGACAGTCTCTTCAGAGAGGCCCGGCTCGGCCGGCGGTGACCAGTCGTGAACCAAGCCCTACTCATCCGGGCCCAACCGGGCGCGCATCCCCGCTCCAAAGCATTCGAAAGCACAAAGGACGTTCCTTCTGGGTGAGGACGCAACATCTAACAAACGTCTAACAAGCTCAAGCAAAACACGGCGAAACATCGCAAATAAAGGAGAAGACAAGTGCATCTATATTTGCAGGTCAGGACAGTTATTGCCAAACATGGCGAAATATGGCAAACTCCTCAGTGCACACTTTCAAGGCGGTGACGCGGATTCGAATTCCGCTGGGGGCACCAGTTCATTTAGATTGTCCCATGTGACAACTTCATATAATATTGAGATAGAGGCGTGTAATGCGCCTCTCATGCTGATGATCGCGGAGCCGTGGTGTAGCCTGGTTAACACGCCGGCCTGTCAAGCCGGAGATCGCGGGTTCAAATCCCGTCGGTTCCGCCAAATTCAACTCCCCTTGAGGGGTTCTTGATATCAGATGGCGAGATAGCTCAGTCGGTAGAGCGCAGGACTGAAAATCCTGGCGTCGGCGGTTCAATTCCGCCTCTCGCCACCAGAAAAAAACCAGGTCATGGATGATATTCCTAAGCCTGGTTTTTCTTTTAGCTTGAGAAGGCTTGCTGCCTGAAACACTATGAAAAATCATTGCCCGCCATTTCTCGCAGGCAGAACCAGCTATTATTGTCTGGCTTGCCAACCTGAAAAATAGCTTTCAAGTGGGAGGGAAAAGGGAAGTACGCAGCTCTTCGACGGCCTGAAAGATGGCCGGACACACTTCGTAATTCGCAGCGAGATTTTCCAGTTTATCCATAGTCTCAATCGCCAGCGAATGGGGATATTCACGGCAGCAATTAGGCCTGACTTCGTAATGCGCGCAGAGATCTTTTTTTAAGAAAGGGCAGGGCCGGCGGTTAAAAACCACATCACCGTCCTCATTACGCCCTACATACTTTCCCCGGAAATCGGATCGCTTCATTGAAAAGTGCTTTGCCAGGCGGCCAATATCCTCCGTTTCCACCACGACATATGCTTCCTTGCAGCAAGCCGCGCAGCTGGTGCAGTCGAAATTGGCGATCTTTTCGCGCAGGAGTTTCTTTATGCGGGAATCGAGACGGCTGGGCGATACGCCTTGTTCCTTCAGCTTCTCGCAGAAGACTTCTATCTCGCTCTCGTTCTTGACGGCCTGTTTCTTTATTTTGTTGATGTAGGTTTTCATCTATCTCCTCGTGTTCCCGGAATATTATTTCCACGGAATATTCTATATTAACCGGCGTTGCTAAAGACTGAAAGCCATACTTAAAGGATAAGTGCGGAGTGCCTGCGAGGATGCAAGATCAAGCCTAGACGCTTCCCTGATCCTTCCATTGCTGGTTTGAAGCGAGGTTTCCGGCCTCGTTGAGAAGGTAATACTCGCGGCTGGAGATCCGCTGTTTAATTTCTTCTTTTTCCAGCTTTTCCATCGTGTCCACTGGAAACAGTCCAGACTTCATCTCTGAAAGCCGTATTTCGTTCTGGCATTTAGCGTAGCAGCGGCCGTACTCATCGTACCACTTGCCATTTTCTTCCAAAGATTTCAGGTGCTTGGAGGTGCTGATATATCCTGATGGGTCTCTTTCATAGAGGACGAGATCGTCCTTGGGGGCGATATAAGCGGGGTGATCGCGCCGCCCGGCCTTCCAGTCATCGAAGGCGAACAGCCTCAGACAAAGGAGATTATTATTAGCGCGGTCGTATTCCCGATCCAGAACGAATAGCCCGTCTTCGCTTTGGCTTTCCTCAACGATTACCAGTTCAACCGCTTGCTCGTTGTCCATCACGCCCCCTCTAAATGAACTGAAAACGTGGTCTTGTTGCTGAAGGACTGCGGGTTCAAAGAGCTATTCGATTACCCCTCCCATCGGACAAAAGTGGTGTTACTTAGCAAGAAAGTAAGGCAAATATTATCATCAACTAGAAGAAAAAGCAAAATATGTTCAATTAGCATGGCTAAGTGAAAAATCCTATGAGTGCGGTCAGGCTCCGAATGCTACAGCATTAATGTCATGGTCCGCTGGATGAATCGGGAATCAGTGCTTCCCCGATGCCGCCTTGAGATAGTCGATGACCTCTTCATCTGACATGTCATGAAAGTCCTGGTAGAAGGTCGCGACGGCAAAGGGGTAGCGGTTCGAGACATGCAGGCAGAGAAAATAATCCACCAACCCCTTGATCCTGATTGCCGTATCTCGCGGACTGACCGGAACGGCCGCACTTACGGTTTCCGCCCCCTTGTCGCGGGCCATCTTTATGGCTGCTATCATCGTGTAACCGGTCGCCAGTCCATCATCGCTGAGGATGACGTTCATGCCTTCCAGGTCGGGAAAAGGCCTGTCATCCCGATAGGCTTTTTCACGCCGATGTATTTCCTCGAGAACTGAAGCAGCAATCCGGGCTATCGAGTTTTCCGAAAGGTACAGGCTCCTTACGATATCTTCGTTTATTACGATCGATCCGTCCGGAGCTATCGCCCCAAACCCCGTTTCGGGGCTTTCGGGTAGGGGCAGCTTTCGAACCACTATGGCATCCAGTATGGCATTTACACGCTTTGCCAGAAAATAGCCTACCGGTATTCCTCCGCGCGGTATCCCCATTACAATGGCATTCCTAGTAGGACCGCGGTAGCTCTCTCCGAGCTTGCGGCCGGCCTCCTCGCGATTTAAAAAAAGTTGCGGCAATGCTTTCAACCCCCATGTATCGTACACAGATCGATTGTTTCACAAATAGGATTCCCAATGCTTACTCATTAAATGCGGGAAGAGGGAGTCAAGGTGCGGTCGAGGGCGGGCCGCTGAAGAAGAAAGTCGAGCCCTGGCCTGGCAGCGATTCGACCCATACTTTACCGCCCCATGCGGTTACTGCCCGTTCAACCGTTGAAAGGCCTATCCCCAGGCCCACCGATCCCGTAATCGAAAAATGCTTGAAGGGTTCGAAGATTTTCTTTTGAAGTTCGGGACGTATCCCTGGTCCATTGTCCTTTACATAAAACAATACGCGGTTTCTTTCTACGATGGCCCCTATCTCGATTTCAGAATCGCTAATCCGGTGCCCATGCTTTATTGCATTTTCGATCAGGTTAAAGAAGACCTGATACAGTTTGATAGAATCTACGGAGAGGGAAGGCATCGAGCCCGTTATTTTTATCCTTACCTGCTTCTCTTCTATCATCTCATGCAGGCCCACCAGTGCTTCCTCCAGGACTTCGTTGCAATCGATCATATCGGGTTGACTTTCTATACGGCCGGCTCGAGCGTATTGCAGAAGAGAATCGATCAGCCTGCTCATACGCCTGGCCCCCTGAATTATGCTCTGCAGGCATTCACGCTCGGCTTCAGGCCTGCCTTTGACGTCCGCCTCAAGGGCCGCTTTGGCATAACCCTCCATAACCGCCGCGGGAGTGATGAGGTCATGCGATATGGTGTAGGCGAAAGCCTCTAATTCCTCATTGCGATCGTAAAGCTCCCTTTCCATTTTTTTCCGGTCGGTTATATCCCTGAGGCTGATCACGATGCCGCTGATCACCGGATCTTCAATATAGTTCTTGCCGATCCCCTCGAGATACCTGTAGGAACCATCTTTATGAAGTGCATGGAATTCGATCCTGGGGAAGAAATCAGTATCCTTCCCGGCCTTGTTCAGGGTGGATAAGGCTCGATCAAGGTCGTCCGGGCTTATGAAATCCAGACAGTTGTGTCCAGTCAATTCCTCGGGCGAATATCCAAGTAAGCGCTCGACCGCCGGATTCATATAGATCACTTCACCGTCGGTTTTGATAATGGTGATTATATCCGTCGTGTTTTCTATCAACGCTCGAAAATGCTCCTCGCTCCTTTGCAGCCTTTCCTCTATCTGCTTGCGATCCGTCACATCTCGAGCACTGATGACTACTCCTTTTATCGAGGGGTCATGAAGCAGGTTATTCCCCACCGCTTCGAAGTAACGCCAGGAGCCATCTTTGTGCAGCACCCTTAGTTTGACATCTTCCCGGTTGCCCGGGGCGTTGGTGCCACGGTTAAAAGCCTCGAGCACCAGTTGGAGGTCGTCGGGGTGGATCAGATCGAAAGCCGGCTTGCCGATGTTTTCGTTCCCGTCGTAACCGAGGATGCTCTTAACCGAGGGGCTGTTATAAATGATATTCCCCTGATTGTCGAGCAGAACTATCAGGTCAAGCGCATTTTCGATAAGTAATTGAAAAAATTGATCCTTGCTCAAGGCTCTACCCCGACTGTTGGCTCCCACCCATCTTCCTAAGTTCGTCCTTGCCTCTGAAGAGTATCTGATTGAAATAGAGCTTGGCTATCAGACATTCCCTGACACCATTCTAGCAAATTTAGCTATCGTCTCGGGGGAAGCCATTGGAGTAGAATATTATCAAGATTCGAGCACTAGCTTTCGAATACTATATCGATGGCCGCACTTCTATGCTCTCACGAACTCACCCCTTCGACAGAAAGGGAATTGTGATGGCGCATGAGGACAAAGCCGGGTCAGTGCCGGTAGGGGAATTGCTGCAACTGCGGCGCCGACTGGCGGAATTGGAGCTTGTCGATTCGGCACGCAGGGAAGTTGAAAGTGAACTGCGCAGGGAGCGGGATCGCGCTCAAAAATACCTCAATGTTGTGGCCGCCATCATCGTTGTTCTCGACCGGGAGGGAATGGTAATCCTCATCAATAAAAAAGGCTGTGAAATTCTCGGCTATGACGAGCCGGAGATCCTTGGAAAATCCTGGCTCGATTGCTTTATCCCCGAGGGGAGCCGGGTGGATGTCAGGATCGCGTTTGAAAAGCTGGTAGCGGAGGAAGGGAAAACCCTCGATTATCACGAGAATGCCATTTTGAATCGCGGAGGGGAAGAAAGAACGATATCCTGGCACAACACCATTCTTGAGGACGAGAAAGGAAAGGTAGTCGGCACCCTGAGCTCCGGGGATGATGTCACCGAGCAGAGGCTGGCTCAGAAAGCGCTGATGGAAAGCGAAGCCAAGCTGAAGAGCATCTTTCGAGTTGCCCCTATTGGTCTTGGTCTAACATCGCCAGAGCGTGTCCTCAGAGAAGTAAATGACCATTTTTGTGAAATGATGGGATACGGGCGCGACGAGCTGATCGGAAAAAGCGCGCGCATGCTGTTTGCGAGTCAAGACGAATTCGAGGCTGTCGGGGCCGAGAAGAGCCGCCAGCAAAGTGAGAGCGGCTTCGCCGGTACTGAAACCAGGGTGAAGCGCAAGGACGGGCGGATAATAGATGTCTTTTTAAGCTTCTCCTCGCTTTATTCCGATGCCATGGCCGACAGCATCTTTTCCGTACTCGACATTTCAGATTCGAAACGGATTCACGAAAGAATCAGAAGACTGAACGATCTTTTCCTCAACCTGGGGACGGAAGCCCTTGAAAACATAGAGAAGATCTTAGAGGCTGCGAAGGAAATACTGGAAGCTCCTTTTGTAACATTTTCTAAATTCGGCAAGCAAGAAATCCATTCCCTTTCCGTGCCCGACGACAAAGGTGGTTTCAAAGCCGAGTCTGATGTGGAAGGCCATATCTGCTATGCCTTGATCGAGGGAAACGCCAAGGAGCCCATGACGATAAGCGATCTCCAGGCGACTGAGTTTGCGAAATCTGATCCGATCCTCCGCGAGCATCCTTTCCGATCATACCTGGGCTATCCGGTCATCTTGGAGGGACGCACGCTTGGTTGTCTATCGATCTTCGATTACCTCCGGAAGGAGTATTCGAGCGAAGATATAGAAATGGCCGGCATGCTGGCGCAGGCATTATCCATCGAACAGGAACGGCTGGACCGCGAGGAGGCCTTAAGGGATTTTATAGATATAGCATCTCACGAATTACGCCACCCGATAACCATCATAAAGGGATATGCAATCGGCCTCAGGGAACTCTGGGACGATATGGATTGGGCCAAGAGAGAGGAATTGTTGGAGGCCATTGAACTGGGGGCCGACCGCCTGAACCATTTGGCAGTGGAACTCCTCGATGTTTCCATGATAGTCAGGGGAAGTTTCCCGGTAAACAAAGAAGAAATACTCCTGGCACCTCTGCTGGACTATGCTATTTCACGATTCATCGAAACCAATATAGCCGATCGCTGCAGAGTAGTTATCAAGCGCGAAATTGGATCGGTAAACGCGGATCCAAACAGGCTTCTGGACCTCATGTACATTCTCATCGAAAATGCCTCGAGATATTCCCCTGCCGATTCGTTGATCGATATCGTCCTGGATGGAGACGATCGCCAAGTCACCGTATGCATTCTGGATCGCGGCGTGGGAGTCCCCGAGGCCTTTCGTGAAAAGATCTTCGAGCGCTTCTTTCAGCTGGAGGATGCCATTCATCATTCGAAATCGGGCATGGGCATCGGTCTTTTTATCGCCAAGGAGATCATCGAAGCCCACGGGGGACAAATATGGTGTGAAGGCCGGCAGGGCGGAGGCTCGTCATTTTGCTTCAGCCTTCCCTTTAAATGGGGTCTTTAAATGAGGTCAGGCCCCCGCATGCGCATTTTCGAGCCTCGATAACACCGCACAGTCCTTTGACTGAAAATGCAGATGCGGGGGCCTGACCTCATTTAAAGGGAAGAAGGGTTTCACCGATACATAAATCGACACCGGGGACTAGAGTTCAATAGGAAAGGATTTCAGGCGGAAAGATGAGCCACACTATCCTGATCGCCGATGACGCTCTTTTCACCCGAATCATGTTGCGTAACATTCTCTCGCAGAATGGTTATAACGCCGTCATTGAAGCGGAAACGGGGACCGAAGCGGTATGGGCTTATGAAAGGTGGAAACCCGATCTCGTAATCATGGACATAAATATGCCGGAGATGGACGGCTTGACCGCAGTCAGCAATATTCTTCGTCTCGATCCGGAAGCCAAGATAGTCATATGCAGCGCTCTGGGTGAGCGCCAGTTGATGGCTGAAGCCCTGGAGCAGGGAGTTCTGGATTTTATTACCAAACCATTCCAGCCGGACAGAGTAATGGATGTCGTGAAAAAGGCTTTCGCCTGACCTCCTGGCTCCCCGAGATTGCCCGGATAATTCGCAATGCTACACCGGCTGCTTTGCCATGTCATCGGCGAGGTAGGACCTAAGACGCGTCACCGCCGAGCTGTGAATCTGGCTTACCCTTGATTCCGTGATACTCAAGACTTCGCCGACCTCTTTCATGTTCAGGTCCTCATAGTAATAAAGCGAGAGGATTATCTTCTCTCGCTCCGGCAGTTGGGTAATGGCATCCCGCACCAGGCCACTCATTACCTGCTTCTCCGACATAGCGTAGGGATCGAGCGCGTTTTCATCCTCGAGAGAATCGAGTAGATTCAGAGGTCCATCCCCCTTATCCGATGACGACATGAGATCGTCGAGGGAAAGGACATAAGAATTACCTATATCAAGGAGGTTCTGCCTGTATTTATCGATTTCTATGCCGAGATACTCGGCGACCTCCTCTTCTTCTGGAAAGCGGCGGAGCTGAGCGGCTAGAACTTCATGCGCATGGTTCAGCTTCCGCGCTTTTTCCTGGACCGAACGGGGTAGCCTTTTTTCAGAGCGTATGCCGTCGATAATGGCCCCGTTGATCCTTACTTTGGCATAGACTTTGAAATCAATTCCTTTATCCAGGTTGAATCTGTCGATGGCATCGAGCAGCCCCAGGAAGCCATAACTGACGAGATCGGCGTATTCGATTGTCCGCGGCAATTTCAGGTGCATGCCCTTAGCCAATCCACGAACCAAGGGAGCATAATACAGAATGAGGTTTTCTTTCAGGTCTTCAGACCCGGTTTCCTTGTATTCTTTCCAGACAGCTTCTTTGTCCATTTTGCGTCCCCTTTCTCCTCGTTTCTTTCACTCAAGATCATCGACCCTTGCGCATCTGAAACGCATAACTTAGAAGGGGGATAAGAAAGCGCCAAAAGGTTGATGGCGATTGCGGCGGATTTCCCCGCATAAAATGTGGAAAAGCATGGTGGAAGGCCGTAGAATCAGGGCGGTAAGGGTTTTCCCGCTATCCAAAGCAGGTGGTGTCGATAAAGACAAAAGAATTTTCAAGGAAATGGTATTTGCTTATGGCGGGATTGCTGGTACTGCTTTCCGCCTCCCTCTACCTGATCCACTATGCGATCTTCAGGGACTCGCAGCATATCTTCATCTATCTCCTCGGTGACATCGCTTTTCTGCCCATTGAGGTGCTTTTCGTGACCCTGATAATAGACAGGGTATTGACGGAGCGTGAGAGGCGCTCCCGCATGGAGAAATTGAATCTGGTCATCGGCGCATTCTTCAGCGAGATGGGGTCGCAGCTGTTGACGCATCTTGCGAGCTTCGACCTCAATTGCGATCAGCTCAGGGACTGTATGAACCTGGGACCGGAATGGAAGCTGGAGGAGTTTGAAATAGCTCGGAAAAAAGCCGCGGCGCACGATTGCATGATCGGCCGAAACGATGACGACCTGGACGACCTGCGCGGTTTTCTCCTCTCCAGAAGGTCGTTTATGCTGACCCTTCTGGAGAACCCGAGCCTGCTCGAGCACGAAACCTTCACCGATCTTCTATGGGCCGTCTTCCATTTGACCGAGGAACTTAAGTACCGCACCATGCTCGATAAGCTGCCGGAAATGGATCATCAACACCTGTGCTCTGACATAGCAAGGGCTTACGGGCTGCTGGTCAGGGAATGGCTGGCTTACATGAAGCACTTGGAGAACGACTACCCCTACCTCTACTCCCTGGCCGTAAGGACCAATCCCTTCAATCCGAAATCGTCGGCTGTTATCGAATCCTAAAAATGGGGTCAACCCTCTGCATCTGCATAGGGCCAGGCCCCTGCATGGGGTCAACCCTCTGCATGGGGTCAGCCTTCAAGATAGCCGCAGGAGGATTCGAGCCATTGATAAAAAAACGAGGAGGCCTTGCGGCCCCCTCCAGCCCTCGGGCGCTAACCGCAGCTCTTGCTGCACTTGCAGGTTCCGCCCTTCCTTCTCGGGATCTTCGTGATCCTCATATCACCACCTCCTTGGTAGCGTTATTCAATCATGGAGTAATTATATGCTTGGATCTTCCTATTTAAACCGGACTGTCCTCTTGTCTCACCCCGACTATTTACCCAATCTCGCGCACATTACGGGATCCGGTCCCCCTGCCCCCACCAACGATTCGGCTCGATAGCGGCACCCGCTCCCGCAATCCGGCAGCAGCTCGCAGTCGACACAAACGCCCTCCAACCGCATCTTGGGCATATCATTCCAGGCTTTGCGGAGTCCCTTGCCGGCGGGGCCACCGCCAATACCCCTGTAATAGCCGCACTTAATCAGGCTACCCGATGTATCTACACAGGCTAGATGAGCGCCGCAGGCGTATCCCTCCAGGCCTTCATGGGCCCCCCATCCCCATTCCATTTCAAAGTAGGGCGCCACTTCTTTTGGGTCCGGCATCAATTCAAGATTTCGAGCCATGCGGCCGGATGGAACCGGAAACTCCATTGTCCAGGACGAGACGCCGATCTCCAAAAGCAATTCCCTTAGCGCCTCCAGTTCATCGACATTTCCGGCATGAATCACCGTGGCCACCGATACGTCGAATCCGGCATCCTGCGATCGCCTGACGGAATCCATGGTCTTATCGAAATTGCCCTCTCCACGCAGACTGTCGTGCCCATCCACTAAACCGTCAATCGAAAACTGAATTTCCTCAAAGTTCAGGTCATCCAGCCGGCGTTCATTCATCATGGTTCCATTTGTAATAATTATCGAACGGAAGCGGCGACCGGCCAGGCTCTGATTGAGCAGATCAAAATGTGGATAGAGAAACGGCTCGCCCCCGGTTATTATCAGCCGCAGCAGGCCGATGTCGTCGCAATCGTCCAGGATGCGCTCGGCGGTCTCCCATTCCAGATCCGAGCGGCCGGCTTCTCCCAGATAACAGTGGCGGCAGCGAAGATTGCAGCGGTCGGTCACTTCAAGCATGAGATACCTGAGGGACGGGAATTCATTTACCGCGATCTCGATCTTTCGAGGACGAGGTTTATTCAGCTGCTCGAGCACTCCTTCATCCAGGCACTGCTCGAGAAAATTCGATTCCGGTTGGAGTTCTCCCATCGTCTGAGTGCCGTCACAATGGCTCAGAAAATCGAGGGCCTCGGGGGAGAGCTCGTAGAGCTCATCGGCGGCGATATCGTAGAGGCAAGGCTGCTCGAGCACCTTGAGGTGCATGCCATCGGCCAGGCTCAGATAGAAATCACCCCAACTCATCGAGCGCCCTCTGCAGGTCGAAAGCCTTTCGTTCGAGAAGGAACTTCAGCAAAAGGAAAGAACTGCACTCCTCGTTTTCCTCCTCGCCATGATGGTAAAAAGCGCAATCCGCGCAGAGAAGCTCGCGGAAGTCTTCGACCTCGCGAAGTTCGCAATTCCCCTGCAGAAGATCCCGTGCCTTGCTTGAAAAATTGGGAAAAGTATTCTTCATCGCCGCCTCCCCTCAGTTCGATTACCGGATGCTTTGATATAGCCATTGTGCCCCTAATACCGCTCATTCTGAAACTAGATCAATAGAAAGAAAAGGGGGCGCGGTTTCCCGCGCCCGAAAAATAGCGTTCGGCTTTGATCGATTACTTGCCGATGGTATATTCCTCGATTCCCGCCAGGCGCTTGGCGAGATCCTTCTTCTCCTCCATGTTATACGTACCCATTATGGCAATTTCTTCCATAACAGGGGAGCCGCCGCCATGAACTCCCGCATATTGCATGACCCCCGCCATAGAGGAACATGCCATGTCGCTGATCCAGGCGAAGCACTTGTAAATGTTCTCGGGGCTGACCCCGTCCGCCCTGGCCAGATACTTCTTTACCAGTTCGCCCACCTCCGGACTCACAAACTCGGTATCGTAAGGGAGAGTGGCCGGAAGGCCGCCGGCAAGATCTGACATGATGTCGTACTCGTGGTAAAGATTTTCCCCGGCATGCTTGCGCGCGACGTTGCAGTAAACGATATCCGGAATCTGGGTGCCGGATGGAGCTTTGGAAGACTTTACTGCCGCCGCTATACCGCAGCCGTAAACGAGTTCGGCTACGCATATGATCTGCACAAGCTTGTGGCGTACATGCTTCTCCTTTTCGATGCCGTTGTACTCGGCAACCAGGGCGGAAGTACCCATGATAACGTCGCTCACGGCCGGTTTGCAGCCGGTATAGGAATGGCGGTGGAAGAGGGAGAAGAGCAATGCCAGCTGCCCCCCGAATTCCGCCTCGCCACAGAGGAATACCCGGTCCCAGGGCACGAAAACGTCATCGAAGATGGTGAGGGATTCTATCTCGCCCTTGCCCGAGAAGGGTGAGGCGAGTTCCGAGATGCGATCGCGATACTTGGCGCCGCGGCATACCAGCTTCACCCCGGGGTGGTCACCCGGCACCGCAAAGGCCACCGCCCAATCGCCTTCATCCGGTCCGAGGAATCGGGTCGGAGTAACGATTATCTCATCGGCCAGTGGGGCAAAAGAGTTATGGGCTTTTGCGCCTCGCACCACGATGCCATCCTTTTTCTTTTCTATGACCCTCAAATAGAGGTCGGGGTCGCTTTGCTTGGCCGGCCTGCGCATGCGATGTCCCTTGACGTCGGTCTGGGCGCAGCATCCTACGATGTCATTGTTTTGAAAGTATTTTAGATACTCGAGAAATCTTTGGTGGTATTCCGTACCATGATCTTGATCACACTGATAAGTGATGACCGAAAGGGCGTTCATTGCATCGATCCCCATGCAGCGGGCGATGCAGCCGCCTACCATGCGCGCGGCCATTCGCGTCATTTCCTGCTTGGTGAGCAGGTCCTCCTGATTTTGATGAATGTGACAGAAACGATTGATCGGTTGGCCGGTGATGTGGGATGTCGTGGTAGTCAGATGTTTGACAGCTTCGACATGGGCTAGTTCGCAAGTGAGTTCCATAATTTCGGTACCCGGAAGGTTATCCCTTCCCATCACCTCACCGTTCATGTAGATGTTCGGTTTCATGGCCGAAAGGCTCTCACGGTACTCGGCAGCTGTGCGAATCATAAGGCTCCCCTCCAAAATCCGATTCCAAGACTTGCATATATATTATAGTTAATCTCTTCTTTCGCTGGCATGTGAAGGGGCGGAAGGGCGAGATTCCGAATCTTATAGAGTGTGCCCTAAGAATCTTGAAGGGAGGAGAGGCTCTTTTGTGCGATTTCCTCCGTTATATGGGGTGCGCCAATTGTCCGTTTGTTACCTGTAATAATCATCTCGATTTCTACCTGGCCTTGCTCTGTGCCGATCAGAAGCCGCCCGCAAAGCCAGCCAAGACTTAAATAACGGGATCACGCCCCTCCCACATGGGGCGCCCCATTGTTTGGTGGTAGACTGAAGCCATGGGATTTTGGGATTTTCTACGCCGCCCGGAAGCGGATGATCAAACGGTTGTTTTCAGTGGCGACCGCTGGGAGGCCGAAATGGTAATCCATCTTCTTAAGGGAGAGGGATTCCATCCACTGGAATGGGCGGACATGCCGGGACCTTATATAGGACCGATAGGAATGGCACGCGTGATCGTGCCGCCTGAGGAGTCGCAAGCCGCAAAGCAATTCCTCGTTTCTTTGAAAGACGGAGGCTTTCGGATCGAGGATATGGAAGGGGCTGGCGAAGACGAGGAAGACGAAGAAGACAAAGAAGACAAAGAGTAATTTTCATATTGCTTGCATGATTTTAATATTACCGATTGGTGTAGAATAACTTTATTCATGAAGGCTTAAGGGGATAAATGACAAATCTGACGGGAGGGTTATTCAAATGCAAACCATGGAAAGCGGTGATTTTCGCCACCTATTAATAGGGATCATGGCGGATCTGCGAGAGCGGACCGAAAAAATGGCTTCAGAATTGGTCGAGAAGGGCAAGAAGGGGGAGGTCAAGGAAAAGAAGTCCCGGCCTTCGAAGGAATGTCGAATGGATAAGGAAATTCCCACAATAGAGGACCTGACCGAAACAGTAGGAAGAACAGTAGAAAGGTTCCTGGGGCAGATGGGCCTGTTGACTAAAAGCGACATGGACGCCCTGGAAAGACGGATCAATTCCCTGGAGAGAAAAGTGGACCGGCTGGCCGGCACCGGTGCAGCGCAGGAAAAAAAGCCGCGAGCCGCCAAGAAGACCAAGTAATCTCCAAAGACAAGATTTTCCTTGGCATCAAAAGCCCTGACCGCGAAATCGATGTTTCTGCTTCATTGGTGCGGGAAACAATTACTCTAGACAGCCCAACGATTATGACGCCTCCGGTTATTGAAGGCCGGTTTTTCGTGCTGGCATTTTGAGATGTCTTCGGCGATAATGTGGTGTTTCTCATGTCATATTATGGTAAATTTTCATTGAAAATCATGGATTATCTCCTTAACAGGGGCAGGAAGGATAGCGGAGCTCAAGCCAGGAACGAGGTCGGAGACCCCTTTGAGATCGGGCGGGCGGTAGTAAAAAAAGGTCCATCTCACGTGTTGGAAGCCAAAGAAGCGAGCATGAAGGCGCTACACCTGGCGCCCGTCAATGAACAACCGACAATGCCGCTTGATGATACGGCTGCAGAACTGTCTAAAGAAGAAGATATTGCGACGAGCGAACCCACCAGGACAGCCGATGCTCTCACCCCTTTTATATCCGATATGGATGCCGGCGTGCGCAGGGCAGCGATAGCCGGGCTGGCTGAAATAGGGGACCCGGGTGCGATCGAGGCCTTGAAGGAAGCGCTGGCTCCGGCCGATTGGGAAGAACGGCGCCTGATCTCGAAAGCGTTGAACGAATTGGGCTGGGAATACGAGAAGAACGAGAGTGGATTATTCTACTGCCTCGCAATGGCAGATTGGGGAAGTTGCGCTGAAATCGGTAAATTTGCCGTGCCACCGCTGATCTCCATCCTCGAAACCAGCCTCGATGTCGGAGCATGCAAGACGGCGGCCTTAACACTGGGCCTGACGGAAGATTACAGGGCCATAGATCCTCTTATCAAAGCCCTCAAGAACAATTCCCCCGAAGTTCGAGAAGCGGCTGCCTCGGCTCTAGGCTGTCTGAAAAGGAGAAAAGGGGCCGAGCCCTTGATCGCTTCGCTTGAGGATTCCGAAAAGATGGTACGTGAAGCGGCCTGCGAGGCCTTGATACAAATCGGCGAAGGCAGCATTGAACCGCTGGTTGCCGGCTTAAAAGATCAAGACGAGACCCTCAGGGATAACGCCGTTTGCGTGCTCGATCGCATGGGGGATATTCGGGAATTGCAGCCTTTACTGGAACGTGCCCTGACTTCGGCACTGCGGGACGCTGACAGGTGGGCCCGGATTCGCACCGCTTCCGCACTGGCGGATATCCACAAGGAATGGGTGGTCAAGCCGTTGATTGAGGCGCTCTATTATTATGGCGTGCGAGAGGCAGCCCGCGCAGGCCTGCTGCAGATAGGTGAAGTGGGAATGGCAGCTTTGCTTGCCGCCCTCCGCCATCGCCACATAGTGGTGCGAAAGGCGGCGGCTGAGATAGTGGGAGAGATCGGGGACGCGCGCAGTCTGAAGCCTCTCGAGGCCGCCTTGAGGGACAAGGATTGGTGTGTCCGAGAAGCCGCTCAGGCAGCGATTGACTCATTGCAGGATAGGGGAATCACGGCGGATTCGGT
>Ga0209745_1000854_pt1 | contig 18443 bp, 16 predicted proteins | sample BarGraNGADG00312_FD_184495 | JGI IMG/M metagenome (GOLD analysis project Ga0209745, IMG submission 184495) | Arctic peat soil microbial communities from Barrow, Alaska - Barrow Graham LP Ref core NGADG0004-312 (SPAdes) (version 2) | ecosystem: Environmental > Terrestrial > Soil > Wetlands > Peat...
TTTTACCAGGTTCTTTCTATTAAGTGAATACCCGAGAAGCTCCCTGACCACTTCAGAATCCATGATGAGATTTACCAGGGAAATGAACTTCACCTTTATCAGCATCCAGGCAATAATCATCGAGAGAAAGTCGCCCTTATAGCATACCACCTGGGGTACATTGAGAAGTGCTGTCTCGAGAGTAGCGGTTCCGGAGGCGACAAGCGCCGCCTCGGAGATATGCAGTATTTCGTAAGTTCTTTCCTTGACAAGTTTTATCTGTTCACTACCGATAATACTGAGATATAGATTATCAGGCAGGTTCTTCACCCCGGCAAGAACGAACTGATAGCCGGGGAAATCCCTGGCAACCCTGACCATCTGAGGCAGAATAGCTTCAACTTCATGCCTGCGGCTTCCCGCCAGAATTCCAATCACAGGTCTCTCGTCTAGCAACATGGATTTTCGCAATTCTTCAGCTGAAGGCATCGCAGATATTCTTCTTTCCATTTCATCGACAAGCGGATTTCCTCTATATTCAACCTCTATGTCATGCTTTTTATAAAACGATGTTTCGAATGGGAATATGATGTACATCTTATCAACATATCTCTTTATCTTCTCAACCCGTTTTTCTTTCCAGGCCCAGAATTTTGGAGATATATAATAGAATACCCTGAAGCCGTTATTCTTCGCAAATTCAGCTATCCGAAGATTGAAACCCGGGAAATCAATAAGGATCACAACATCGGGACTGAATTCTTTCATCTGGTTCCTGCATAATGATAGATTCCGTGCAATTATCCGGAGGTTTTTCAGTACGACGACAAATCCCATGAAGGCCGTTTTCTTGTAATGCATCAGAAGCTTCGCTCCAGCGGATTCCATCATATCGCCACCCCAGCAAACTATCTCTGCGTCTCTGTCGGCTATTAAAAGCTCTCTTACCAGGTTTGATCCATGAAGGTCTCCAGACTGTTCTCCGGCGATAATGAAATATTTCATAACAGGAAATAGATGGCAAATACGATAACGGCCCAGAAGATAGTTGCACCAAGTACACCCCTTGATGCCTTCAGCATGTCAAAATGATTAAAAAACAGGAAGATAAGAATATTGGGAAAAACACAAAGCGTAATAACATGAGTTACAATATTTGCCTCCGAAATCTTGTGAATCCATGTGTGCAGCGATGGATGCCCCCTTGCAACAAGAAAAGAAATGAGAGCAATCAGAAACGGCAATACAAATCCGGAAATCAGTCCGGTCGGAACCTTATCGTATTTTTCAGGCAGCTTCATTTTTCAAATCGTTTTTTAAGATCATCGAGGTACCAGTGGGCTGTCATATCGACAGTTACCGGGACGAGCGACACATAATTATTAACCAGAGCCCACTCATCAGTATCCAGTGACTCGGGCTCATGGTTCTGGAAGATACCTGTAAGCCAGTAATATGTCTTGCCCATCGGATCCTTGCGTTTCTCAAATTCCTCCTTCCAGTTGCCTTTCGATTGCCTGCATATCCTTATTCCCCTGATCTCATCTTTCTTAACAGCCGGAATATTGACATTAAGGCAAACGCCTTTTGGAAGAGGTTCTTTAGCAAGGTTTTTCATTACTATTCTGATGTATTCACTGCATACGGAAAAGTCGGCTGTCGGTAAAAAACTGTTTAGAGAAAAGCCAACTGAGCATATTCCATAAAGGCAGCCTTCAAGAGCGGCAGCCATTGTTCCTGAATATAAAACGCTTACTGAAGAATTTGATCCATGGTTTATTCCCGAAGCAACAAAATCAGGAACTTTCTCAAGAAGCTGATTTATGGCAAGCTTTATACTGTCGGTCGGAGTTCCGTTGCAGGTATATATCCTGTGCTTTTCATTTTCTTCAAGAAGCTTCACCCGAAGCGGCGTTTTAACTGTAAGTGCTTGCGACATTCCAGACTGGCTCTCAGGGGTTGAAACGAGAACTACTTTCCCGAATTCCTCCATAACTTCAAGAAGCGTCCGTAAACCCGCTGCATATAATCCATCATCATTTGTCAGCAGGATCAGCTTGTCATCCTTTTCAAGAACCATAATAATATTGTTTGTTTACAAAGATAGATATTTACATTTCTTAAAATGCTTACTTTTGCCTTCTGTTAGTTATTTAATTATTAATCCTTCTCGTAAATACTGGAAGACGGGAGTCGGAAGTCAGAAGCCGGAAGTTGGTCTTCGGACTTCGGTCTTCGAACTTCGGTCTTCCTAATGATTTAATATACATATTTATAAAATGAAAATTTCATATAACTGGCTGAAGGATTACCTGAACATTGATATTGAACCGGCTAAGCTTTCTGTTATCCTTACGGGTATCGGACTTGAGGTTGAAGCAATGGAAGAGTGGGAATCTGTCAGAGGCGGACTGAAAGGTGTTATGGTTGGCGAAGTTCTTGCCTGCGTAAAGCATCCCGACGCCGATAAATTATCAGTCACTACCGTCAGTATAGGTTCAGGTGAACCTCTGCATATTGTCTGCGGCGCGCCTAATGTTGCAGCCGGGCAAAAGGTCGCAGTGGCTACCATCGGTACCATTCTTTATAAAGGAAATGAATCGCTTGAAATCAGGAAATCAAAGATCAGGGGAGAGTTGTCCGAAGGGATGATCTGTGCCGAGGATGAACTTGGACTTGGAACCCTGCATGAGGGAATTATGGTTCTGGATAAGGACGCCCGTCCCGGAACTCCGGCATCTGAATATTTTAAAATCGTAAAAGATCATGTATTTGAGATCGGCCTCACTCCCAACAGGATAGACGGAGGCTCTCACTTTGGAGTGGCTCGCGATCTTGCAGCATGGCTTAATGCAAACGGAAAAGAGAATATTAAGGCTTCCCTCCCTTCGCTTGATGTTTTCAGACCTGACAATAACAACAACCCTTACCAGGTAATAATTGAAAACCCTGCCGATTGCCCGAGGTATACGGGAATTACAATAAGCAATGTTACGATATGCGAATCACCTGACTGGCTGAAGAATAAGCTTAAAGCAGTAGGGTTTAACCCGATAAACAATGTAGTCGATATAACCAACTTTGTGCAGTATGAGGTTGGACAGCCGCTTCACTCTTTTGATGCTGACATGATTGATGGCAAGAAGGTAATTATTAAAAACCTCCCGGATAAGTCAAAGTTCATTACCCTCGATTCAGTTGAAAGGAGTCTTTCTTCAAAAGACCTTATGATATGCAACTCCACAGGGGGAATGTGTATTGCAGGTGTATTTGGCGGTATTAAATCCGGTGTAACGAGTGCAACCAGGAACATTTTCCTTGAAAGCGCATACTTTAACCCCGTAGCTATCAGAAAAACTTCCAAGCGGCATGGCCTTCAGACAGATGCATCATTCAGGTTTGAAAGGGGCGCTGATCCTGAAATAACAGTATGGGCTCTCATGAGGGCTTCAATGCTTATCAGGGAAATTGCAGGGGGTAAAATATCGTCGGAGATTGTTGATGTCTATCCGAAAAAAATTGAGAGACAAAAGATATCCGTTAGTTATGGGAATATTGACAGGCTTATCGGTAAAAAAATCGATCATCAGATAATCAAAAAGATCCTCGGATCGCTTGATATGATTATCCTCCATGAATCAGGTGATAATCTGATGCTTGAAATACCATTGTACAGGGTCGATGTTCAGAGAGAAGCCGATGTGATTGAAGATTTACTGAGGATTTATGGTTACAATAACGTGGAGATCGGCAACCATGTAAATTCCACTCTTTACTATCCTGAAAAACCGGATAAGGAGAAGATTGTAAACATCATTTCCAACATGCTGTCGGCAAACGGATATGCTGAGATTATGTGCAACTCCCTGACCCCGGCATCATTTTATGAAAATGATGATTTTGAGAGGGACCATCTTGTGATGCTTGCCAACCCGCTCAGCTCAGACCTCAATGCGATGAGACAGTCGTTGCTGTTCGGTGGTCTCAGTTCGGTGGTATGGAATATAAACAGGCAGAATCCCGATCTCAAACTATATGAATTCGGAAACACTTATTTCCATAAAAAATCCGGGAACTCATTTCCTCGTGCCGGAGACTATATTGAGAAGAAATCTCTTGATATCTTTATTACAGGGAGTATCGGACCGCAGAGCTGGAATTACAAGAGCAACCCGTCGGATTTTTTCAATATAAAATCGGCTGTGGAAATGGTTCTTTCCCGTCTCGGGATCATTCCCGGAGATCTTTCAAAGGGAGATAGCAACAAACAGTATTTCTCGGAATCCTTTACATGGTCATTCAATAATATTCCTGTTGCATCTGCCGGGAAGATATCAAAAGGGTACCTGGCAAAATTCGATATCGGACAGGATGTTTATTACGGTCATATTGAATGGGATCATCTTCTTCAAATGGTTAAGGAACATGCCGTAACCTATTCAGAACTTCCCAAATATCCCTGGGTTCGGAGGGATCTCGCTCTCCTGCTTGATAAGAGTGTGAAGTTCGGGCAGATCAGGGAACTGGCATTCAAAACCGAAAAACATATCCTTCGCGAGGTTGACCTGTTTGACGTTTATGAAAATGAGAGCCTCGGTAATAACAAAAAATCATACGCAGTCAGTTTTATATTGCTCGACAACCTGAAGACGCTGACTGATAAAAGCATAGAAAAAACAATGAATAGTCTTGCAGCCGTTCTCGAGAAAGAGCTGGGGGCGAAAATCAGGTGATGAAGAAGAAAAGGATTGAGCTGCTTAAAGGAGACATTACTACGCTGAATGTCGATGCCATAGTTAACGCTGCAAATAATTCCCTTCTTGGGGGAGGCGGAGTTGACGGGGCTGTTCACAAGGCAGCAGGACCCGGACTGCTGGACGAATGCAAGGGACTGAACGGATGTCAGACTGGCCAGTCGAAGATTACCCGTGGATATAACCTTAAAGCCGGTCACATAATACATACTGTTGGTCCAGTCTGGTACGGAGGCTACAAAGATGAGACTGAATTGCTTGCATCAAGTTATCAGTCAAGCCTCAGGCTTGCTAAGGAAAATAAATTCAAAACAATTGCATTCCCGGGCATCTCGACAGGTGTATTCGGATTTCCGAGGGACCTGGCTGCAATAATTGCCATAAACGAAACGAAAAGATTCATAAACAAAAATCCGTATCCTGAAAAGGTCATTTTCGTGGCTTATGATGATGAAGGCTACGAGATCTACAAAAAGCTCCTGAATCAATGAGAACCTTTTTTACCAGGATCAAAAGCTACTTTTCACTTGTAAAATTCAGCCATACTGTTTTTGCAATGCCATTTGCTCTGATAGGTTTTTCACTTGCCATATCACAAAACAATTACAGCTTCAGCCTCAGGCTTCTCCTGCTTATAATCCTTTGTATGATCTTTGCGCGCAATGCTGCAATGGGGTTTAACCGGATTGCAGACAACCGGTTTGATGCACTCAATCCGAGAACAAAGAACAGGGAGATTCCAAAAGGTGTAATAAGCACCCGGGCAGCAACAATATTTGTAATAATCAATGCCGCCCTTTTCATTATCACCACCGCTTTCATCAATCGGCTTACCCTTATCCTGTCACCTGTCGCCCTTCTGATAATCCTTGGCTACAGCTTAACAAAAAGGTACACATCTCTGTGCCACTTCATACTCGGTCTTGGTCTTAGCCTTGCGCCAACAGGAGCATATATTTCGGTAACCGGTTCATTTGCCCTTCTTCCTGTCATATATTCGTTCATTGTACTTACCTGGTCAAGCGGGTTTGACATCATTTATGCATTGCAGGACGATCAATTTGACAGGAGTCAGGAATTAAAATCAGTGCCTTCGGCAATTGGACTGAAAAGTGCAATAAAGGTTTCCGTAATTGTGCATGCTGCCACCTTTTGTCTTGTTATGATAGCTGGATATCTGGGTAAGGGAGGGATACTTTTTTGGGCAGGAGCTCTGCTGTTCACTTCATTGTTGATCTACCAGCACGCTATAGTGAAACATGATGACCTTAGCAGGGTAAACCTGGCGTTCGGAACAACGAATGGAATTGCCAGCCTGCTCTTCGCCTTTTTTGTCATCCTGGATCTTTTCCTGCGGCATCATTGAGAAGGAAATATTAATCAGAATTTACTTGTCTTTATATATTTTTTTGTTACTTGCCGGCACCTAAAAAATCTTATATGGCTGAAATTATTATAAAAGATGTGGTTACCAGAAAAGATCTTCATGAGTTCATTTTTCTTCCTGAAAAAATACATAAAAATGAGCCTGACTGGCTTCCTCCGATTTACATGGATGAAAAGCTACTCTTCAACAAAAAGAAAAACAAATCCTACAAATATGCTGATGCTATCCTGCTCCTGGCGTATAAGGATAATAAACCAGTTGGCAGGATTATGGGAATTATAAATAAGAGGTATAACGATATCAATCATGAATACCATGGACGATTCTGCTTCATGGAATGCTATAATGACCAGGAGGTATTTCATGCACTGATAAAAAAGGTTGAAGATTGGGTAAAAGAAAATGGAATGAGCAGGATTGTCGGTCCTCTAGGCTTTTCAGATAAAGACCCACAGGGATTCCAGACTGAGGGATTTGAGTACCCATTATTCATGACTGCTGCAAACAATTCTCCTTACATGAACACCCTGATTGAAAATGAGGGGTATGGCAAAAAGGTCGATCTGGTGAATTATCTTGGAAAGCTTCCTGAAGTATTCCCTGAGATCTATGTGAAGGTGCTTGCAAGGGTTGAAAAAACTGAAGGGTATAAAATAATCGAATTCAAAAATAAGAAAGAGCTCAAACCATACATACTGGATGTACTCGAGCTGATGAATGAAACTTTCATGGAAATATATGGTTTCGTTCCACTCAATGATAACGAAAAAAATGAATTTACCGCAAGATACCTTCCCATTCTTGACCCGCATTTCATAAAGGTAGTTCAGGCAGAAGGCAAGCTTATCGGGTTTGCCATCGGTATGCCTGACGTAAGTCCGGGGATAAAGGCCTGTAACGGAAGGCTGCTTCCGTTCGGCTTATTCAAGGTTCTTAAAGAATCAAAAAGATCAAAGAAACTCCTGATGATGCTTGGCGGAGTGAAAAAAGACTACCGTGGAAAAGGTATCGACGTACTCATGGGAGTTAAAATACTTCAGTCCAGTATTGAACGTAAAATGGAACTTGTCGACAGTCATCTTGTTCTCGAGGACAATGTGAGAATGAGAGCCGAATATGAGAGAGTAGGCTGCAAGGTGGTTAAGAAATTCAGGATCTACCAGAAGGAGATTTAGCAGTTAAAACCTGAAGATAAATGAGAACCCCAGGAGCTCTTTGAACTGTATTAATCTTGCCGGCATGCTTCAATCTTCTATATAAAAATTTCCCCGGTTGAATATATGATAAAATACTTTTAATTTTACAGTCTGAATCATTTGTAAAATGATGATTTTATTCTTAATAACGTCAAACCGTCCTGCAGATATATACAGGAATATCAAAAACCGGGATTTTTTCTCAGCCCTGTAGCTTGGTGTCTTTTCTCAAGACCATTTTAAGAAATCATTTTATTACTAATTGTTTAAATTTTAAATAACTATGGATTTACCATTCATTGAACCATTTAAGACAAAAATGGTTGAACCTGTCTACCGCAGTACAAGGGTCGAAAGGGAGAAATGGATAAGAGATGCTTCATATAATTTTTTTAACCTCAGATCAGACTATGTTACAATTGACCTTCTGACAGATTCAGGGACAGGCGCTATGAGCGACAGGCAATGGGCAGCCCTCATGCAAGGCGACGAAAGCTATGCCGGGGCATCTTCATATTACAATCTTAAAGATGCGATAAAGGAGATAACCGGGTTTAATTATTTCCTTCCGACTCACCAGGGAAGAGCTGCAGAGAATGTCCTTTTCTCGGTACTTGTCAAGGAGGGAGATCTCGTTCCCGGCAACTCCCATTTTGACACAACAAAGGGTCATATTGAATTCAGGAAGGCAGAGGCTGTGGACTGTACCATTGACATTGCATATGATTTCAAAACCCAGCACCCCTTCAAGGGAAATGTCGATCTCAACAAACTGGAAGAGGTTCTTAAAAAGAATCCTCGTGAAAAAATATCATGCATAATCGTCACCATTACCAACAATACAGCCGGCGGACAGCCAGTAAGTATGGCAAACCTGAAAGGAGTCAGGCAGCTTGCCGACAGATATGGGGTAAAGTTCATCCTCGATTCTGCCAGGTTTGCTGAAAATGCGTGGTTTATCAAGACCAGGGAGGAAGGTTATGCAAACAGGGAGATCAGGGAAATTGTCCTGGAGATGTTCTCATACGCCGATGGTATGACTATGAGTTCAAAGAAGGATGCTATTGTCAATATGGGAGGTTTCATCGGGTTCAGAGATGAGGATCTCTTCCAAAAGGCTTCAATGTTCAATATTATTTTTGAAGGATTCATAACATATGGAGGAATGTCGGGGCGCGATATGAACGCACTTGCCAGGGGACTATATGAAGGCACTGACTTTGAGTACCTCAGCTCAAGAATAAGGCAGGTGGGATTGCTTGGCGCCAGGATGAAAGATTACGGAATCCCGGTGCTTGAGCCGTTCGGCGGGCATGCCATTTTTATTGATGCTCTTGATTTCATTCGCAGTGTTCCTAAGGAAGAGTTCCCTGCCCAGACGCTTGCGGTTGAGTTATATATTGAAGGAGGTATCCGGGGCACGGAGATAGGAACATTGATGGCTGACAGGGACCCGGTAACACGGGAAAACAGGTTTACCGGAAGGGAGCTTGTCAGGCTTGCTGTACCGCGCAGGGTTTATTCAGATAACCACATGGATTATGTTGCTGCAGTTGCTAAAAATGTTTTTGACCGCAGAGAATCGATAAAAAGAGGACTCCGCATTATAAAAGAGGCGCCCATCCTGAGACATTTTACTGTCGAACTTGAGAAGCTATAACTAATATTTTGTAACTTTCAGTTTATTTACAACCCATCCTGAGATGATAAAATCGATGACAGGCTTTGGTAAATCCATAGCTGAAATTCCACAGAAAAAGATCTCAATCGAAATTAAGTCACTTAATTCGAAATCGCTGGACCTGAATACAAGACTCCCATGGATTTATAAGGAGAAAGAATCAGAGATCAGGAATCTTGTCAGCCAGAAACTTGACCGCGGGAAAATCGACCTGGCCATTAATTTCGACGTTCTCGATGCCGAGATCGTTCCTGTAATAAATAAAAATGTTATAAAGAATTATTTCACCCAGATGAAGGAGATATCTTCTGAACTGGGCATAAATTCTGACGAACAGCTTCTTTCAATTATCATGCGGCTTCCTGATGCTCTTAAGACTGAGAAACCGGAACTTGCGGATGATGAATGGATAATCATACGAGAAAAAATCAGTGAAGCGATTGACCAGCTTGACGGCTACCGTTCAGATGAGGGGAAATCGCTGGAAGCTGACCTTATCAGGTGCATTGGAAAGATCCTGGGATTTCTTCAGGAGGTGGAGCATTTTGAGGGAGAAAGGATAAATAAAATCCGGGAAAAACTTAATTCATCGCTAATTGAAAATGTAGGCAAGGAAAATGTTGATATGAACAGGTTCGAGCAGGAGATAATTTTTTACCTCGAAAAGCTGGATATTAATGAAGAAAAGGTACGCCTGAAAAAACATTGTGAATATTTCCTCGAAAAGGCAGCATCGCTTCCACCTAATGGAAAGATATTGAACTTCATAGCACAGGAAATAGGCCGTGAAATAAATACCATCGGGTCTAAAGCCAACGATGCGGCAATTCAGAAGCTGGTGGTTTCAATGAAGGATGAGCTGGAGAAAATAAAAGAACAGACTCTTAATGCATTATGAAAAGGAAACTCATTATAATTTCTGCACCTTCCGGTGCCGGTAAATCGACTATTGTCAAATATCTGCTTGACCGGGGAATTAACCTTGATTTTTCTATCTCAGCAACGACAAGGGCCCCGCGAGGTGCTGAAAAAGACGGAATCGATTATTATTTCCTTTCTGTTGATGAGTTCAGAAAAAAAATAAAAAATGGCGATTTCGTTGAATGGGAAGAGGTTTATAAGGATCAGCTGTATGGTACCCTGAAGAGCGAAATTGACAGGATATGGTCGCATGGGAGTCATGTTCTGTTCGATGTTGACGTAAAGGGAGGTGTCAACCTGAAAAACATATTTAAACATATTGCTATATCAATCTTCATAATGCCCCCCTCCATAAATGAACTTGAGAAAAGACTGATAGCCAGGGGAACAGATGCGGATTTGAAGATAAAGATGAGAGTGGAAAAAGCTGAAGAGGAGTTGAAGCTGGCAGACAGTTTCGACAATATAGTTGCAAACAATAACCTTGAAGAGGCCGAAAATGAGGTGTACAGATTAGTGACTGGTTTTATTGACAATTGACTATTACCCTGGCATGATAAAGGTTGGTTTATACTTCGGATCATTCAACCCTGTACATATCGGGCATATCGTTATTGCCGGATACATGACTGAATTTGAGGGTCTTGACCAGGTATGGTTTGTCGTTAGTCCGCAGAATCCCCTTAAGAAAAAGGAAACACTACTTGACGATTATCAGCGTCTGTATATGGTTCAGCTTGCCGCCGGAGTCAGTGATAAGCTGAAAGCTTCAGATATTGAATTCAGGCTTCCCGTACCATCATATACAATTGATACGCTGGCTTACCTCGGGGAAAAATTTCCAGATCATAAGTTCTGCCTCGTGATGGGTGAAGATAACCTGTATACGCTCCATAAATGGAAAAACGGGATGGACCTGGTTAAAAAATGCCCAGTTTATGTTTATCCGAGACCCGGTACTCAAAAACCAGCTTCTCCCCTTCTTGATCAGATCCTCAATGCCGCAGAGATTCACCAGTCGAAAGCCCCAATAATAGAAATATCAGGAACATTTATCAGGAACGGCATCAAACATGGAAAGAACATGTCCTACTATGTCCCGGAAAAGGTTTGGAAATATATAGAGGAGATGCATTTCTATGAGAAGTAGGCATCAGGCGGCAGTCAGGTGGTAAGGGGGGTAGAATCAAACTTTCTTTATTATCTCACGTCCTCTTTCCAGAGCTTTCTCGTTCATCGGGATAAGATTGTGATACCTTTCCGGCAGCGATTTCTTCAAGCCTTTGATAACGTTTTCAAGCTTGATTATAGGTTTCACCTTCAGGAATCCTCCCAGTACTATCATGTTGAATGTCTTGGGGCTGTTCATTTTTCCTGCTTCTTCGGCTGCATCAACCCGGTAAATAGTAATATCCTTTCTTTCCGGATGACGCGTAATACCGTTGCCGTCATAAATCAGAACACCTCCAGGTTTCACACTGTTCTCGAATTTATCGAGCGACTGCTGATTAAGGATTATTGCGGTATCGAAATTCCTCAAAATAGGGGAGCTTATTCTTTCGCTGCTGATTATTACCATTACATTGGCAGTGCCTCCTCTCATCTCCGGTCCGTATGATGGCATCCAGCTCACTTCCATGTCCTGCATTACTCCTGAATAAGCCATTATTTTCCCCATCGACAGGACTCCCTGTCCACCAAATCCTGCTATAATAATTTCTTCTGTCATTTTTTTCAGATTGAGTTTTTACTTATCGGTTTCTTCGGCAGGCACTTTCAAATCACCCAGCGGGTAGAAGGGAAACATATTCGCCTCCATCCATTTATTAGACTCGACAGGTGTCATCTTCCAATTTGACGGACAATTTGAAACGATTTCTATGAAACAGGTACCTTTATTAAGCTTCTGATACTGTACTGCTTTTCTAATAGCTTTCTTTGTCTTCTTAACATTTGCAGCAGTATGAACACTCTGTCTGGTGACATAATATGTTCCCGGAAGAGTTGCAACGATATCAGTCATCTTCAATGGATTACCCATTATCTTAACATCTCTTCCGTAGGGTGAAGTTGATGATTTCATTCCTGGTAATGTTGTAGGAGCCATCTGACCTCCTGTCATGCCGTAAATCCCGTTATTTATGAATATTATCAGGATATTTTCTCCTCTGTTGCAGGCATGAATAGTTTCTGCTGTCCCGATAGCAGCAAGATCGCCGTCACCCTGATAGGTGAATACAAACTTATCCGGCAGCAGTCTTTTTATTGCTGTGGCAAGAGCCGGAGCACGCCCATGTGCGGCTTCCTGCCAGTCGATATCCAAAAAATTATAAAGAAGCACCGAGCAACCTACTGGCGATATTCCAATAGTTTGTGACTGAAGTCCTTCCTCCTCAATTATCTCAGCAAGAATACGATGAGCAGTTCCATGACCACAACCCGGACAATATGAAAGCACATTGTCGGTCATGATCTTTGTCTTTTTATAAACCAGATTTTCAGGCTTAATAATCTCTTTAATTCCTGTAGCCTCAGCCATATTTTAACCTCCTATGATTTTCGATTTAAGAAATTCAACAACTTCATCAGGTGCAGTAACGATACCGCCCATACGTCCGAAATGATAAACAGGCACTTTGCCATTCACTGAAAGCAAAACATCTTCCACCATCTGTCCCGCGCTCATTTCAATTGAAAGCATTAGTTTCACTTTATCAGCCAGTTCATTTATCCTTTTTGAAGGGAACGGGAAAAGTGTGATAGGCCTCAGGAGACCCACTTTGATCCCAGCAGCACGGCAAAGCTGCACAGCTTTCTGACAGACCCTGGCACTTGTCCCATAAGCAACAAAAAGATATTCTGCATCGTCGCATTGAAACTCTTCATAGCGAACCTCTTTTTCTCTTATCATATTGTACTTGTCAATGAGCTTCTGGTTAAATCTCTCCTGTGCATTCGGATCAAGATCGAGGGATGTAATAATATTCCTTTCCCTGGTGGAAGGTTTCCCGGTGGTAGCCCACTCAGGAACAGTTTTTGATCTTTCCTTCTGCGGACTGAACCAGACTTTTTCCATCATCTGGCCGATCGCACCATCCGAAAGCATCATGACAGGGTTACGGTACTTAAATGCCAGATCAAAGCTAAGCTCAACAAAGTCAGCCATCTCCTGCACTGAAGCAGGAGCAAGCACAATCAGATGGTAATCGCCATGCCCTCCCCCTTTGGTTGCCTGAAAATAATCAGACTGTGCAGGCTGAATAGTTCCGAGACCGGGTCCGCCCCTGACGACATTCACAATGAGACACGGGAGCTCAGCGCCAGCAATATATGTGATCCCCTCCTGCTTGAGGCTGATCCCCGGAGAGGATGATGAAGTCATCACCTTCTTGCCGCAAGCGGCTCCACCATATACCATGTTAATAGCAGCCACTTCACTTTCGGCCTGGAGAACTACCATGCCGGTAGTTTCGTATGGCTTTGCTTCCATAAGGTATTCCAGTATCTCGCTCTGCGGAGTTATCGGATATCCGAAATAGCCATCGGCTCCGGCGCGGATTGCAGCTTCTGCAACCGCTTCATTGCCTTTCATCAGTCTGAGTTCTTTTTCCATTTCCGCGCTATATTTTTGTTTTATAAACTGTTATGACGCCATCTGGACAAACCATGGCGCAATTTGCACATCCGATGCACAGTTCAGGGTTAGCGGGATAAGCATAGAAATAACCCTTATGGTTCACCTCCTTTGCCATTGCAATGGTACCTGTCGGACAGGTGACCATGCATACTTCGCAACCCTTGCACCGTTCTACATCTACAACAATACTTCCTCTGATCTTTGCCATATTTATATCTTTTACTCAATATTATACTATAACAATTTTGGACTTTGTTTTATTATTAGAAACCCCCATCCCTGCCTTCCCCCACGGGGGAAGAAGTAATTCAGCTTTTCATCTTTTCCCCCCTGGGGGAAATAAGAAAGGGGGTATTTATTTGATAATTTCATTTTATTTTAAACTTACGTGATCTTCCATGAATTTCTTTAAACGAATATCCAGTTCACTGAATAATTTTCTCGGGACGAGCGAGACGCAAGCCCTGAGACCATCCTTCCTCTCGCTTCCGGTAATATCGAGAGAAATTGCGCTTACGCCATATTTGAGAAGCTCCCATAACAACTCGCGGTCTTTAAAACCGGGGTATGAAATTGTAAAATAGAAACCGTCTGCAATGGGTTCGTCAATATCACTGTCATAAACGATTTTAAATCCATGCTTCACGAATAGCTCTTTCATTATCTTTGCTTTTTCAGCATACTCTTTTACATCATCGAGATAATTATACGTGCCGTTATTGGCTGCTTTCAGCATCGCAGCAAGTCCAAACTGTGCCGAATGAGCAACCCCGGCTGATAATCCGTATAAAGCTCCAAATATAAGTGAATGTCCGAATTTATCTGATGAGTAATATCTTAAAAGGTCGGGATATGATCTATTGAAAAGGTGATTTGAAATCGCCACCATCCCAATGCGCTGCCCGGCGTAGCTGAATATCTTCGAGCTGGAGATAAGCATTATATAATCATTGGTATATCTGGCAACTGTTGGCTGGTAAGGCGGCTTTCCGGGAACAGAATAATTCTTTCTGAAATCCATCCCCAAATATGCCAGATCCTCAATTACAATTACATCGTATTTATTTGAAAGTTCACCTATTATTGATAGTTCCTCCTCATTTAGGCATATCCATGCCGGGTTATTGGGATTTGAAAAAAGCAGTGATGATATCTTACCGGTTTTTAGATAAGATTCCAGTTTTGCCCTCAGTTTCTTTCCTCTGAAATTATATATGTCAAAGGAATGGTAATCATGCCCAAGCATCTTCACCTGTTGTTTCTGAACGGGGAAACCCGGGTCGATAAACAGCGTTCCTTCCTTTGTCTTATCATTCCTGTTGGCCACAAGAAAACTTACCAGCCCTCCCATCATTGAACCGACTGTAGGGATACAGCCTTCAGACTTAACATCTATATTCAGAAAAAGTTTAATGAACCTTGAAGTTTCTTCTTTCAGAGAAGGAATTCCTGATATATCAGGATAAACTGAGGCGGCTCCGTTTTTCAATGCAGCTATCTCGGCATTTATCCCGATAGATGTAGCCGGCAATCCGGGTACCCCCATTTCCATCCGTACAAATCTTGTCCCTGTCTTCTCTTCGATAAGGTCGACAATATGGACAATTTCCCTGATGGAGGCTGTTTTCGGATTGATCCCGGTGGACAGAATGATTTCGTCAATTAAATCTGATGATATTGGTATCTTGTTCATTTTAAAGGTTATTTTTCAATCCTGATCCTTGCATCTACCACAGTAATAGCTTCAGGGCTTCCAATCAGCGGGTTAAGATCCATCTCCTTGATCTCTGTGGCGTACCTCAGCAGGCTTGACAGGCGGACTATTATTTCCGCGAATTTCTGCTCATTTATCCCTGGCTTGCCTCTGGTTCCTTGTATTATCCTGTAGCTTTTCAGGCTCCTGATCATCGAATTGGCTTCATTGAATGTCAACGGGGCAAGTCCTGACGATACATCTCCAAGCATCTCCACAAAGATACCTCCCAGTCCGCACAGGATAACATGTCCGAATTTCGGTTCATATTTCGCACCGATGAAAAGTTCTGTACCTGAAAGCATGCGCTGAACCATCACAGCTTTTACATCTTGGATCTTAATCATCCTGCTGAATTCAGCTTCAAGGTGTGTCAGCGATTTGATATTAAGCGTTACCCCGCCAACATCCGATTTATGAACTGGCCCGACAACTTTAAGGGCCAATGGAAAACCTACCCTGCCAGCTAAATCCACAAGTTCTTTCCTCGTTTTTACGACAGCTTCCTTAACCGTTGGAATTGAAGCCGCGCCAAGCAGTTCCTGGATAATGTCAGGGTCGAGATAACCGGTTGGAGCCTTGTCGATGATTTTACGGATCCCGGGCACATCAATCTGCTCAAGAAAGATATCTTCATCGGCCGGATAAGGTGTATTGGAAATTTTTGTAAGCGCCCTTCCAAGGACTACCTCATCCGGAAAATTAACGTGACCCTTTGCAAGGAAGTATTCCAGTTCGTCATGCGAGCTGGCTACGGACGGAAGGATCGGGAACAACGGTTTATCACACTCTCCTATCTTTTTGTGAAGAAGATCATATATGATCGTCATGTCGTTAAGTCCATTGCTTCCGAATATTACGCTCATGCCATCAATCTCCGGCATCTGCTTATCGACATACTCAATTACATTGTTGAGCTGTTCGTTTGTTGCAGTTGCAATAAGGTCAATGGGATTATCGGCAGAAGCGCCGGGGTTCATCATTGCCATGAGCTTTTCGTGATGGTCGCCGGTTATTCTCGGAATGTTCATTCCGCCGGCAGACAAGGCATCGGTAAGCATTACAGCCGGTCCGCCCGCATGAGTAATAATGGCAATATTCCTTCCCTTGAGATGCTTATAGAAAAAGACAGAAGCGACGGTTGTAAGCTCCTCCCTGCCGGCGCATCTTACAATTCCAGCTTTCCGGAAGAGTGCTTCCACAGCAGAATCGGAAGTTGCCAGCGCACCAGTATGTGACGAAGCAGCCCTGCTGCCGGCTTCGCTTGTTCCGGCCTTTATCGCCGCTATCCTGCAACCCTTTCTGATAAGCGATGAGGCATGATGAAGAAGCTTATCCGGGTTACGGATGCTCTCGACATAAATGAGTTTGACCGGCGAACTGATTCCCGGTTCATAGATGCTGTCCCAGTATTCCAGAACATCTTCCACCCCGGTCTGGGCAGAATTCCCCACTGAAAATACACTTGAGAAGTTTACTCCTTTGGGAATTGCCGATTCAAAGATAAAAACGGCTGTAGCTCCCGATCCTGACACAAAATCGCACCCCATTTTGCTGAGCCGTGGAACCGGCGAAGTAAATATTCCGTTATAATACGCAGAGATGACACCTATGCAATTTGGCCCGATCAATGATCCATTGACACTGTTGATAAGCGCTGCTATATCATTTTCCAGCTTCCTTCCCTCTTCCCCGGCTTCACTGAAACCAACTGAGATTATTATAAAAGCCTTGGCATTCTTTTCCCTGATCAGCAATTCAACATCCTGGAGGCAATATTTTGCCTGTATTGCAAGAATCGCAAGGTCCGTTTCAGGGATATCCTTCAGATCCCTGTATGATTTTATGCCCTGCACAGAATCCTGCTTTGGGTTAACCACATATAGATTTCCCCGGAATTTTCCGTCAATAATGTTTTTCAGGATTTTTCCGCCAGGTTTAAAAAGATCGTCCGATCCTCCGACAACAACAATACTGTCCGGATTTATTAGTTTGTCATTTATCATTTTAAAGGTAGAATGAAGATTGAATTATTGATTAAATAATCCGCAAGGCAGAATATCCTATAACCCGGCAAACCGCTTCAGAAACCCTACATTCTGAGCAACAACAAATAGATACTGCTCTGATATATAATAACTTATTAAGTACATTCTTTGAATTAACAATAAGGCAATATAATAAAAATTAATAGTTAAAAACAGGATACTGATCATGAATTAGCTGTAAGCTGATCATCCCGAAAAATCAGTATCTGGTATGATTCTTACATGTATACACCTGAAAAACAAAATTATAACTTACTAGTTAACTAAAGTTGCTAGTTTTAAGAAAAGGGAAGATTTAAGAACAAGGAACAAGGATTTTTGATTTAAGAAGAAAGGACTCATTTTGTTATACTATTGATAATCATTATTATATGTATTTTACTTCTTAATTCTAAAATCGTTAATCAGATTTTTAATGAAAACTTAAATAAGTAGCAACTTAGGTTAGTTAATCAAACAATGTAACTAAACCAATGAACAATATTCTTTTTCTACTTTTTTTGATTCCAATTTTAATTATTCGCGAAAAAATATATGATCTGAAATATTCAGAAGCAATCCAGGGAGGTTGCGCTCTGAATAAAAGGAGCTTCTATTTGTTAATAAATAACCTTTCCCCCGCTTCTATATAATAAAAATAATTCATAATTTTCGGCGTCAATGATAGAATATGCTCAAAATGAGCATATAATAACCCGGATTTTTAAGAGCGCTATTAAGTGAAGGTTAAAAGGATGACTAGAAGAAATAAACGTTGCCTCAAAAGCATTCAGACAATTAAGGGGGATTTCTGAATATATTGAATATTTTGATTTAAACCATTACATATTAATGCATTAATTGTACATAATGGATGTACAAAGGAAACATATTGTTTTATTGTTGGTGATAATTTATCTCCAAAGCCAGGTAGTATTTTCACAGCATATAAGCAAGAATAATTATACCGGCAACTGGGAAACACCTTCAAGCTGGAGCCCAACATGGTCGGTACCCCAGACCAACATTAGCGGGTATAATATTACCATTAACGGGTATATAACGGTAAATGGGTCTCTCTCATTTTTGGGCACCTGTGTTCTAACTA
>Ga0209745_1000855_pt1 | contig 18420 bp, 14 predicted proteins | sample BarGraNGADG00312_FD_184495 | JGI IMG/M metagenome (GOLD analysis project Ga0209745, IMG submission 184495) | Arctic peat soil microbial communities from Barrow, Alaska - Barrow Graham LP Ref core NGADG0004-312 (SPAdes) (version 2) | ecosystem: Environmental > Terrestrial > Soil > Wetlands > Peat...
CAGGCCCGCGGCCCTGCCGGCCACCAACATGTTCGCCGCCTTCGAGAAAGATGGCGTGGTCGTGCCGCCACCCACTGCTCCAGCGCCTGCACCTGCTCCCGCGCCGGCGCCTTCGCCCGAGCCGATAGCGACGGTGGCGGTCCCCTCTTCGGTGAGGCCTGACAAGGTTGACATCCTCAACGCCAACGAATGGTTCACCGTTCAAACCAATGAGGCGCTAAAGCTTCTGCCCGCAAGTATTCGTGACTACGTCCACACGATCGTAGAGGGCCCAGCCCCATCCTACGTCGACCTGAAGAACAAAACGCTTTACGTTGCCGAGGAAGATGCCTTCCCACACGACTTCCAAAGCCGGACAGAAGTGCAGCAGGAGTGGTACGCCGGGGAGATCATGCACGCCGCGGTCCACCTCGAGCAGTACTACAGCGGGAAGCCCTACCAGGGAAATGTAGCCGAGTTAGAGGCGCTGCCGCGCCAGAAGGCATTCCTGTCCACCATCGACACCTCGGACGGTCGTAAGTTGACAGTCGCGGCGACTGCTGCAGTCAACGCCAACAACGGTTCCTTCGGCCATTTCGAACTTCGAAACCCGTAAGCGCCCTCCACCCGTTGGGGTGCGGCCATCGCCGCACCCCAACGGGTATGCTTCCCTCACCTTGAAAGACAGCCCGCCATCTGCTAGGATTCAACGAAGCTCATCAAGGAGCCAGTTCCTTTCGGTTTCGCCCATCGTTTTCGGCAACCTCAATTACGGACTCTTTCATTGACTGAAGATAAGTCCATCATCCTGGGACATCCCAGCTATGTCTGGCGGCGGGGCCAGGACCGGCGCCTCGATCTGATCCGCCAGTACGTCCCCCTCGAGAACCGGCGCATCCTGGATGTGGGCTGCGGCCTCGGAATGTACGTCGAGAAGTTCCGCCGCTACAGCCCCAACGTTTACGGGGTCGATATCGACCCGGAGAAGGTGGAGGCCGCGCTATTGCGGCTGCCAAACATCTCACTCGCCGCGGCAGAGGATCTTCCCTTCAAGGACCGCAGCTTCGACGTTACCCTGCTCCACGAAGTGATCGAGCATGTGGTGGACGACAAGCGCGCCATCTCCGAGGCTATGCGCTGCACCGACGTGGGCGGCTGTGTGATCATCTACGCCCCCAACAGGCTGTATCCCATGGAGACCCATGGCTTTTACTTTCGCGGTAAGTACCATTTCCGGCTTTTGCCCCTCGTGAACTACCTCCCGAGTCGGCTGCGCGACTCTTTCTGCCCTCACGTGAGGGTGTACTCGGGCCGCGAAATTAGGCGGCTGTTCGAGGGATATCAGGTTCGCTACCTGGCCTTCACCCACATCTACCCCGGCTTCGACAACGTGGCCGCCAGGCGTCCCGCACTGGGAGGGTTCCTCCAGCGAGCAACCGATCTGCTGGAGCACACCCCCCTTCGGGCCTTTGGCATATCCCACTTCGTCGTTGCCCAAAAATTGGCATAGGCGCCGCGGATAAGCGGTGGAGAGCGAATGAGTGTGCGAACTGCCCGGCATCGGAGGCGGATTTATCGAACTGCCCCGAAGCCCTCAAGAATAAGAGTTGCCTTTCTGGTCTTGATCTCCCTGTTGGCCCTTGCCCTGATCACCGGGGTCGCGGCGGGCGGCGCAGCGTATGCCTACTTCACCAAAGACCTGCCATCCGCCAACCAACTGCAGGACCGACAGGTTTTCCGTACCACCAAGATCCTCGATCGCAATGGAAGACTTCTCTACGAACTGTTCGATCCCCAGGCCGGCAAAAGGACAAGCGTAAAGCTGTCCGAGATGTCCCAATACCTCAGACAGGCAAGCATCGACGTCGAGGACGCTACCTTCTATGACAACCCTGGAATCAGCCCAAGAGGCATACTGAGAGCTGCCTGGGCAGACATCCGGGGCGAGGATATCCAGGGCGCCAGCACCATAACCCAGCAGTTGATCAAGCGAGTCCTCCTGTCCGATGAGTTCAGCTACGAAAGGAAGATTCAGGAGGCCATCCTGGCCTACAGGGTCAACCAGATCTACACGAAGGACCAGATCTTAGAGTGGTACCTGAACGAGATCCCCTACGGCAATATGTCCTACGGGATCCAGGCGGCTGCCGAATCCTATTTTGGCAAGAGCGCCAAGGACCTGGACCTGGCCGAGTCTTCCATGCTGGCCGGCTTGCCCCAATCCCCATCCCTCCTGTCGCCCTTGGTGGACGCGGCCGCGGCCAAGCGGCGCCAGCACCTGGTGCTGGATGCCATGGTCCGCGAGGGAGACGCGACCCAGGCCCAGGCCGATGCCGCCTTCGCCAAACCGCTGGATTACCAGCCGATGAAGTACGGCATCGAGGCTCCCCACTTCGTGATGTACGTGCGGAACCTGTTGGAGCAGAAATACGGCCCAAAGGTGCTCTACAACGATGGGCTGACCGTCACCACCACCATCGACCTGGACATGCAGCACGTTGCCGAGCGGATCGCCCGACAGCAGGTGGAGAAGCTCTCCAAGGACAACATTCACAATGCGGCCCTGGTGGCTATGCGCCCCAATACCGGCGAGATCCTGGCCATGCTGGGCAGCGTGGACTACTTCAACGTGGCCATCAGCGGCCAGGTGAACATAGCCACCTCGGAGAGGCAGCCGGGGTCCACGTTCAAACCGATCACCTACGCGGCCTCCTTCCTCAAGGGTTGGAGCCCTGCCACTGTCATACTGGACGCACGCACGGTGTTCCTGGATCGTGCCAAGCAGCCCTACTCCCCCAAGAACGTGGACCTCAAGTACCACGGTCCGGTCACCGTCCGTACAGCCCTGTCCAACTCCATAAACATCCCGGCCGTGAAGACCATAGAGTATGTGGGCGTAAAGAACGCCATAGCCCTGGCCCACCAGATGGGGATAACCTCGTTGACCAATGAAGACATGTACGATCTCAGCCTCACTCTGGGTGGCGGCGAGGTAAAACTGCTGGACATGGTGTACGCGTACAGCGTCCTCGCCAACGGCGGCCAGATGTACGGCCAGCCCGTACAGAAGGACGCCCTACGTCCCGGCTACCGGCCTCTGGAGCCCGTGGCCATACTCAAAGTGGAGGACGCCTCAGGCAAGGTGCTGGAGGAGTACAGCGGCCCCCAGCGATCCGAAATACTTAAACCTCAGGTTCCCTACATGATCACCAGCATCCTGTCCGACAACGCGGCTCGCACCCCCCTCTTCGGCCCCAATGGACCGTTGAAGCTGAGCCGCCCCGCCGCGGCCAAGACGGGCACCACGGAGGACAACCGCGACCTCTGGACGGTGGGCTACACTCCAGACCTGGTCACAGGAGTGTGGGTCGGTAACAGTGACAATGAGAAAATCGCGCCTGTGCTCTCCAGCCTCACCGCGGCCCCCATATGGCACGACTTTATGGAGGAGGTGCTGGCCGGCACCCCAGCCAAGGACTTCGAACAGCCCACTGGGCTAGAAAGGGTTCAGGTGTGCGCCGAATCCGGCCTTCTGCCCAACAAGTACTGCCCAACTAAGATCACCGACATTTTCGTGAAGGGAACCGCGCCGACCAAGATATGCGACATCCACAGGGTAGTGACTGTCGACAAGACCACAGGCAGGCTGGCTACCGTCGCCACGCCTGCCGAAAACCGTGAGGCAAAGGTAGTGGAGGTGTTCCCGCCTGATTGGGCGGCTTGGGCCAAGGAGGCTGGCAAACCAGGACTGCCGCAGCCCCCGGACGAGCAGCCCGCGAGCACGACACCAACGCCTGTGGCCAGCCAAGACGGCAGCAGCGCCCTGGTGCTAAACAGCCCCTCCCCCAACTTATCTATTAGAGGAGCAATCGATATCCGGGGTACCGCGTCTGGTAAGGCATTTGCTTCCTACAAAGTGGAATACGGCCAAGGTTCAAGCCCCTCCAACTGGCTACCCCTCGGCGGGGTGCACGCCGCGCCGGTGGACAACGGCGTGCTGGAAAGGTGGGATACCAAGACTCTCGACGGCCTGTACAAGCTGCGCATCACCCTCACGGAACGCTCCGTGGCTCCGACGCCCGTTCCCGCGCCCATTGTTAGGAGTGGAACGCCGCAGCCTGCAAAGCCTCCTATTCCGGCACCCATCCCCGCCGGGCCGCCCAAGGTGGTGGAGATCCCCGTGGTTGTCGACAATACGCCACCATTGGTCAGCATCAGCTATCCGCCGGAGGGCGCGACGCTCAGAATGGACGAGAACCCAAAAATCGCATTGAGCGCCCAGGTTTCGGACAACGATAAGGTGGCCAAGACCGATTTCTTCGTCGACGACCAACTGGTCGGCAGCAGCAACTCGGTCCCAGCCACTGTGGACTGGCCCGCATCGACTGGGCCGCACCTCCTCAGAGCGGTCGCGCGGGACCCCGCCGGAAATGAGACCAGAAGCGCGGATGTGAGATTCCAGGTCCAATGAGAATACTGGTAACCAACGACGACGGCATCGACTCCGAGGGGTTGATAGCCCTGAGGAGATCGCTATCCCGGCTCGGTGAGACGGTGGTGATCGCGCCAGATCGTAACTGGAGTGCCGCCGGCCACAACAAGACTATGTTCAAGCCGCTCAGAGTAACCAGGGTCCGCATGCCGGACGATCTGGAGGGCTACGCGTGCGACGGTACGCCTTCTGATTGCGTGGCCATGAGCATGCTGGGGTTCGCCGGCGCTCGGCCCGACGTCGTAGTATCGGGCATCAACGAGGGCGCCAACCTCGGGGGAGACATTACCTACTCGGGCACGGTGGCGGCCGCCATGGAGGCGGTGATCAGTGGAGTGCCCGCCATAGCCGTTTCGCTCTCCTCTGCGCACGACCAGGATTTCGGCGCGGCAGCCGATTTCGCCACGCTGCTCGCGGAACGCTTTCTGAGGGACGGAATAGATCCCTCAGTACTGCTGAACGTCAATGTGCCCAGTATCCCTCGCAATACTATCCGCGGCGTATTGATCACCAGGCTGGGCCAGAGGATCTACCGGGACCAGCTGATCGAACGTCAGGATCCTTTCGGTCGCAACTACTACTGGATCGGGGGGGATGAGCCCACAGGTGAGGCTGAAGAGGGAACCGACATAGGTGCCCTTGCCAATGGCTATATCTCCGTGACGCCGATCCACTTGGACCTCACCAACTACGCGTTGATGGACCATTTGAGAGACTGGAAGCTCTCTCCCTGACCGTGCCAGAAGTTCGCGCCACAACCTGTCTGTAGTATACTTGCACCACCTTAGCATGGGGGGCGTACTCGATGACGGAGATGGCAGCCGAATACTTCAAGATGAGCCACGATCGCCTTCAAGTGATCATGCAGAAGGAATCCATCAGGGCCGCGGGGTTGTCCGTCGTTCGCGTGCGAGAAATCTGCCTGGGCAGGCAGTGGCCACACGACACCATCCACCAGAGCTGGCTGGACGAGGCAAAGCCGGAGGAGATCGCCCACTGGGTCTGGTTCATCGACAAGCTGGAAACGGAGTCGCAGTAAGCAGCTCCGAGTCAGTCACACCTTCGCTTCCGAGTCCATCGCGGAGCCTACTTCCGTCACGGCCACTTCAAGAAGTCCTACCTCCCCTGGGAGCAGCAAAGCAAAGTGCAGCCACTTGTGCTCGGCGCCTTGCACGCAGGACAGTGGGTCGTTCCTGACTCGCCTTGCGCTGCCACTTGCGCTCGGCGCGCCAAGTTGGTAGAGTGGCGCAGCAACTGGCCTGCCTTGGCGGGCCGGGGTTTTTGTTGCCTGTTGGGCCATCGTAGTACCAATGTACCTCGTTCATCTCTTTGCCGATCCCGCGGGCCAGCCATTCAATCGAAGGGGGTGTGAATGAGCTCTGTCGTCAAGAAGCGCAAGAAGAAGATCACCAAGCACAAGCTAAAGAAGCGACTGAAGCGGGAACGCTTCAAGAAGAACCGCTAGAGGATGCCCCGCTATCTTGAGATAAGCAGGCATGTCAATGGACAAGGAAGACTGCACTGAGGCTCTCCTTTCCACCCTGCGAAACCCTCAATGGAAGCAAAGCAACTCGGTAACCGACTGGGATCTAAGCAACGTCCTCTGGAGGGCGGGCATACTGCTCACTCCTGAGCAGCTGTCCGCCCTCCTTGCCGACATGAAGAGAAGAGGACTGATCACCGGTCGAGAGAGGCGAGGTGACAGCCGTGTTGCCTCTCTCTGGGGAGTGAGGCTCACCCCTTCCGGGGAGGAGTGGCTCGCCCAACGTATCCAGGGTGGCACGGTATCGGCACGTCGAGCTTTGCTGTCTCCTGCGCCGGCCCCTCAAGATCCCCAGGAGGCTCTATCCGAAGAGGATGAGACCCCGGAACGCGACAGGGTGCAGGAAGCCGGGTCTCCCTAAATTTGGCTTCGCATGCTTTAATTTCCTCATGAGATTTTTCGTACGATCCTGGTCAGCTCATATTCGGGGGCAAAAGGAATGGCAAAGGCGCTATCCGGCTTGAGGGTCCTGGACCTCACCGGGGCCCTCTCTGGGCCCTACTGCACATTAATCCTGGCCGACCTCGGTGCCGAGGTCATCAAGATCGAGCCTCCCGATGGAGATATCTTCCGAAACATCGGCCCCTACTATCAGGGGGAATGGAGCGGATACTTCGTCGCTGTCAACCGCAACAAGCGCGGCATCGTCCTCAACTTAAAAACAGATGGCGGCCGGCGTGCCTTTTACGACCTGGTGAAGCTCTCCGACGTCGTACTGGACAACTTCCGGCCAGGCGTGGCCGATAGACTCCAAGTCTCCTATCCAATCCTCAGCGAGATCAACCCCCGCATCATTTGCTCCTCCATAACCGGCTGGGGTTCCGATACCAGCATCAAGTACCGCGCCGCCTTCGACCTCTGCGTCCAGGCAGCCGGAGGCCTGATGAGCATCACGGGGCAGGAAGATGGTGATGTGGCCAAGGTGGGAACCCCCATAGGAGATCTCGCGGCCGGCCAATTCGCCGCCATCGGCATCCTGGCCGCGCTGGCTGAGCGCTCCATCAGTGGCTGCGGGCAGCATGTGGACATCTCCATGTTCGACTGCCAGCTTTCGCTGCTGGCCTACTGGGTCCCCTGGTTTCACCTGTCCGGCACGATTCCAAAGCCGTTGGGCACAGGTCACCTCGGCATCGCTCCGCACGGCGCCTACCGCACCATGGATGGACAGATGGCCATGGTGATAGGTTCCGAGAAGTTCTGGAAGCAGCTCTGTGAAGTGCTGGGCCTTCCCAGTATGGCAACCGAGGAGCGATTCGAAACGGCGAAAAAGCGAAGAGCGAATCGCAAGGATCTGAAGCGGATCATCGAGGAGATCCTCTCCACTCGAACCACTGCCGAGTGGATGGTGGAGATGGAGAAGATTGGCATACCCGCCGCCCCGGTAAACACGTTGGACAAAGCATTTGCGGAGCCGGCCGCCAAGGAGCGGCACATGGTCGTCTCCGTGGAACAGCCTCGCGGCGGACCGGTGCACATGGCCGGCAACCCGATCAAGCTCTCCCGGACACCGGGTGAGGAGTTCAACCCCACGGCCGCCCTTGGAGAGCACACCACCGAGGTGCTCACCGGTCTCCTCGGCTACACCCAGGCAACGGTGGACAAACTGCTTCAAGAGGGCGCTGCCGTTCAGTTCAGCTGTGCCGTTCCACCCAGCGGAGGAGGCATAGAGCCCAACGAAAGCCGCCAGTCACGCTCAGAGTAGGGGCGACTCATGCGTCGCTCCGGACCCCGGCGGGCGCGGGCGGAACCACAACATCGAATCCCACCCGCACCTCTTGGCTCACGTTACACGTTACAACCCCAGCCCCTGCGCCACCGGAAGCTGAGACAGGTTGACGAACAGTCCAGGCAAAATACCCAGCTGCAGCGTGAAGAACAGAGCCACCACAACCACGGCGGCCATCGAGAAGGTCGGGCCGAAGGTCGCCCTTTCGCCCCTCGGCTCTGCCATATACATCACCACGACCACCTTCAGGTAGTAGTAGAAGGCCACCAGACTGGTGGCAACCCCTATCAGCGCCAGCCAGAGCAGCCCGCCCTGGATCGCGGCGCTGAAGACGTACAGCTTGCCCAGGAAGCCGGCCGTGAATGGCGCGCCGGATAGCGACAGCATGAAGATCGCCATCGCCGCGGCCAGCCACGGATTGCGCTTCGCCAGACCGGCGTAGTCGGAAAGCTCGAGCCTTTCCTCGCGCCCCTCGCTTACAGCAACGATCACGGCGAAGGCGCCGAAGTTCATCACGGTGTAGGCGACAAGGTAGAAGAGTGCCGCGTCGTTGCCAATCCCCCCACCTGCCACCACCGCCATTAGTACATAGCCGGCGTGCGAGATGGAGGAGTATCCAAGCAGCCGCTTGATGTTGGTTTGCCTGACGGCGGCCACGTTCCCAACGATCACCGTCAGCGCCGCGAGAACGGCCAGCACAGGTCCCCACTCGGCCTGCAGCCCGGGGAAGGCGGTGCTCAGCAGCCTCACGAGCGCCGCAAACACTGCAGCCTTGGTCCCTACTGCCATATAGGCGGTCACGGGGGTAGGAGAGCCCTCGTAGACATCGGGAACCCACATGTGGAACGGCACAAAGGAGAGCTTGAAGGCGAAACCCACCAGTACCAGCCCCATGCCGATCAGCAGCATCGGATCCAGACCCTGCTGGGCCTTGATCGCCTTTGCTATGCCGGCGTAGTCCAGGGTGCCGGTGGCCCCGTAGATCAAGGCGATGCCGTAGATCAGCAATCCCGCGGAGAAGGATCCCAGTAGGAAGTACTTGAGAGCGGCCTCCTCGGAAGCGAGCCTGGTATGAGCGAAGCCCGCCAGTACATACAGCGACAGCGACAGCAGCTCGATCCCCAACAGCAAAACGACAAGCTGTGATGCCGAAACCAGCACCAGCATGCCTACGGCGCCAAACACGAGCAGCCCGTAGTACTCGGGGTGGGCCAGACCCGTCCTGTCCAGATAGGTAGCGGAGAGCAACACTGCCAGCGCCGTCACCGCGATGGAGATGGTGGCGAAGAACAGATAGAAGTTGTCGACAGCCATCATCCCGGCAAAAGCGCTTCTATGGCTTCCCAACAGCGGCACTATGGTGGCAGCCGCAACCGCCAGGCCGCCGAGACAGAAACCGGCCAGCAGGCCGCCCTGGTCTTTACCGACAAACAGCCCGAGCACAAGCACGGCCATCCCCAGCACGCCCAGCACCATGATAGGCGTAACGGCGGCTACGTCGATGCCCATGGCTGAAAAGTCCAGTTGCAAAGCTACCTCCTGCTACCGATCCAGTTGAAACAACTGGGGGATCTCCGTTACCTGCGCTCGAAAAGATGCCGGCGAGACCCTTTCTACCTGGGATACAACCCCTGCCACCGACGATTCCATTCTGCCGAGCAGGCTGGTCGGGAAGAGGCCGATCCAGAGGATGAGCGCAACCAGCGGCACCAGGGTGAGCACTTCTCTACGGCTCAGATCGCCCATCCCCTGGCCGGCGCCACAATCGGCGCCGTGGAGCGTCCGCTGGAACATCCACAGCAGGTAAATCGCCGCCAGCACCACGCCGGTGCCTGCGATGACCGCCGCGACAGGCTGCACCTGGAACGCGCCCAACAGGATCAGGAACTCGCCGACGAAGCCGTTGAGGCCGGGAAGGCCGGCCGAGGAGAACATCACCAGGGTGAACAGAGCACCCAGAACCGGCCACCTGCTGGCCAGGCCGCCCAGCCCAGAGATGGTCGTGGTCTTAGTCCTCTCGGAGAGCATGGCAACCAGTACGAACAGACCGCCGGTGCTGATGGAGTGATTGAGCATCTGCAGAGTGGCACCCGAAATCCCCTGGGCGGTGAAAGAGAAGATGCCCAATACTATGAATGCCATGTGCCCGACACTGGAGTAGGCCACCAACCTCACGATGTCCTTCTGAACGATGGCCACCAGCCCGGCGTACACCACACCCACCACCGCCAGCACCATGAAGACCGGCGCCACCGACACCATCTGCTGGGGGAAGAGGGTCAGCCCGAACCGCAGGAAGCCATAGGCCCCGACCTTCACCATCATGGTCGCCAGCACCAGCATCGCCGTGGGGGCCTGGGTGTAGGCATCCGGCAGCCAGGCGTGGAACGGGAACACCGGCACCTTGATGGCGAAGGCGAGGGCGAAGGCCAGGAACATCCACATGCCCAGCTGGGCCGGCACCCTCACCGTCTGCAGCTGCACGAGGTCGAAGCTGTACTGTCCGGCCTGCCCCTTGTAGAGAACGGCCAGGCCGATGATGGCCAGCAGCATCAGGAGGCTACCAACCGCGGTGTACAGGAAGAACTTGAAGGCGGCGTATATGCGCCGGTCGCCGCCACAGATCCCGATGATGAGATACATCGGGATGAGCATCGCCTCCCAGAAGAGGAAAAACAGCACCAGGTCCAGCGCCACGAAGGCGCCGATCATGCCCGCCTCCAACAGCAGCAGGAAGACCGCGTACTCCTTGGGCCGGCTCTCCATCTCGCGCCATGAGGCGCCCAACGCCACCGGAGTGAGCAGCGCCGTCAGAACCACCAGCAGCAGGCTTATGCCGTCCACCCCGAGGTGGTAGCTGATACCCAGCCCCGGAAACCAGGGCGCCTGCTCCACGAACTGCATATCCGCGGTGCCGGACCGGAAGGCCGAGAGCATCGCACCGGCCACGGCCAGCGTGACCAACGAAACCAGCAACGCCCAACCCTTGATCTGTCCGGCCCGGTTCCGGCTCATGAACGGGACGACCAGAGACCCAAGGACCGGCAGAATGATAAGGACGCTCAGGAAGGGGAAGGCGGATCCGCTCATCGAACCCCTCCGATTTGCATCAGGTAGAACAGCACGACGGTGGCGCCCAGCAGGATAGCCAGCGCGTAATCTCTAACGAAGCCTGTTTCGACCCTCTTAAAGCCCAAGGCGAACCACTCCACGCTGCGGGCTGCTCCCCGCACGATTCCATCCGTGATGGCCCCGTCCACCGGCCCCGCCAGCAACTCCCCAAGCCACCTTCCCGGTCGCAAGAAGAGGAAGCCGTAGAGCTCGTCCACGTACCACTTGTTGAGAAACAGCCTATACAGCCCGGGGTACCAGCCGCCCACCCTTGCGGCAGCGTTGGGATAGCGCACGTACATGAGGTAGGCGACGAAGATGCCTCCCAACCCCACCAGCACGGATACCATCATCAGCGGCTCTTGCATCGCCTCGGCGCCCACGGCCACCGGAACGGGATCGGTGTACCGCTCGAACACCGGAGACAGGAACCGATCGATGGCACCGGTGCCGCCAACGAAATTGATGTACCCGCCCAGGGCTGCCAGGACGGCCAGCACACCAACCGGCGCAACCATGGAGAGCCCCGGCTTATGGATGTGGTGGGCAACCTGCTCGTCCACCCGGCTCGTGCCGTGGAAGCAGAGGAAGAACGCCCTGAACACGTAGAAACCGGTCAACCCCACCACCGACAGGGCCATTACCCCCAGAACCGGGCTCCCTCGCTGGCTGGCAAAGGCGGCGAAGATGATCTCGTCCTTGCTGAAGAAGCCGGACAGCAGCGGGAAACCCGCCAGCGCCAGGGCACCGACCAGGAAGCCGAGGTACATGGAGGGAACCGTCCTCCACAGTCCGCCCATCTTGCGCAGGTCCTCCTCGCCGGCCAGGGCGTGGATGACACCGCCGGCCGCCATGAAGAGGAGCGCCTTGAAGAAGGCGTGTGTGACCAGATGGAACATACCGGCGGAGAAAGCCCCCACCCCAACGGCCAGGAACATGTAGCCCAGCTGGCTAATGGTGGAGTAGGCCAGCACCCGCTTGATATTGGGCTGCACCAGACCGATGGTCGCCGCGAAGAGCGCGCTAAGGGCTCCAATCGTCGCGACGATCGTCATTGCCGTCGGGCTCAGCTGATAGAGCGGGTGAGTCCTGGCGATCAGATAGACGCCGGCGGTAACCATCGTCGCCGCGTGGATCAAGGCGCTCACCGGGGTGGGTCCAGCCATGGCGTCCGGCAGCCAGGTGTGCAGCGGAAGCTGCGCCGACTTGGCCGCGGCCCCAATCAGCAACAGCAGCACGACGGCCGTTGCCATGGGACTGTTCACGGCCAGCTTCTGCGACGCCTGGGAGAAAACTCCGGAGTAGTCCAGCCGACCGAAATTGATGAAGATCAGGAAGATCGCCAGCAGAAGGCCGACGTCTCCAATGGAGTTCATCACGAAAGCCTTGGTTCCCGCCGCGGCGTTGGCCGGCTTCTGGAACCAGAAGGCGATCAGGGCATAGGAAGCGAACCCGACTCCACCCCAGCCGACCATCAGCAGCAGGAAGCTTCCGGCCAACACCAGCATCAGCATCGCCAGGACGAAGATGTTCATCAGGGCGAAGAATCGGGCGTAGTCGGCGTCGCCCTGCATGTAGCCCGTGGCGTAGACGTGGATCAAGAAGCCGACCCCCGTGACCACCAGCACCATCAGGATGGAGAGGGGATCCACCAGCAGGGAGAATGGGACCGACAGCTTGCCGGCGGCGATCCAGTTCCACAGGGGAAGCTGCACCGACTGGGCCGCGGCCGGCAGGCGCAGCATCTCGACCAAGGCGCCCAGCCCCACCAGGAAGGAGAGTCCCACCGCCCCGCTGGCCACCACGCCGCACGACCGGCGGCTTATCAGCCGGCCCACCAGCGAGCAGTACAGGAACCCGAGCGCCGGAAATGCGAGTATCAGCCAGGCATTGCTCAACAAGAGGAAATCACCCCTTCAGTGAACTGACCTCGTCTACGTCGACGTTGGCGCGGACCCGGAAGATGGATGAGATGATAGCCAGCCCCACCACCACTTCGGCTGCCGCCACCGTCATGACGAAGAAGGCTACCACCTGCCCCTCAATCGCCCCGAAGCGGTAGGCAAAGGTGACAAAAGCCAGATTGGCCGCATTCAACATCAGCTCTATGGACATGAACATCACCAGCGGGTTCTTCCTCACCAGTACCCCGGACATGCCCAGGACGAAGAGGATCCCGCTGAGTATCAGGTAGTGAGACTGCGGAGCGATCATAGAACTTTACCCACCTTACGCTCGCCGCTTTGCCAGCACCATGGCCGCCAACATGGCCACAAACAACAGGAAGGAGGTCAACTCAAAGGGAAGCAGGTACTGTGTGAACAGACTCGTCCCGATAGCCTCCAGGTTTCCGTTTCCGGCGGCCGGCTGCATCGCCTGCGCTGAAGATGTGATCTTCCCTGCCGATGTCAGGAACAGCAGACCCAGCCCCACCAAGAAGGCAATCGACAGTCCAACGGCCCAAGGTAGCCGGTTCAGGATCTTGTCGGGGGTCTCCTCGCTGGAGGGGTTCAGCATCGTGATGACGAAAAGGAAGAGCACCATTATGGCGCCCGCGTATACCGTGATCTGCACCAGCGCCAGAAACTCCGCCGTCAGGCTGAGGTAGAGGAGGGCAATGCAGAACAGGTTTGCCACCAGGAACAGGGCGCTGTGGACGGTATTTCGGCTGACCAGCACCGCGATGGCAGACAGTACTGCGACGGCGGCGACTGAGAAGAAGTAGACGAGCTCCATTACTTCAGCACTTCCTGTACGTAGGGGAGGCTCCTCACCCCTTCAGGGGCCTCGCCGTGGCCCTTGTCCGGTGCCACAATCAGCCTCTCCTTGGTGTAGATGAAGTCCTCTCGATCGTCGTCGACCAGTTCGAACTCCTGCCCCAGCACGATAGCCTGCGTCGGGCAGGCCTCCTCGCAGTAGCCACAGAAGATGCAGCGCAGCAAGTTGATCTCATATCGCTTGGCGTATCGCTCACCGGGAGAGCGCCTGTCCTCGTCCGTGTTCTCCGCCGGCTCCACGAAGATCGCCTGGGCGGGGCACGCCGCTGCACACAGCGAGCAGCCGATGCAGCGCTCCATTCCATTTGCGTACCGGTGAAGGTTGTGTCGCCACCGCTGCCGGGGCATAGTCGGCCGCTTCACCTCGGGATACTGGAAGGTGTACCTCGGCCTGAACATGTGCCGGAAGGTGATGGAGAAACCCTTCCCGAGACTCAGTATGTCTTTGATGTCCTGGATCACACTGCCGCTTGCCATCAGCCCCTCAATTTCCCTACGCTGCCGACGTCATTACCACAACTACTGCCGTAACCACCACGTTCAATAGCGCAACCGGCAGGATGAACTGCCAGCCCAGCCGCATGAGCCGGTCGTATCTCAGCCTGGGCAGCGTAGCCCTGGCCCAAATGAAGCAGAACACCACCGCGAACACCTTCAGCACGAACCACCACGGCCCGTCCATGAACGGCCCGTGATAGCTTCCGAGGAAGAGGGTAGTGGCCACCGCGCCGGAGGTCACCATGCTCACGTACTCGGCCAGATAGAACATAGCGAACTTCAGCCCTGAGTACTCGGTGTGGTAACCCGCGACCAGCTCCTGCTCAGCCTCCGTCAGGTCGAAGGGCGCCCGGCCGTTCTCGGCCAGCGCACAGATCAGGAAGAGCACGAAGGCCAGCGGCTGGATCACCACCATCGGGACAGTCTGCTGGAAGGCCACGATGTCGGATATCCGCAGGCTTCCGGCCGTCACCACCACGCTCAGTATCGAGAGCCCCATCCCCAGCTCGTAGCTGATCATCTGGGCCGAGGAGCGGACCGAACCCAGCAGCGAGTACTTGCTGTTGGACGACCAGCCGGCAAGCACGATGCCGTAGACCCCCAGTGAGGAGACGGCCAGCAGCACCAGAACCCCAACGCTCACGTCGGCGATCTGTAGGTCGATTGGGAACCCGAACAGCTCAAACCTGGGACCGAAGGGGATCACGACGAAGCTGAACATGGAGGCTATCATGGCGATGGCCGGGGCGATCCAGAACAGCACCTTGTCGGCGCCCTGCGGCACGGAGTCCTCTTTGAATATCGCCTTGACGGCATCGGAGATCGGCTGGAGCAACCCCTTCGGGCCGACCCGGTTGGGGCCGATCCGGATGGTCATCCAAGCCAACTCCTTCCTCTCCAACAGGGTGGAGTAGGCCGCAGCGAGGATCAGCACGAAGAAGACAACTATCGATTTGACCAGGGCAGTCAGGACCGCCAGGATTAGCACCATCAGACGCTGGGCTCCTGTTCCTGCTCTTGCACGGATTCCGGTTCCTGTGCTTCCAGCCGTTTATACCAGAGGTGGCGCTCCCGGCCATCGTGCGGCGCCTGTGTCTCCGGGGCCCCTGGGTAGCCCCATCTCAGCCCCTTCTCCCCCAGGTCAGCGAACCGCAACCCCGAGTAGAGCGGAAGCTCTGCCGCCAGTGCGTCGAAGACCTCTCCAGCCTTCTTGTAGCCCCAGCCGGCGCCGAGCCCCTCGGCGACTCCGGCAATGATCTCCCAATCCTGGCGGGCCTCACCCACGCACGGCACCGCGGCCTCAAGCCGCTGAACCCGGCGCTCCAGATTTGTATACGTTCCATCCTTTTCGGCGAAGCTGGCGCCTGGCAGCACCACGTGGGCCATCTGGGCCGTGGCAGTCAGGGTGATGTCCTGCACAACCAGCAGCTCAACCTTCTCCAGTGCCGCCCGCAGCTGCTCTGCACCCTTCTGTCCGGCGGGGTCTATCCCCACCAGGTAGAGTGCCTTCAGCTGGCCCTCCGCGGCCGCCTTCACCATCTGCAATCCGCTCAGGCCGGCGCTGCCCGCTCGCAGCTGTCCCGGCAGTAGATTGGCTAGCAGCCCCATGTCGATGGCGCCCTGGGAGTTGCACTCCAAACTCAGGGGGTACAGTCCACCACCCTGCTCCCTCAAACACCCCGTTGCCATCGCGAGCCAAACGCACGCCTCCTGGAGCCCGGCGGGCGCACCGGGAAGCGGCCTCGGGAACAGCACCGCGATCTGACTGGTACCGGCGAGCAGCTCGGCTACCCGCCGGATCTCCTCCGGCGAAGCGCCCGCGGCCTCCCGCACCCGCTCCGGCGTGAACTCCGACACCGTCTGCGCCACCACGTCGTATCGATCGCCCAGTCGCTGCCTGGCGGCGCCCCCCAGAAGCCCCTGCGCCAGCATTATGTGAAGAATGCCCTTCACCACCGCCGCCTCGGAGCCCTCTTTCGTGCTGATCCAGGTCGAGCTACGCTTCGTCAGATCGGTCGACTTCGACCCGATGCTGACCAGCTTTGCCCCCTTCTCCTGCCACGCCTTCTTCAGTCTGAGGTCGAGCACCGGCTGCTGCTGGATCGGGTCCACATCGGCAAGCAGTATCACCTTCGCCGACTCAAGCCCCTCTATGCTCCCGCTGGCGGCGTCGACTCCGCCCTCGGGCTGAGCGTACTGACCGTGAAGCCCGTGATCGAGGTTCTCACTCCTCAGCCGCGTCCGGAACATCTTCTGGAAGAGGTACAGCTCCTCGTTGGTGGAGCGCGCCGAGATGATGCCGCCCAGACTCTCCCCACCGTAGATCTCCCGCATCTGCCTCATGCGCCGGAACACCGTCTCCAGCGCCTCGTTCCAGGTCGCCGGCATCAGTTTTCCGTTGCGCCTGACCATCGGCGTGGTGATCCGCTCCGGGCTGTTGACGAACTCATAGGTGAAGCGCCCCCGGTCGCACAGCCATCCGTCGTCCACCGGGGTGTTCTCCCGGGCGGTCAGCCGCATTACCTCGCCGTTCCTCGACCCGACGGTGATGTTGCATCCCACGCTGCACTGGCTGCAGATGCTGGGGGTTTCCGTCAACTCCCACACTCTCGCCCGGAAGCGGAACTTGGACGAGGTCAACGCCCCGACCGGACACAGCTCGATGGTGTTGCCGGAGAATGAAGAGTCGAAGCTCCGCCCCGGCATGACACCCACGTAGCTGCGCGACCCACGGCTGATCAGCGTGATGCTCTCGTCGCCCGCGATCTCCCGGACGAAGCGGACGCAGCGGGTGCACATGATGCAGCGCTCGCGGTCCAGCACTATCTTCTCGCTCAGCCTGATCGGCTTGACGAAGTGGCGCTTCCCCTCACCGAACCTGGACCTGTCGGAGGCGTACTTGAAGGTGATGTTCTGCAGTGGGCACTCGCCGCCCTTATCGCACACCGGGCAGTCCAGCGGATGGTTGCACAGCAGGAACTCCAGAACGCCCTTCCGCGCCATTAACACCATCGGTGAGTCGGTGTGCACCACCATGCCATCACTCACCGGCGTCGTGCAGGCCGTCTGAACCCTGGGCATCTTCTCGATCTCGACCAGGCACATCCGGCACGCCCCAACGGGGTGCATCTTCTCGTGATAGCAGAAGACAGGGATATCGACCCCCGCCTGCTTGGCAGCATCGGTGAGGAGGGTACCCTTCGGCACCAGCGCCTCGCGGCCGTCGATTGTCACCTTCACCAGATCAGCCATGACTCGCCACCCCGTCGCCAACCATGCAGCGCCCCTGCTTGATGTGGTGCTCGAACTCCTCCCGGAACAGCCTGATCCCGCTGGTCACCGGGTTGGTCGCCGCGTCCCCCAGGCCGCAGAGCGCCTTGCCGCCGGCGATGTTGCTGCACAGATCCAGCAGCAGACCCACGTCACCCTCCCGGCCGTGTCCGTGGACGATCCGCTCCAGGATCGCGCTGAGCCACCGGGTGCCCTCGCGGCAGGGGGTGCACTTCCCGCACGACTCATGGTCGTAGAACTCGACCATCCTGGCAACGGCGTGGGGAATGCAGACGGTTTCGTCCATCACGATAATTGCGGCCGAGCCGAGCATCGATCCCGCCTTGGCGACCGCGTCGAACTCCAGCGCCAGATCCAGCATGTCCGGCCCCAGCATCGACGAGGAGGTGCCGCCGGGGATCACGGCCTTGACGGCCCGCCCCTCCAGCACTCCCCCGCCGTGCTCGTAGATCAGCTCCCGCAGCGTCGTGCCCAGCGGTAACTCGTAATTGCCAGGTTTGTTCACGCAGCCGCTCAGGCAGTAGATCTTGGTTCCGGTGTTGCGGGGAGGGATCCCGATGGAGGTGTACCACTCCACGCCACGGGTGATGATGTGGGGCACGTTGGAGAGGGTCTCCACGTTGTTGATCACGGTCGGCTTGCCGTACAGCCCCACCAACGCCGGGAAGGGCGGTCTGGAGCGCGGCATCGCCCGGTTGCCCTCCAGCGACTCCAGGAGCGCCGTCTCCTCGCCGCAGATGTAGGCGCCGGCACCCCGGGAGAGCACCAGATCCAGGGAGAAGCCGCTCCCCAGGATATTCTTCCCCAGGTAGCCCCGCTCGAACGCCTGGGCAATGGCGTTCTCCAGCCGCCTCGCCCCGAAGGCGAGCTCACCCCTTATGTAAATGAAGGCCTTTGAAGCATTGAAGGCGTAGCAGGAGATGACGATCCCCTCGATCAACTGGTGCGGATCGTTCTCCACCAACTGCCGGTCCTTGAAGGTGCCCGGCTCGCTCTCGTCACA
>Ga0209745_1000856_pt1 | contig 18411 bp, 16 predicted proteins | sample BarGraNGADG00312_FD_184495 | JGI IMG/M metagenome (GOLD analysis project Ga0209745, IMG submission 184495) | Arctic peat soil microbial communities from Barrow, Alaska - Barrow Graham LP Ref core NGADG0004-312 (SPAdes) (version 2) | ecosystem: Environmental > Terrestrial > Soil > Wetlands > Peat...
CGAGCTCGACGGTGACGAGATGACGCGGATCATCTGGCAGTTCATCAAGGAGCGCCTGATCCACCCGTACCTCGACGTGGACCTCGAGTACTACGACCTCAGCATCGAGAGCCGCGACGCCACCGACGACCAGATCACCATCGACGCTGCGAACGCGATCAAGGCCCACGGGGTCGGTGTGAAGTGTGCCACCATCACCCCGGACGAGGCCCGGGTCACCGAATTCGGACTGAAGAAGATGTGGGCCTCGCCGAACGGCACGATCCGCAACATTCTCGGCGGCGTGGTGTTCCGCGAGCCGATCATCATCTCCAACATCCCGCGGCTGGTGCCCGGCTGGACCAAGCCGATCGTGATCGGCCGCCACGCCCACGGCGACCAGTACAAGGCCACCAACTTCAAGGTGCCCGGCGCGGGTCAGCTGACGATCACCTTCACCCCGGAGGACGGCTCCGAGCCGATCCAGCACGTCGTCGCCAACTTCGGGCCCGACGGTGGCGTGGCGATGGGCATGTACAACTTCAACAAGTCCATCGAGGACTTCGCACGGGCGTCCCTCAGCTTTGGCCTCCAGCGGAACTACCCGGTGTACCTGTCGACGAAGAACACGATCCTGAAGGCCTACGACGGGGCGTTCAAGGACATCTTCGCCGAGGTGTTCGAAGCCGAGTTCGCCGCTGACTACGCCGCCAAGGGGCTCACCTACGAGCACCGGCTGATCGACGACATGGTCGCGTCCGCCATGAAGTGGGAGGGCGGCTACGTCTGGGCGTGCAAGAACTACGACGGCGATGTGCAGTCCGACACCGTCGCGCAGGGCTTCGGTTCGCTGGGCCTGATGACGTCGGTGCTGATGACCCCGGACGGCAGGACCGTCGAGGCCGAAGCCGCGCACGGCACGGTGACCCGGCACTACCGGCTGCACCAGCTGGGCTTGCCGACTTCGACCAACCCCATCGCCTCGATCTTCGCCTGGACCGGCGGCCTCAAGCACCGCGGCAAGCTGGACGGCACCCCCGAGGTGACGGCCTTCGCCGAGACCTTGGAGCAGATCTGCATCGAGACCGTCGAGAGCGGCAAGATGACCAAGGACCTGGCGCTTCTGGTCGGCCCCGACCAGGCCTGGCTCACCACCGAGGCCTTCCTCGCTGCCCTCGACGAGAACCTGGCCGCCAAGCTCGCCTGACCCGCCCCCAGCCTCCGACTTGTCAGAATCTCGTGCGCCTATGACCGAATGAGATTCTGACAACTCAGATGGTGGCTGTGGACAGCCGCAGGTTTGTCCACAGGCGCGCGCGGACGTGATTGGCCTCGCCGTGTGCTGCCGACAGTGTCCGGGTGTATGCACGAACGAGCCACTCACTGATCCTTGATCGCCTGGCCCATCGTCAGCTGGGTGTCGTCCACCGCAGGCAGCTCCTGCATGTCGGTTTCGGACCCCATCTCGTGGATGCCAACTTGCAGGCTGAGCGATGGCTCGCCATGGGCGAAGAGGTCGTTCTGCTCCAGAACGTTCCGCCGGACCGACGACAATCGATGTGGGTGGCGGTCCTTGACGCTGGGGTGTGTGCCCTGGGCAGCCATACCTCGCTGGAGCTGGCAGGGTTCCGCAGCTTCGCGTCCGAGGCCGAGACGATCCACCTGATCGTGCCTCGCGGCGACAAGGTGACCCGCTTCGATGGCGTCCAGGTGCACGAGTCTCGGCGCCTTCACCCAGAGCAGACCGTGTTCACCGAGGGGCTGCCGCGCACGCCCACCGCGCGTGCCGTGCTTGACGCGGCGGCCTGGCAGCCGTACCCACGCTTCGCAGCGACGATGGTGGCCGCCGCCGTCCAGGCACTGGGCGAGCTCGACCTGGTCCGGATGTGCCGGCAATTCTGCCTGCTGCTCCCGGACCGGCAGGTGCCACGACGGGACGCGTCCGGGGTCTGGCGGTACCTGGACGCAGAGTGGCACCTTCCGGGCGGGGTCGTCGTACTCGAGGTGGACGGCAAACACCACATGGACGCCGACTTGTGGCAGGCCGACATGCGGCGCGAGCGGTCGATCGTGATCGGGCGCACGTTCGTCCTTCGTGCGACGAACTTCGAGGTGCGCCACGAGCCCGCCTACCTCGTCCGCGATCTTCGGGCACTTGGCGTGCCCCTTACCTCGGAGTTGTCAGAATCTCGTGCGCCCCTGACCGAATGAGATTCTGACAACTCGGGGAGGGGTGAGAGGATGAGGAGGTGAGTTCGACGCCGGCACCGACGACGCGTCCGGCGCTTTCCGAACTCCCCGAGTACCCGGCCGTCTCCTATGTGATGCCGGTGCTGAACGAGGCCAACCACCTTGGTGAGGCTGTCCGGGCAGTGCTGTCACAGGAGTACCCGGGCGAGCAGGAGCTGGTGCTCGCGCTCGGCGCGTCCAACGACGGCACGGACGAGGTGGCTGCCGGGCTCGCCGCGTCCGACCCGAGGGTGCGGCTGGTTGCCAACCCTCGCAACGACATCCCGATCGGGCTCAACCTGGCCATTGCCGCCAGCCGCAACCCCGTCGTCATCCGGGTGGACGCCCACGCCGAACTTCCCGCCGGCTACACCGCGGCGGCGGTCGAGATCCTGCACCGCACCGGGGCAGCGAACGTCGGTGGGGTCATGGTCGCCAAGGGACGCGGACGGTTCCAGAGTGCCGTCGCCCGCGCCTACAACTCACCCTTCGGCCTTGGCGGGGGGTCCTGGCACCACGGCGAGGCGGAGACCGAATCCGACTCGGCCTACCTCGGGGTGTTCCGCCGCGAGGTGCTGGACGAGGTCGGCGGCTACGACGAGACCCTCCGCCGCGCGGAGGACTGGGAGCTCAACCACCGCATCCGCTCTGCCGGCCACCTGATCCTGTTCACCCCGAAGCTGAAGGTCACCTACTGGCCCCGCGACAACTGGGACGCCCTGCGCCGCCAGATGTATGCCACCGGGGTGTGGCGTGGCCACCTTGTCCGTCGACACCAGTCCACGCCGTGGCGCTACCTGCCGCCGCCTGCGGTCGCGGCGCTGGTGGCGGTCAGCGTGCTGGTCGGGCTGCTGCAACTCCTCGGGGTTGCCCGCGGATCTGGCTGGGCGTTGGCCCACGTGCCGTCCCTCGGTTACCTGGCTGGCGTGACCGCCGTCGGCGTCACCCGGATCGGCGGGGACGGGATCATCGACCGCCTGCTCAATGTCATCGTGCTGGTCACCGTGCACCTGGGCTGGGGCGCCGGCTTCATCAAGGGCTGGTTGACCGGCGCGGCCACCACCGTGGACCGCTCTCGAGTCCCCTAACCACCGGAGTTGTCAGAAGCTCATGCGCCTATAGCCGCACCAGCTTCTGACAAGTCGGAGATTGGGGTCAGGGGAAGCGCTTCGTCAGCAGGGCTGAGGCCGCCTCGACAACGCGGGCGGCGCTGCGACCGTCGGTCCATTCGTGGAAGCGGGCGGCCAGTTCCTGGCTGTGCGCGGCAGCGGCAGCGGCAGCGTCCGGATTGGTGAACACGGCCTCGAGCCGGTCGAGCACCTGGTCCCAGTCGGTGCTCCAGCTACCGCCGGCGAGCCAGGCGTAGTCGACGTAGAGTCCGCGGGTGCGCGTGTAGGACTCCAGGTCGGGAGCGAGCAGCAGCAGCGGCCCGCCGGTCACCACGTAGTCGACGGCCATTGAGGAGTAGTCGGTGACCAAGGCGTCCAGCCCCCACAGCAACGGCATCGACTCCGGCTGCATCGCCGATGTGAGCAGGCGCACCCGCGGCGAGGAATGGTTGTACTCCCCGACGCCGAGCGGGTGGGGACGCACGAGCAGCACGAGGTCCAGCCGATCGCAAACCTCCTGGATGCGCTGCCACTGCAGTTCGGTGGGCACGCCCGGATCGACGTCGCCGTCCCGCCAGGTCGGTGCGTACAGCACCACCCTGCTGTCTGCGAACTCGCCGAGGAGTGGGGTGAGGACGGCCCGAGCCGCCGCGCGCCGAGCTTCCTCTCTCCCGGTGAACAGCAGGTCGGCCCGCGGTTCACCCAGCACCTGCACCTGCCCGCCGAGCAGGTCGAACGCGCTGGCCAGGAACGGCACGAAGTAGCCGGAGCTGGTCGGCATCAGGGAGATCCGCCGGGTGCCCTTGCGGTAGGCCGTGCGCAGCAGCGCAGACACGCCGGGCACGCGCTCAAGCCCGCCGAGGGACGTGACGGCGGGGGAGTCGGCGTGCAGCTTCTTCAAGGGCGCGCCGTGCCACAGCTGCACGATCACCGCCCCCGAGAGCCCGTAGCGGTTCACGTCGCCGAAGCCGTGGGTGACCGCTGCCAGGCCCGCCTTCAGGGTGAGTGCGTAGCCCTCGGACGAATCCCGGTCGACGACCCGGGCGATCCCGGCAGCCTGCGCCGCGACTGTCTCCGACTCGGAGCCGCTCAGCCACACCACCCGTGGCGGTTCGGGTAGGGCGGCTGCCGCACGGACGAAGGCGAGCGCGCCCTCCGCCGGGCCGAAGGCACTGCCGACCACCCACAGCCGCGGATCGCGCTCGACCCAGCGGGCACGCATCGCTCCGGCTGCGTAGCGGGGCAACGACAGCAGCTTGCTCAGGTTCCCCTTCGCGAAACCGAACCCCCCGCTGGACATGGCCGCGAGGCTAGCACCGTGGACACAGCACCGTGGGCACAGCACCGTGGACACCGCACGGTGGACACCGCACCATGACGGTGGGCGCCGGTAGACTCTGCCACCACAGATCCCCTAGCGCGGCGGTGGCATGAACTCGATTGTCGGCGACATCCTGCTGATCGCTGTCTTCATCATGATCGGGGGCGTGTTCGCTGCGGCGGAGATGGCCCTGGTCTCGCTGCGCGAATCGCAGGTGAGGCAGCTGAGCGTCCGCGGCAAGCGCGGGCAGACGGTTGCCGAGTTGACGTCCAATCCCAACCGCTTCCTTTCGGCGGTACAGATCGGCGTCACCCTGGCCGGCTTCCTATCGGCAGCCTTCGGCGGTGCCACCATCGCTGAGAGCCTCTCCTTCATCCTGATCGGCTGGGGCGTGCCCGACGGTGTCGCCCAGCCGCTGGCGCTGGTGCTGATCACGCTTGTCATCTCCTACTTCTCGATCGTCATCGGCGAGCTGACCGCCAAGCGGCTTGCGATGCAGCGGGCCGAAGCCTTCGCGATCGCTCTCGCGCCGCTGGTGAACGCGATCGCGAAGATCGCCACCCCGGTGATCTGGTTCCTCGGCAAGTCGACCGACCTGTTGGTGCGCGTGCTCGGCGGCGACCCGAACGCGTCGCGCGAGGGGGTGAGCGACCAGGAACTGCGGGCCATGGTCGGCAGCTCCTCCACCCTCGGCCACGAGGAGCGCCAGATCGTGGAGGAGGTGTTCGCGGCCGGCGAGGTCAGCCTGCGGGAGACCATGATCCCGCGCACAGAGGTCAACTTCCTCGACGGCTCGATGCCGGCCTACAAAGCGATCCGCGAAGTGCAGGGCGCAGCGCACAGCCGCTACCCGGTCATCGGGGAGGACCTGGACGACGTGATCGGCTTCGTCCACATCCGCGACCTCGCCGACCTCGACTCGGCCGAGCGCAACGCCCCGGTCAGCCAACTGGTGCGTCCGGTGATGTCCCTGCCGGAGACGGTGAAGATCCTGCGGGCGCTCAGCGAGATGCGCCAGACCAAGCAGCACCTCGTGATCGTGCGGGACGAGTACGGCGGCACGGCCGGCATCGTCACCATCGAGGACCTGGTGGAGGAGCTGATCGGCGACATCACAGACGAGTTCGACCCCGAGCAGTCACCGTCCACCCCCAACCACGACGCAACCATCGACGTCGACGGCCTCGTCACGCTGGAGGACTTCAGCCAGGAGATCGGCTACCGGCTGCCTGAGGGTCCCTACGACACCGTCGCCGGGTTCGTGATGGCGCAGCTGGGTAACCTGCCGAAGCTGGACGACGCCTGCACCGTCACCCTCGCTGCAGAGACCGACCAGCAGCCGCCAGCCACCTTCGAGCTGCGGGTCACAGAACTCGATGGACGCCGGGCCGCGCGCCTGCGGCTCACCAGGCTCGGCGCGCCGGTCGACCCTGAGGGCTGACAGCTGAGCCCTTCGAAGTAGTCTGCTGCCAGCCCGGCGGACAAGGAGGTGGCCACGTGGCACCCAGCGATCCCGATGGCTCGCTCCTGCTGACCTCTGACGACGTCGGCGCGCTGCTCGCTGCAGCCGTCCAGCACGCCGGCGGGACGCTGGTGTCCTGGGCGCTCGATCACGTCGACGCCAACCCCGCCCAGTCCACGACAGCGACCTATTCGGCCCTTGTCGACTGGCCGTACGGACGTCGCGAGGAACTGCTCGGGGTGAGCGCACGCGCGTCCGGCCCGGCAGACACCGACACGGTCGCGGAGATCTTCGCCGACGGCGAGCGCGAGGTGGCGGTCTGGATCTATCCGCAGGACCCCGACCTGCCCGGCCTTGCCCGCGCCGCCTACGTGGAATCCATGGCAGAGCTGTGCAACTCCCACCACATCTTCACCGGTGAGGTGCGTCCAGAGGACCTGTCACTGCAGATGATCGGCTATCGCCCGCGACGCCGAGCGGTGGTGCGGGTGAGCTTCGGTGAGCCGCCGCAGGTGGTGTACGTGAAGGTCCTGCGGGCACGGCTGTTCGACGATGTCGTCGACCGCCACCGGCTGCTTCTCCAGGCCGGCCTGCCGGTGGCCCCGGTGGCTGCCGTGACCGAGGACCACCTGCTGGTGCTTCGCGAGCTGCCGGGCGAGCCACTGGCGAAGGCCATCTTCGAGACCGCGGAACCCTGCTCTGCAGAGGCCCTGATCGAACTGCTGGACGCGATGCCGTCCTCGGTGGGCCGCCTTGACCGCCGTCCGCCGTGGTCGGACGCCGTCGGGCACTACGCCCGGATGGTCAGCGCTGCGCTGCCCGCGCTGGAGCCGAAGCTGAACCGGCTGGTGGAGACGATCAGCCAGGGCCTCGCCCCGATCCCGCCTGGCAACGAGGCCACCCACGGCGACTTCCACGAGGGCCAGGTGCACGTCTCCGGCGGACGGGTGTGCGGCCTCCTCGACACCGACACCCTCGGCCCCGGGCGCCGCGCCGACGACCTGGCCTGCCTGATCGCCCACCTGTCGACGATCCAGCGCATGAACGCCGCCCAGGAGGCGCGGGTGCACCAGCTGATCCGCCGCTGGGTGCCGGTGTTCGACACCCGGGTGGACGCAACGGAGCTGCGGCTGCGGGCGGCAGCGGTGATCATCTCGCTGGCAACCGGGCCGTTCCGCGGCCAGGAGCCGGACTGGGAGCGGGAGACCGCAACCATGATCGGCTCGGCCGAGGCCTTGGTGCGGCAGGTCAGCTAGCACTGCTCGGCTGGCAGTGCTCAACTGGCACTGCTCAACTAACCCCGCAGGGTGAGCCCCATCCGGACGGGTACGCGGTCGCCGAGCTTGACGCCCGCGGCAGTGCGCACCGCGAGCTTCAGCGGCAGCAGGTAGGCGCCGTCCTTGGGGAACAATGAGGTGGTGAAACGGATGTCGCCGAGCCACGCCTCCACCGGGATCGCGCCCCAGCCGTAGGTGACGGCGCCGGACATGGCGCCGATCTCCTCGCTCTCTTCGGACGGCACGACCGCGTAGTAGAAGGGTGCGGGACCGCGCCACTCGATCACCTTCGCGGTGAACTCGAACTCAAGGTCGCCCATCGCCTCAGTAGAAACGTGCGTGCAGCTGGGCGTCAAGACGGTTGAATTCCGACCGGAGTTCCACCTCGGGGGTGGCCGCGCCGAGGCCGACGTCCTCGAGCAACGCCTCGGGAACCTCGTCGGCACGGCGGCCGATGAGGACCCGGCACAGGTCGCTGAGGGCCTCGACGAACCAGCCCTCGGGACGCTTGCGGGCGTCCGGGCGGGCCTTCGGGGTAATCCTCGCCAGGTAGGCAGGGCTGAACTCGTGTGAACGGGTGCTTTGCTGGATTCCTTGTGTCATGAGACGACCGTAGAATCGATTCCGGACGTTCTACTTCCGGATTGTTCCACCAATTTCGGGAAGCTCCGAGGGGGCACAGATGACATCGGAGAGCAGCCCCACCGCGCGGGCGTTGCAGGTGCTGGAGCTGCTCCAGAACCAGCCCGGCACCACAGCCGACCAGCTGGCGGCAGAGCTCGGCGTGACCGAGCGGGCGGCCCGCCGCTACGTCGCCATCCTGCGCGAGGCCGAGATTCCGATCATCTCCGTGCGCGGACGCCACGGCGGCTACCGGGTGGGACGCGGCGTCCGGCTTCCACCCCTGGTGTTCACCGCCACCGAGGCCCTCGGCATGGTGATGGCGGTGCTGGAGGGCCACCACGAGGCTGCCGATTCCACCGATCCGGTCGCCAACGCCCTGCGCAAGATCATGCGCGCCCTTCCGGAGGCGGTCGCTGCCCAGGCAGAACTCGTCCGGCGGACAGCGCGGCCCGTACCCGACCGGCACGCGGCCCGGCCGACCCTTCCATCACCGCGCAGCTCGTGCACGCCTGCTCGCTGCGCCGGCAGGTGCTGATCGGCTACCGGCACGAGGACGGGCCGCAGTGGTCGAGCCTCGTGGAGCCGTGGGCCGTCGTCGTTCGGCTCGGACGCTGGTACCTGCTGTCGCGCCGGGTCAGCAACGGCGCGATCCGGACCTATCGGCTCGACCGCATCCACAGCGTCGACCTGCAGGACGCCACCTTCGAGCTGCCCGCCGACCTCGACCCGGTTGCCGTTCTCGAACAGAACTTCGCCATCGGGTGGGAGTACGCCACCGAAGTGGAGATCGACGCTCCCGCCGATGAGATGTCGGGCTGGCTGTCCCGGACGATCGGACGGCTGGAGCCGATCGACGCCTCCCACTGCCGGCTGATCGGCAGCACCAGCGATCCGGCGTGGTACGCCGAGGTGCTCGCCACCATTCCCGCGTCCTTCCGCGTGATCAGCGGACCTGAGCTCCGCGACGCCGTCCAGGCGCTGGGGGAGCGGCTCCTCGCAGCCTGTGGTGGCTGAGTGCGGGGATGCCCCCGCGCCCTTCGGCAGGCTAGGGAGCATCGGTTGTCAGGCCCAGGGACCATTCGCGTCCACGATGTGAGCTGCCCCTTGCGCAATCGTCCGTATTTGGTCGGACCATCAGTAAGCGGCTGGTCGTGGCGATATGGTGCTGCCATGACCGACACGCCCCTCATGCTTGCCGGAGACTTCGCAACGCCGACCCGCCAAGATTGGGAGGCAGAGGTCCTCAAGGTCCTCAACCGACGACGTCCCGAAGGCAAGGAACTGACCATCGATCAGGCCCTGTCGCGGTTGCGCACAAGCACCGTCGACGGCCTGACCATCGAGCCCCTTTACACCGATCCGGTCGCCCCCCTCGGGCTGCCCGGCGCAATGCCGTTCACCCGTGGTGCCGCCGTCCGCGAATCAGGTTTCGCCTGGGACGTGCGCGCGCTGCATGAGGACGGCGACGTCGCGTTCACCAACGCACAGGTGTTGGCCGACCTGGAGCGCGGCGCCACATCGCTGTGGCTGCGCCTCGGCGAGGACGCCATCGCCCCAGAAGACCTTGCCGCAGTGCTCGCCGGGGTGGACCCGGCGCTGGCAGCCATCGCAGTCTCCAGCACCACTGACCAGGTAGCCGCAGCAAAGGCGCTGGCCGCCTACTGGACCGGCACTGGAGCCACCGGAGCCAGGGGCAGCCTCGGGCTGGACGCGATCGCGCTCGCCGCCCGCACCGGCGCCAAGGTCGACCTGGCCCCGCACGCCGTCTGGGTGCAGGCCGCACTGGCCGAACTGCCCGGCGTCCGCGCCCTCACTGTTGACGTCCTGCCCTATGACGACGCTGGTGCCGGCGACGTCGACCAGCTGGCCTTCGCCATCGCCACCGGGGTCGCCTACCTGCGCGACCTGGAAGCTGCCGGTGTCAGTACGGCGGACGCCTTCGGCCAGATCGAGTTCCGGGTCAGCGCCAACGCCGATGAGTTCCTCACCATCGCCCGGTTGCGGGCGCTCCGCCGCCTGTGGGCGCGCATCGGCGAGGTCTCCGGCGTTCCAGCCGAAGCCCGTGGCGCCATCCAGCACGCTGTGACCTCCTGGCGGATGATCACCCGCGACGACCCCTACGTGAACCTGCTTCGGGGCACGATCGCCACCTTCGCCGCAGCTGTCGGCGGGGCTGACGCAATCACCTGTCTGCCGTTCGACACCGCCGTGGGCCTTCCGGACGACTTCAGCCGCCGCCTGGCCCGTAACACCCAGCTGGTGGCTGCAGAGGAATCGAACATCGGACGGGTCAGCGACCCGGCCGGCGGCTCCTGGTACGTCGAGAGCGTCACCGAACAGCTGGCCGGCAAGGCCTGGATCGAGTTCCAGGCCATCGAAGCCGCCGGTGGCATGGTGGCGGCCCTCGAGTCCGGCCTGGTCGCCGAGCGGATCGCGGCCACTGCAGCGGAACGCACCAAGCGCCTTGCGGCCCGCAAGCAGCCCATCACGGGGGTGAGCATGTTCCCGATGAAGGACGAGCAGCCGGTGACCGCAAAGGCCCGGCCCGAGGCACCCGTTGCCGCCGGCCTCAAGCCGGTGCGTGATTCCGAGGTCTTCGAGGTCATCCGCGATCGTGCCGCAGCCGCCGAGAAGCCGAAGGTCTTCCTCGCCTGCCTCGGCGCCCGTCGCGACTTCGGCGGACGGGAGATGTTCACCGCCAACGTCCTGCTGGTCGGTGGCATCGACTTCCCCTCCTCCGAAGGCGGCACGCCCGAGGAGATCGCAGCCAAGGCCGGGGCGTCCGGGTCCAGGATGGCGATCCTGTGTTCGTCGGCGAAGATCTACGCCACGCAGGCCATCGCCGTCGCTACCGCGCTGAAGGGCGCTGGTGTCGAGTCCGTCTACATCGCCGGTCGCAAGTCCGAGACCGGAGCCGAGGACGCCAGCGTCCTCGACGGCGAGGTGTACGACGGAATGGATGTGGTCGCCTTCCTCGAAGGTGCCCTTGACCGGATTGGAGTGGCCAAGTGACCACGGTTCCCGACTTCACCGGCATCGAGCTCGGTGCCCCCACCGTTGCAGACACCGCTCCCGAGGTGATGGGCGAGGGGTGGCTGACCCCCGAGCACATCCTCGTACCGCCGCGCTACGACGAATCGGCCTACGAGGGCCTGGACTTCCTGGGCACCTACCCGGGCATCCCGCCGTTCCTGCGTGGCCCCTACGCCACCATGTACGTCAACCAGCCGTGGACGATCCGGCAGTACGCCGGCTTCTCCACCGCCGAGGAGTCCAACGCGTTCTACCGCCGCAACCTTGCCGCCGGCCAGAAGGGCCTGTCGATCGCCTTCGACCTCGCCACCCACCGCGGCTACGACTCCGACCACCCGCGGGTGACCGGTGACGTCGGCATGGCCGGTGTGGCGATCGACTCGATCCTGGACATGCGGCAACTCTTCGATGGCATCCCGCTTGACCAGATGAGCGTCTCGATGACCATGAACGGGGCCGTACTGCCCATCCTCGCCCTGTACATCGTGGCCGGCGAGGAGCAGGGGGTGGCTCCGGAGAAGCTGATCGGAACGATCCAGAACGACATCCTCAAAGAGTTCATGGTTCGCAACACCTACATCTACCCGCCGACCCCTTCGATGCGGATCATCTCCGACATCTTCGCGTTCACCTCGGCGAACATGCCGAGGTTCAACTCGATCTCGATCTCCGGCTACCACATGCAGGAGGCCGGGGCGACCGCAGACATCGAGATGGCCTACACCCTCGCCGACGGCGTGGAGTACATCCGCGCCGGTGAGGCCGTTGGCCTGAAGGTCGACCAGTTCGCCCCGCGGCTGAGCTTCTTCTGGGCCGTCGGCATGAACTTCTTCATGGAGGTCGCGAAGTTCCGCGCGGCCCGGCTGCTCTGGGCCCGCCTGGTGCGCCAGTTCGAGCCGAGCAACCCCAAGTCGATGAGCCTGCGCACCCACAGCCAGACCTCCGGCTGGTCGCTCACCGCCCAGGACGTGTTCAACAACGTCGGTCGTACCTGCCTTGAGGCCATGGCCGCAACGCAGGGCCACACCCAGTCACTGCACACCAACGCCCTGGACGAGGCCATGGCCCTCCCGACCGACTTCTCGGCCCGGATCGCCCGCAACACCCAGCTGTTCCTGCAGCAGGAGTCGGGTACCTGCCGCGTCGTCGACCCGTGGGCCGGCAGCGCCTACGTCGAGAAGCTCACCTACGATCTGGCCAGCAAGGCCTGGGACCTCATCCAGGAGGTCGAGCGCGCCGGTGGCATGGCGAAGGCGATCGAGGCCGGCATCCCGAAGATGCGCATCGAGGAGGCAGCTGCTCGCACCCAGGCACGCATCGACTCGGGCCGCCAGCCGCTGATCGGCGTCAACAAGTACACGGTCGAGAACGACCGGGTGCCGGAGGTGCTGAAGGTCGGCGGCGGTAAGGTGCGCGACGAGCAGATCGCCAAGCTGCAGAAGTTGCGCGCCGAGCGGGACGAGGCGGCCACCCAGGCGGCGCTGGAGAAGCTCACCTGGGCTGCCGGCAACGTCGACTCGACCGATCCGGACCGCAACCTCCTCAAGTTGGCCATCGACGCGGCTCGCGCAAAGGCCACCGTTGGGGAGATCTCCGACGCGCTGGAGAAGGTCTTCGGGCGCTACACCGCGAACATCCGTACTATCTCAGGGGTGTACAACTCCGAGTCCGGTTCGAGCGAGGGCGTGACCAAGGCCCGCGCGCTGGTCGACGAGTTCGAGAAGGTCGAGGGCCGTCGCCCGCGCATCCTGGTCGCCAAGATGGGCCAGGACGGTCACGACCGCGGCCAGAAGGTGATTTCCACCGCCTTCGCCGACCTCGGGTTCACCGTCGATGTCGGTCCGCTGTTCCAGACCCCGGAGGAAACCGCTCGCCAGGCCGTCGAGTCCGACGTCCACGTAGTGGGTGTCTCCTCACTGGCAGCTGGTCACCTGACCCTGGTGCCGGCGCTCCGCAAGGCGCTGGACGAACTGGGTCGTCCGGACATGATGATCGTGGTCGGCGGGGTCATCCCGGCGCAGGACTTCGACGAGCTGTACGCCGCCGGAGCCGACGCGATCTACCCGCCGGGAACGGTCATTCCGGAATCGGCGGTCGAGCTGTTGACCAAGCTGCGTGAGCGCATCGACGCTGCGTAGGAACTTGAAGTCGATGATTGAGCCTGTCGAGACCCACTGGTTTCGGCAGGCTCACTCATCGGTGGACGATGGGGAGTGCGATGAGTAAGGACAAGGTGCCGCTCTACCTGCGGTCGGATTCGACTCCGGGCCACCAGTACGGTGACGCCGCCCCGCCCCGGCGCGATCCGGCCAAGGTCCGGCGTCCGGACCTCGACCCGGAGCTGCTGGCAAAGCAGGTGCTGGCCGGCGAGCGCACCGCCATCGCGAAGGCGATCACCCTGGTCGAATCCAGCAAACGGGCTCACCACGCTGTGGCCGCTGACCTGCTGCGTATCCTGCGCCCGTACTCTGGCAAGGCCGTGCGGGTGGGGATCACCGGAGTACCCGGATCTGGCAAGTCCACCTTCATCGACGCGCTCGGGCAACGGCTGATCGACGCCGGCCACAAGATCGCAGTGCTGGCGGTCGACCCGACGTCTGCGAAGACCGGCGGCTCGATCCTGGGTGACCGCACCCGCATGGGCGAGCTTGCGCAGAGCGAGCAGACCTTCATCCGGCCTTCACCTGCCGGTGCGCACCTCGGCGGGGTGGCTCGAACCACCCGGGAGTCGATGCTGGTCCTCGAGGCCGCGGGCTTCGACGTCGTGCTGGTGGAGACCGTCGGCGTCGGGCAGTCCGAGGTGGCTGTGGCGGGCATGGTCGACACGTTCCTGCTGATCGCGCTGGCTCGCGCCGGCGACCAGTTGCAGGGCATCAAGCGCGGCATCCTCGAGATGGCCGACGTGATCACCGTCAACAAGGCCGACGGCGACAACGAGGGCGAAGCGCGCGTTACGGCACGCGAGTTGTCCATCGCGATGAAGCTGATCAACTCCGACCCCAACGCGCCGCGTCCGCCGGTGCTGACGTCGAGCGCGCTCACCGGCAAGGGCCTCGACGAGGTCTGGCAGGCCATCGTCGACCATCGGGCACGGCTGGAGGACGCTGGAATGCTCGAAGCGCGCCGGGCCCGCCAGCAGCGCGAATGGCTGTGGGCCCTCGTCCGCGGTGAGTTGGAGGACGCGTTGCGCACGTCCACGTCGGTGAGTGCGATCCGCTCCGGCCTGGAGGCGGACGTGGAGAATGGCGAGCTGTCCGCCCTCGAGGCTTCCGACGCCATCCTGAAGGCCTTCGCCGCCGACGCCCCGTCGCTGTGGCCGGAGAAGCCGAAGCACTGACCCACCCGAACGGAGTGGCGGCGGGGTCGACGCACCGCGAGGATCAGTCGCCGGCCTTCTCGTGTTTTCCGGCCTTCTCGCGCTTCTTCCGCTTCTTGCGGGCCTTCGCCCAGGCGAGCACCTTCTTCTCGTCCCACAGCGGAGTGCGGGCGTCGAGCCACTTGTCGCGCGGGGCGTGGAACTCCTTGCCGTTCTTGCGCTCCTTGGACATCGCCGAGCGGAACTGCTCCTTCGGGAGGCCCACGAGTTCAGCCGCCCGGGACGTCGTCAACACACTCCGCACCCTACTGTGATTCGGGGCCAGTCCTCATCATCGAGGGCTACGGGGCTCCAGAACATCCAGGATCGTACGCACGTGCTGCGGAGATTCGTCGCGGCGGGATGGGTCGTCGGTGAGGAAGTGCATGAAGCCCTTGATTGCTCCGAGTGTCTTTGCCATGTCGCCCTCCCTGTGATGTCGATCCGAAGGAGGCGAGCTTAGCATCTCTAGGGATGCCAAGGAAGCATCCCTAGAGATGCTAAGGGGCTCCAGGGGAGGGCAGAAGATGAAAACCGAGCGTGCAGCTCAGACCACGGCCAGGTCGAAGTCGCCCCCTGCGCGGAGGATGTCGGCGTAGCGGGCGCGCTGCTCAGCCGAGGGTTCGCGCAACGGAATCGCCGTTGGCCGCACGCCGTGGTGACGGAAGCCGATCACCTTGATCCGCATCCGGGGGTCGACGGCTGCCAGCCATCGAGCGGTCTCTGCGAGCAGGTCGTCGGCGTCGTTCACCCCGGGGAGCAGCAGCAGGCGCACCTCGTGCAGCCTCCCCGCCGCCGCCAGCAGCTGGATGCTGGCGAGGATGCGCTCGTTGCCTGAGCCGGTCATGCGCCGGTGGATGGCGTCGTCCAGGCATTTCAGGTCGACCATCGCCGCGTCCATGACGGGGGAGAGCAGCTGCCAGGTGGCGGCGTCCGTGTCGCCGTTGGTGTCGACGAAGCAGGTGAGGCGGGCCAGTTCTGTGTCCGCCTTGAGGGCGGTGAACAGGGCACGCACGAACCCGGCCTGCTGGGTCGCCTCACCTCCGGAGACCGTCACCCCGGAAAGGAACGGCGCTGCCGGACGGATCCGCGCGATCAGGTCCGCCACCGCCAACGTCCGCGCTTTCGGCGTGGAGTCGTACTTGCAGACGTCGATGCAGGTGTCCCCGCCGGTACAGCTGGCAGCGTCCCAGAGCACCGAGCCCGCGGCGTCGAGGCTCAGGGCCCCGGAGGGGCAGGAGACCACGCAGTCGCCGCAATCGATGCACGGGTTGATCGTGTACGGGTTGTGGCATGCGATGCAGTTGAGATTGCAGCCCTGGGTGAAGATGACGAACCGGTTGCCGGGCCCGTCGACGGCGGAGAACTCGATGACGTCGGTGATGAGGCCGGTCGGCCCTCCGTTACGCCCGGCTCGTTCCTCACCGGCCTCCTCAAGGACCGTCGTCACCCTCGCGGGCTCAGTTCAGCTGCTGTGATGCGCTTCACCGCGCGAGTGGTGACGGTGTGGTTGATCTCCGCCGTGGCCGCCAGGTAGTCGCTGGAGTGGCGGGAGCCGTGCTCCTCGATCCCCACGAGGTCGCTCTTGCGCACAAGGTAACCGGTGATCCGGATGAACTCGTTGGAGTCGAGATTAAACGTGAAGTCCCGCATACCAACGCTCAATGCGCCGCGGATCACGTCAACCATTGCCTGCGGGTTGGCCTTGACGGTCTCCTCGACGTGGAAGATGTCGGAGATGCCGGCGGCGAACAGGGCGTGGTGCGGGGCGCAGGTTGCGATGTGCTCGCGCAGGCCCGGCTCGTCACCGATCGGGATGCGGGTGCCGGCAGTGGTGTCCAGATCGAGGTCGATGCCGCTCTGGCTGTGCAGGTAGGCGAACCCGCCTCCTCCGCCGCAGTAGGGCAGCGGCCGCGCCGCGACGAGTTCCGCGACCCGCCGGGTGAGCCGGTAGGCGGCGGCGTCGGCGCGCTCGTCATGGCCGTAGCGGGCGTCCTCGAACCCTTCGCGGGCCATCAAGTCGTTGACGCACTCAGCCAGCCCGAAGATGCCGAACATCAACGAGAACCGGTCGATGTCGATGAGTCCCTCGGTGGCGAGGAAGTTGGTCTCGAAGAAGGCCGCGTGCTCGACGAGCGAACGGATCCGGGCCTCGCCGAGCTCTGCGGTCAGCTCCACCCAGTGCGGCAGGGCCTCCTCGCAGAAGGCATCGATGCCGCCGACGTGCCGGGCGACAGCTTCCTTCAGGTTCAGGCGGACGAGGCTGTGCGCGCCGCCGCGGGTCTTCAGCGAGTTGTAGCAGCTGACCACTGCGTAGTCGGTGCCGTGGTCGGCCACCATCATCGGGTGGTTGACGAAGTGCGGCTTGCCGGTGACGAACACGGTCCGAACGGCGTCCTCGATCAGGTCGTCCGGGGTCTCTGCCGACACCTTCAGGGTCAGGTTGGGCACCACCTGACGTAGACACCGCTCCACCCGCCAGATCGAGCGCACCACGCGGCCGTCGCCGGGGCCGACGTTGGCGTGCACGAAAGCGTCGGGCAGCATCCGGTCGAGCTGGATCCAGAAGCGTCGCAGTTTGGCGTCGAGTTCTGCATCCGGCAGGTCTGCGGGGACGAACGGCTCCAGCAGGGCGTCAAGGTCGCCGAGGTAGACCGGGTAGGTCGTGACCGACGGCACCTGGCTGTACAGAATCGTGAGGAACGAGAGGGCGTCGTCCAGGGTGGTCGGGGGCTCGAGTTCGAGGTGTCGGACGCCGTTGTGAAGGGCTTTCGCATAATCAGGCAGCACGTAGCGTGGCGTGAATGGGGCGTGGCCCTCGTACATGTCGCAAATCACTCGTGCCTGCAGCGCCTCTGCACACATTGGCGAGAGGTCGGGGTAGGGCAGCGCACTGACCGCGAGCGCAGCGAGGCGTCGGATCTTCTGGTCGTAACCGAGGGCAGCGCTGGTGACCAGCTGCTCAGCCGCTGCCTCAAAGGACTCCCAATCCACCCCCTCAGCCTAGCGTGCGCGCGCGTCGCAGTTTCTTTTCGGTAACGGTTCGTCGCAGCGGCTCGGGCGCAGTCCGACGGGGCACCGCCGAGCACTAGAGTCATGCCGATGAGCGCGGCTTCCGCGCCAAAAAGAGATTCCAAAAGGAGACACCGTGCGACAGGTGATCAAGATCGCTATCGCGGCAACAGCCGCCTTTGCCCTCGCTGCATGCAGCAGCGCCGCGCCTACCCCTGCGGCCAGCGGCAGCAGCGCACCCGCCAGTTCCTCGTCAGCCCCTGCCCTCAAGATCGGCATGGCCTACGACGTCGGCGGTCGTGGCGACCAGTCCTTCAATGACTCCGCCGCAGCCGGCCTCGACAAGGCCAAGGCGGAGTTCGGCCTCGAGACCAAGGAAGCCGCCGCCTCCAACGGCGAGGCCGAGTCCGCTCGCGCCGAGCGCCTCCAGCAGCTGATCGATGCCGGCTACACCAACATCGTCGCCGTCGGCTTCGCCTACGCCACTTCGGTCGGCAAGGTCGCCAAGGAGAACAAGGACGTCAAGTTCGCCATCGTGGATGACGCCTCCGAGGCTTCCACCGGCGCCAACATCATGAACATCACGTTCGCTGAGAACGAGGGCTCGTTCCTCGTCGGCGCTGCCGCGGCCCTGAAGACCAAGACCGGCACGATCGGCTTCATCGGTGGCGTCGAGACCGACCTCATCAAGAAGTTCGCAGCTGGCTACGTCGCGGGCGCCAAGGCCGCCAAGCCTGACATCAAGGTCGTTTCCAAGTACCTCACCCAGCCGCCGGACTTCTCGGGCTTCTCCTCTGTCGACAAGGGCAAGGCTGCCGCTGAGGGCATGTACCAGGGTGGCGCGGACATCGTCTACCACGCTGCGGGCGGTTCCGGTGGCGGCGTGTTCACCGCTGCGAAGGCTGCCAAGAAGCTGGCCATCGGCGTCGACTCCGACCAGGCCCTGACGGCTGCCGCTGACGTCCGCTCCGTCATCATGACCTCGATGATCAAGCGCGTCGACACCGGCG
>Ga0209745_1000861_pt1 | contig 18390 bp, 13 predicted proteins | sample BarGraNGADG00312_FD_184495 | JGI IMG/M metagenome (GOLD analysis project Ga0209745, IMG submission 184495) | Arctic peat soil microbial communities from Barrow, Alaska - Barrow Graham LP Ref core NGADG0004-312 (SPAdes) (version 2) | ecosystem: Environmental > Terrestrial > Soil > Wetlands > Peat...
CCGCTGAGGTCGAGCCCATCCCCGCGACTGATGGAAGCGGGCTGGTTGGCAAGTCCAGCTCGATACAGCCCGCCGTACAGGAAGTCGCCGGAGCGGTCACCGGTGAACATGCGCCCCGTGCGGTTGGCGCCGTGGGCCGCGGGCGCAAGCCCGACGATCACGATCCGCGCGTCGGGATCGCCGAAGCCGGGCACCGGCCGCCCCCAGTACTCCTCGTCACGGAACGCCGCCCGCTTCTCGGCCGCGACGCTCTCCCGCCACGCCACGAGCCTGGGGCAGGCGCGGCACTCCACCAGCGACGCGTCAAGCTCGCCGAGGGTCGACGCCCCGGCGGCGGATGACGGGTAGTCGGCGGAGTCCGGATCGGGCATGACTCATCATCGGGCGGATGTCCCGCCTTCGCGACGTGATCGCAACGGCCGCGCTAGGTTCGGTCCATGAGTTCGCGCGTTGCGGTCTGCCCGTCGTGTGCCACGAAGAATCGCGTCCCGGCAAACGCGAAGGGGCATCCCCAGTGCGCCTCCTGTCACGCTTCCTTGCCTTGGGTGGTCGACGCCGGCGACACGAACTTCGCCAGCGCGACCGACACCACCCAGCTCGTCCTGGTCGACCTGTGGGCGCCGTGGTGTGGCCCTTGTCGCATGGTGGCACCGATCCTGGAGCGCCTCGCCGGCCAGTACGCCGGACGGGTCAAGGTGGTCAAGGTCAACGTCGACGACAACCCCCGTACTTCGGCCCGGTTCGACGCTCAGAGCATCCCTACCCTGGTCATCCTGCGTGGCGGCACCACCGTCGCCCGGCTCGTCGGGGCCCAACCCGAACCTGTCCTGAGGAAGCGCATCGACGCCCTGCTGGCAGGGTAGGGACCGATCACGCTCGCCGAGCAGACGCGGCCCCGGGCGCCTCGAACGCGACCAGCCACTGGCGCCCGGGCTTCGCCCCGATCTGGTGGGCGTCGCGGATGCCACCCTGCACAGGTTGCGCGAGCGGGTCGCACAATGGTGCCAGACGGCGCGGGCTGCGTCCTAGGTGCGACCGAGGGCGGGGCTGCCCAATGCGACCACGCGACCCAGCACGAAGATGAAGATTTACGAAGAGCGTCCAGGTATCCGCACAGGGCACCACTATCCGGCTATACGTTCAACGAGGGGGCGCTGAGGGGGTACGGGACGCCTCGGTCTTCGGATCCGAGGGTCCCGCAGCGCTCCTCGACTCACCCCGACATTTCAGCCAGTTCGCCGTAGCGCGGGGCTTGGGCAATCAGGTGACGCCAGGCCCTGGAACCCGAACTGGAACTCCAGCTCTCCTTCGGGCAGCAGGTACTCCGGATGGGTCTCCGCGCCCCAGGAGTCGTCGCCGCCGACTCCGCGACGCATCAGAGCAGGCCGCAACACGGTGTATTCGATCGGCGGCAGCTCCACCGGATGCCGGGCGCTCTCGATCTCGAACGGCGTCCAGGGCAGGGCCGAGAACTCCATTCCGGCGGCGCAGTCGAAGCGAAGGCCAGCGCCCTGCTCATCGGTCACCGTTGCCCACCGGACGCCCGTGTGGCTCCCGGACTCCTGCGGCCGGACATACGCGGTGAGCTGCTCCGCCACCTTCCCGGAGTACACCCCGAGCCGCGCGGAACCGCGCCGGTCGACGTAGCACTCGTGGGGGCCCTCGCCGTACCACGACAGCCGACCCAGGTCGGCGTCGGTGGTGAACAGCATGCCGAACTCCGGCAGGTCGTGAAGGCCGTCGCCGGGGCGCACCACCTCGGTGACCTCGACGTGCCCGTCCACGTCCACCCGGTAGGTGACCACACACTCACCGGCTGGGGTGGTTGGCAGCAGGTAGGTGTAGCGAACATCGATGCTGTCGTCGTGCAGCACCACCTCGGGGCTTTGCTCGCTCGCCCGGGCGTAGCGACTGGCCAGGTGCCATCCGCCGTCCCGGAACGGCATGCCCCAGCCCCGCTCGTTGGAGGTCGGCGCGTGCCAGAAATTCGGCTGGGGAATGCTCCGCAGCAACTCACGGCCGGTCTCCGGTGTCTCACCGAACCGGTACGACACCAGGCCACCGTGGAGTCGGGAAAAGAGCGCCAGGAAGTGGGCACCGCGCACGCCAACGTTGTGGATGCCCTCGACCAGTTCGGGTCGCGTCGACGGGCGCAGCCTGGGCGCGCCGGCGACCGTGAACACCGCCTGTTCGGAGGCCACCTCATGACCGGCCGGAGCCCAGGTCTGCGGCTCGCGGAGTCGGAACGACACGTCCACGGCGTACTCCCCGGGCTCCACCGGCAGCGAGAACGGCAGCGGGTAGGTGGCCGACTCCCCCGCCGCGACGGCGGTGGCGATCGTCTTCCGGCACAGCTCAGTGCCCTCGCGGGTCAGGGTGACCACACACTCCAGATCACAGGAGTCGGTGAACAGCCGACGGTTCTCCACCATGACCGCATCGGAACTGATCGCCATCCGGAACGGCTGGTAGACATACTTGACCTCGGCCAGCTTCGGGGTCGGGGTGCGGTCGGCGAACAGGATGCCGTTGGCGCTGAAGTCGTAGTCGCTGGGGGCGTCCCCACAGTCGCCGCCGTAGCCGAAGTAGGGCCGTCCGTGGTGGTCGGTCAGGGCGATCGCCTGGTCGGCGAAGTCCCAGATGAAGCCGCCCTGGAACAGGGGCTCGGAATAGGCAAGGTCGACGTAGGCGTCCACGGCGCCGAAGGAGTTGCCCATGGCGTGCGCGTACTCGCACAGCAAGAGCGGCTTGTCACGATGGGTCAGCAGATACTCCGCGATGTCCTTGGCCGGGGTGTACATCTCGCTCACCACGTCGCTCGACTCGGGGAAACGGGGGTCCCAGTGCACGCCCTCGTAGTGGATGGGACGGGTGTCACGGGAGCGGAACCAATCGGACACGGCCAGGATGTTCGACCCCCCCAAGGACTCGTTGCCGCACGACCACATCAGGATGCTGGGGTGATTCTTGTCGCGCTCGAGCATGTTCGCGGCACGGTCAAGCAGCACCGGAAGCCACTCGGGCTTGTCGCCCGGCACGGCTTCCTCCATGCCGGCGTCCTGACGCCGGATCCGGTCCCACAGGCCGTGCGATTCCAGGTTCATCTCGTCGATCACGTAGAGCCCGTACTGGTCGCACAACTCATAGAAGTAGGAGTTGTTGGGGTAGTGGCTGGTGCGGACGGCGTTGATGCCGGCGGCCTTCATCAGCCGGATGTCCGCCTCGGTTTCCGCACGCGAAACCACGCGCCCCTTCAGGCCGAACTCATGGCGGTTCACGCCCTTGAACACCATGCGGCGGCCGTTGAGCTTCAGCACCCCGTCCTCCATGGCGAAGCGGCGTACGCCCACCTTCTGCTGGACGACTTCGCTGATCGCTCCGGACTCGTCGACCACCTCGAGCAGCAGGTCGTAGCAGAACGGGTCCTCCCCGCTCCACAGCCGGGGCTGGTCGATGGCGATGGCGAACTCCGCCGCACCGATTCGCTCCACCTCGCCAGCGCCGGCCAGCGAGGCCCGGACGTTGCCGGTGCCGGATAGCTGTACCAGCACCGAGATCTCGGCCCGGCTCGGATCTGCACTCACCGTGCTCGACACCCGGAGGTCCTCCAGGTGCGTGGCAGGCCGCCGGTAGAGCACGACGTCGCGGAACAACCCGGAGAAGCGGTAGAAGTCCTGGTCCTCGATCCAGGATCCGGCGGTGAACCGGAACACCTGGGCGCACAGGGTGTTCTCGCCTTCGACCAGGTACGGCGTCAGGTCGAACTCCGACGGCGTGAACGAGTCGGCGGCATAGCCGACGTAGCTGCCGTTCAGCCAGAGGGCCACAGCACTCTCCGCGCCGTGGAAGCAAACGCTGACCCGCTCACCCGGCGCCTGCGGAGCCTCGAGGGAGAACGTTCGGACGTAGGTCGCCACCGGGTTGAACCGCTGCGGCACCTGACCGGGCACGACCGCCTCATGGCCGTCCCACGGGTACTGGACGTTGGTGTACTGGGGACGGTCGTAGCCCTCCAGCTGGATGTGCGCCGGCACCGTGATCTCGTCCCAGTCGCTGCGGTCGAGGCCGACCGTTTCGAACCCGGGCAGGATGGCGTCGGGACAGACGGCGTAGTGGAACTTCCACAGCCCGTTGAGTGACTCCTCGAAGCTGCTGGCACCGGTCGTCGCCTCTGCCAACGAGGCGAACCAGCGGTGGTCGGAATGGGCCGGTAGCCGGTTCTCTGCGAAGTACTCGGGATCGGCGATCCGGGTGATGTCGAACGTCACTTGATTGCTCCTGTAATACCTTCGGCGAAGCTGCGCTGCAGGACGAGGAAGACGACCATCGTCGGCAGGGAGGCCAGCAGGACGGCCAGCATCAGCCCCCCGTAGTCCATGACGTAACCGGCCCGGAGGTTCGAGATCAGCATGGGCATGGTCTGGTAGGCGTTGTTGATCAGGATGACCTTCGGCCACAGGAAGTTGTTCCAGGCCGCCATGAAGGTGATCACGGCAGCCGCGGCATAGGTCGAGCGCATCGTCGGCAGGAAGATGCGGACGAAGATGCTCAGTTCGCTGAGCCCGTCGATCCGGGCGGCCTCGAGGATCTCGTGCGGGAACGAGCGGGACGCCTGCCGGAACAGCAACACCAGGAACGGGGTAGCGATCGCGGGCAGGATCACGGCAGCCGTGGTGTTCACCAGTTTGAAGGTGGCGAACATCTGGAACAACGGGATCATGGTCGCAGCGAACGGGATCATGATCGCCAGCAGCAGGAAGCCCATGAAGCGGTCCTTGCCCCGGGAGTGGAAGACCTCGAACCCGTAGCCGGCGATCGAGCAGACCACCAGCGCGAGCACGGTGGTCGCCACGGCGTTGACGGCCGAGTACCACATGGCCGAGGCGACCGGCTGCGAGCTGACCAGGGCCTTGAAGTTCTCCACCAGGTAGCCACCGGGCAGCAGGCGGGAACCGAGCACGTCCTGGCTGGTGTTCGTCGCCGAGACCACCATGAAGTACAGGGGGAACACCGAGAACAGCGCGGACACCGAGAGGAACAGATAGCCGGGCACACGACGCAGGCGCCTAGTCACGCTTGTCACCGACCTTCATCTGGATCGCAGCCAGGATCGCCACCATGATCAGGATCGCGTAGGAAATGGCCGCGGCGTAGCCGAAGTTGGGGTTCTTCTGGAAGGACAACTCGAACAGGTAGTGCGACATGGTCATGGACGTGTAGGCCGGCCCTCCCTGGGTCAGGTTCCAGGACTCGTCGAAGAGCTGGATGGTGCCGTTGGTGGACAAGATCGCGGTGAGCAGGATCATCGGCTTCAGTTGCGGGACGGTGACGTACCAGAACGTCTTGAACCCGCCGGCTCCGTCGATCCGGGCCGCTTCGAGAGTGGAGTAGTCGAGGTTCTGCATGGCGGCGAGGTAGAACACCATGTTGTAGCCGGTCCACCGCCAGATCAGGCCGAGGATGAGCACGAACCGGGCGGTGGCGGTCTGGCCGAGCCAGTTGACCGGCGAGTCCACCAGGTGCAGAGACACCAGCAGGTCGTTGACCAGGCCGTCATTGGCGAACATGGTGCGGAAGACCAGGGAGTAGGAGACCAGCGACACCGCGCACGGCAGGAAGATCGCGGTACGCCACATGGCCTTGAAGCGGAGCTTCTTGTCGTTGAGGAGGTTGGCGAGGATGAGGGCGAGCACCAACATGATCGGCACCTGGACGACCAGGTAGATCAGCGTGTTCTGCACGGTGAGCTTGAAGATCTCGTCGGAGAACAGGCGCTGATAGTTGTACCAGAGCGGTTCGGCGAAGTTGAGCCGGGTCCCGCGTCCGGTCTGGAGCGACAGGATGAAGGCCTGGAACATCGGCCAGAAGTTCATCCAGAGGATCAGAAGCGCTGCCGGGAGCAGGAACACCCAGCCGGTCAGGTTGCGGCGCTGCTCGACACGGAACCTGCGTCTGGGCGCCTCCCCGGATGGGGCGCCCCCCGCTCGCCCACCGGGCGCCGGAGTTGGTTGCCCGACCGGTCGGGCCGGAGTGTGCGGTAGTGACACGGGGGTATTCCACCTTCTCTTCTCGGGGTGGGGGCCGGTCGTACCGGCCCCCACTTCCGTCAGTGTCGAACGGTCACTTCATCGCGAACTCGACGGCCTTCTGGGCTTCGTCGAGGGCTGCTGCCGGGTCGGTCCCGTTGAGGATCTTCGTGACCGCTGCGCTCACGTTGTCGCGACCCTCGTAGTAGTAGGCGCCGGTGTTGTTCTTGGGCACCTTGGCCGAGAAGTCGACGACCTTGGCGAAGATGGCCTCGCCGCCGAAGAACTTCTGGGGCTCTGCGTACACCGCGCTCTTGCCCGCCGGCATCCAGTTCGCCAGGGCGCCCGAGGACGGCAGGATCGTGTCGTAGAGCTCGGTCGAGCCGGCGAAGGTGGTCTTCAGGAAGTCGGCTGCGAGGTCGCTGTTCGCGTTCGAGCTGATCGCCCACGAGGAGCCACCGTTGGCGGAGTAGTTCGTGGCGCCGGTCAGGTCGTTCATCTTCGGCAGGTTGGTGATGCCCCACTTGCCCGACTGGTTCTTGGCGGTCTGGATCGAGCCGAGGATCCACACGCCGTTGACCGTGCCCGCGACGCCGGAGTTCACGAGGGTGGCGATGTACTCATCCCACGAGTTGACCTCGACGAGGACGCCGGACTTGACCAGTTCCTTGTAGGTCGCGATCGCCTTGAGCAGGGCCTCGTTGCCGCTGATGGTCGGTTTGCCCTGGTCGTCGAAGAGGCTGGCGCCGGCGCTCTGCAGCATCATCATGATCAGGTCGGAGGACCCGGCCTGGCCGGAGAGCAGCGGCTTCTTGGTCTTGGCCAGCACCTGCTTGCCCTTGGCGATGAAGTCGCTCCAGGTGATATCGGTGAAGTCGGCGACGGTGAGGCCCGCCTCCTTGATGACGTCGGTGCGGAGGGCGGTGATGGCCGTGCCGTTGTCGAAGGGCAGACCGTAGTTGACGCCGTTGACCGTCGAGTAGCCGGTGACGCCCTCAGGGAACTCGCTGAAGTTCACACCGGAGTTGGAGAAGTCCTTGAACAGGTCGGGGTAGTTGATGACGTTCTTCTGGAAGGCGTTGTTCTGCATCAGGAAGATGTCCGGCAGCTGGGCGGTCTCCTTCGACTGCGCCAGCGTGGTCAGCTTGGTCTGCAGGTCGTCCCATGGCGTCTCGACCACCTGGACCTTCACACCGGGGTTGTCCTTCTGGTAGATCTTCGCGGCTTCGTTCATCGCGTAGATGTTGAAGGCGGGGTCCCAGCACCACACGGTGAGCGTGCCGGTCTTGGGTCCTGCGGCGGCCGTCGACGCTGCCGAGGATGCGGACGGCGCTGCGCTTGTACTGCAGGCGGCGAGGGCGACGCTGAGTGGCACCGCCAGTGCCAGCGCAGCGAACTTCTTGAGCTTGTTCATCGGATCACAGTCCTTCTGTCGCGGTTCCACCGAGGTTCGGGTCGGTGCTTCTCCCGGAAGGCTCCCTCGCCTTCACTCCACTCAGAGTCTTGAGATTGTTTACGTAAACATAACAGCGGATCCCGTCGATGTCACCCGCTAACAAGGTCACGATCACGTAACGCTCGCGTGTCGATCGGCCGTCGGTGTTTACGTCGCCATTCGTGAGCGGGTGGGGCTAGAATCTGCGCATGCATGACCCGACCGGTCGCGGCCGACGCAAGACCGGGCCGTCCATCGAGGACGTTGCCCGGTTGGCCGGCGTGTCCGCCCAGACGGTCTCCCGGGTATCGACCGGGGCCGACCCTGTCCGCGAGACCACCCGGCTGAAGGTGCTGGGGGCAATGGACCAGCTGGGCTACTCCCCCAACCGCGCTGCGCGTGCACTGCGCAGCGGGTCCTTCGGCACCATCGGCCTGGCGGCCTACCGCTTCGAACGAACAGGCGAGGCCCTCACCACCGAGGCCGTCGTCCAGGCCGCCGAGGCCGAGGACTATTCGGTCACGCTGCTCAGCGTCCGCAACCCCGTGGCTGACCAGTGGGAGCACGCTGCCCAGCGTCTGTCCCACCAGGCCATCGACGGGCTGGTGATCATTCGGGCCGAGCAGGCGACCCCCGAGTCGCTGTCGCTGCCCGCTGGCATGGCCGTCGCCGTCTCCGATTCACGACTGATCGGTCACTACCCCTCCGTGGTCGCCGACCAGGTACAGGGCAGCGTCGACGCGATTCGCCACCTGCTCGAGCTGGGGCACGCGACCGTGCACCACATAGCGGGTCCATCCGACTCCGAGCCGGCCCTCGTCCGCTCGAACACCTGGCAACGCTGCCTCGAGGAGGCCGGCATCCGGCCGCCGAGACTGTGGCAGGGCGACTGGACGGCGGCCTCCGGCTACGAGGCCGGGCTCCGGATCGCCGAGGACCCGACGATCACCGCTGTCTACGCGGCCAACGACGAGATCGCCTTCGGCCTCATGCGCGCCCTCTACGAACGTGGCCGCCGGGTTCCAGACGAGGTCTCGATCGTGGGCTTCGACGGGATCGCGCTCAGTGAGTTCTCCTCGCCCCCACTGACCACGGTGAAGCAGGACTTCCACCGCGTCGGCCAGGAATTGGTCCGCCTGGTGTTGGAGCAGATCCGCGCGAAGCCGACCCGCCCGCAGACCCGGGTGGTGGTGCCGACCGAGCTGATCGTCCGCGGCACCACTGCCCCGCCGCCGCGTTCCTGAGGGTTGGGAAGATCACCGCCCGGCGCACCTTGATCACGTGGTTCACGATGTCAATGTCCTTACGCCGCAGTTCGGCAGCGGCTTCAGACCCCACCTACACCCCGGATTTTCGACGGGCCCGGTTCGCACCCGCTAGCTTCCTGAGTGGGTACATGATCTTGTATGAGGACTTTGCGACCCACGGCCGGCATTGCGTTGCTCACTGCTGTCGGCGTTGTTCTTGGCGGGCTCACCACTGCCGCCCAAGCCCAGACGGGCACCTCGGTCGGAGCTTCGATGGCGATCACCTCCACGGGACTGCGAACCGGGCAGATCAAGCACGTATGGCTGATCATCCTGGAGAACAAGTCCTACGACGCGACGTTCACCGGACTGAACCAGAACAGCTACCTGTGGAAGACGCTGCCGTCCCAGGGTGTGCTGCTGAAGAACTACTACGGCACCGGCCACTACAGCCAGGACAACTACGAGTCGATGGTGTCGGGCCAGTCAACGTCGATGGACCTGCAGGACGACTGCGACGTCGCCAACACCGACCTCGGCACCAACGCCAACATCATCACCCAGCATTCGGGTTCGACCTTCGGTCGCACCGACAACTACGGACAGGTGTTGTCGCCCGCCGGCGCCAACGCCCCGGACGGGCAGAACGGCTGCACCTATCCCAAGGACGTGCCGACGCTGTTCAACCAGCTGGACGCCGCGAAGGTGACCTGGAAGGGCTACGCACAGGACCTGGGCAATCAAGCCGGACGCGAAGCAGGGCTCGGCGGCGCCCCGGGGACGCGGGCGAACGACCCCACCAGTAACCCGAAGGCGATGAAGCCGACCGATGCCGACAAGGCCAACGGGATCACGTCCTTCACCGGTGCGCAGGCCAACGACCAGTACGTGGCCAAGCACTTCCCCTTCCCGTGGTTCCACTCGATCATCGGTGACGACAACACAGGCACCGACGCCCTCACCGTCCCGGTCGGCGGCGGCACCGACACCGACGCTGCCCACATCGCCAACCTGGACAACCAGAGCACGGGCCTCATCGCCGACCTCAAGAAGCCGGCCAGCCAGGTTCCGGCGTTCAACTGGCTCACGCCGAACAACTGCTCCGACGCCCACGACGCCACGTGCAAGGGCAACAACCTGTCCGGACTGTTCGGCGCCAACGGCAACCCGGACTACTCCCTGCCGCTGACCACCGCGCCGAAGAACTACACCGGCGGCCTCTATGCCTCCGACCTGTTCCTGCGCTACTACGTACCGCTGATCGAGCGGTCCGCTGCATTCAAGGACGGCGGCCTGATCGACATCACCTTCGACGAGGCCAACCCGCCATTCACCAACTTGTCCTTCAACAACGCCACCGACAAGACCGCGGTCGCCAAGGCTGCCGCGCGCAAGGAGATCTACGACTACACCACTCCCAGCATCCAGAGCACCGCGCAGGACTACCTGACCTTCCCGGCCAACCAGTTCCCGCAGCCGGGGGCCCTGGCCAAGGACTTCCTCAAGGCTGACCTCGCCGGACAGAACATCAACGGCCACAACGTGAACTGGGAGCCGACCGGGCCGAACTCGACCCTCGCCACCGACAAATACGGCAACCAGCTCTTCCCCGGCCCGGGCAACAACGGCTACATCACCCGGCCGCCGTCGTGCGAGCAGGACACCACCCTGGTGAACGCCGACCTGACCAATTGCGTACCCGGGGCCAAGAGCACCGGCGCGGGCTTCGGCTACTCGGCGGCGAAGACCATCGTGGCCACCGCGGCTGCCGGTAAGAGCACCGTCAAGGCCGGTGTCACCGACGCCGACCTGGATCGGATGGTCACCGGCACCGGCATCCCGTTGGGATCGTACGTGGGCGCCGTGGTCAACGCCGGACCGAACCTGGTCGCTTCACCGAGCGACCCGGTGACGAACGCCTCCTTCACCCTGGTCAACGCCAAGGGCGCGAAGGTACACACGACGGCGCCAGTCACCAGCGTCACCCTGTCGGCCACCGGCGTGCCCGGGCACCTGGCAGCCGGCCAGACACCGCTGGCCGCCTTCGACGCCCAGGATGCGACCCCTGGCGGCGGCATCACCGGTTCGGTGCTGATCTCGCCCTACATCAAGCCGGGTTCGGTCTCCACGACGAACTACAACCACTACTCCTGGCTGCGCACGATGGAGGACATCTTCGGAGTCTCGACCGGAACCGATCGCACGCCACTGACGGTGGGCACTGTCAGTGGCGGCCTGGACAACCATGGTCACCTCGGGTTCGCCGCCCAGGCAGGGCTGAGTCCGTTCGGTAAGGACGTGTTCAACAACACACGTCACCGGTAGGGCCCCAGGGAGTCGAAGAGTGAAGTTCCCAGCACGACCAGCCGCCGCGATCCTCGCGGGGCTGGTCGTGCTGTGCGGCTGTTCGGCGGGGGGCACCCCACCCACGTCAGAAGACACGGGTATCGGGGCCTGGCCCACCTTCCTGCCCTCACCCAGCGCTGCAGGGATCGCCCGGGGCAGCGTGGACTCCCCGGCGATGTCGTATTCCGGTAGCCCGGTGATCGTCACGACCGGCGACGGCGAGGTCCGGATGGACGTTGCGGGCCCGTCGTACCCGTCTGACACCAAGGTCGGTGCGGATCACGTGGCCTGCACCTTCACCGTCACCTTCAGCGGAGCAAGCGCCGCGGTGAGCCTCAAGACCGCCCGTTTCGACGTGCTCGACCACTCGGGCGTCGTGCATACCCTCACGATGCTGCCGGGGTCCTCGATCCCGGCCACAGTCTCGCCGGGGCAATCCGTGGTCGTGAAACTGCAGACCACGCTACCCAGCGGCGAGGGCCTCCTCCGGTTCTATCCAACGGGGCCCGCAGCAGCAGCCGGCTGGGACTACGTCGCCGAAACCGACTGAGCAGCGGCGAACAGCTGAGGCCGTTCAGCCGATGGCGAACCTCGTCGGCCCGTAATGTCCATCGCCGGCCTCGATCGGCCGCCGGACGCCATGAATGCGATTGCATGGACTTCGGGGAAGAGTCGTCGCCGTCCCGCCAACGAGCTGCCAGATCGGCGGGAATAGCTGTCCTTTGCACTCCCAAAACTGCGCGACTCGACGGTACAGATGATTCACGAATCGGCTCCCATCTGAGGACAGCATCAAGCGAACAACCTAGTCAAGCCCCAATTGGTTTGCCAGGAACCGGCGATCCGCGGCTCAAGTGGAATGCCCTTGGACGCCAGATCCGCGCATGTCCCGACATTCATACCTGTGGACGACCAGGGCTGAGGGTCAGCTGTAGCGGTGGCTCTTCTCGGAATGAGCCGCCTCGCGCTTGCACGCCCGGCCGTTCATGGATTTGTGCCCGCAGCGCTCGCCCTCGGCGGCGGCGGCGGTCCGAGCGGCTGCGGCGGCTTGAGCCGGCTTGGCGCCCGGCGTACGAGCGGCCGGGGCCACTGATGTTCCTCCGACGGGGGCTGCATCACCGCGGCTGGAGCCGCTGGCCCTGTTGCGGGCGTACTTGGCTTCACGCATCGCCCTCTGGGCATCGAGCTTGCTCATCGTTGGTTGGGTGTTCCTTCCCTCGCGACCTGGCCAATCGGCGCACCCATCGTATGGCCGAAGAGGTTCAAGAGGACGGTCCAACCGCCTGCGCCAGCACCTCCGTCCTTCTCCTCGGTGAGACAAGCGTGCGCCCGCGGGGCCATCACGGTCACCTCTGCCGGGAGTAAGCGTGCGCTGACCGAGAAAACTCGGTTACAGAACCTCCTCACTTGCGTCCGGTGCGTCCCTCACCTTCGCGTTCCTGACCGGAATCTTGACGCAACTCACAAGCAGGAGGTTGCCGCCGGCCAACCTCCGAGGGACTGATTGATGGGCGCTCGACAGGCGGTGAACTGGAGAGTCGCGACGCTGAGCTGGCTTGCGGGGCGAGGCCAAGTGGGGACTAGCAGGGCGTCAGCAATAGCACCCGAGAGCGTCCAGAACGCCAGGCTCACGGGCCCGTCAAAACGCTGAGACTGCTTGTGGGCCCACTGGGAATCGAATCAGAACCCCGCGGATTAAATGGGTTTGGACAACTGGGGCCTGACAAGGACTGAAACCCTAGCAATGAGGATTCGTGCGATCCGTCAGTGGACCATTTGTTTCACATCGTGAGACGCAAGGTCGAAATATGGACACGCGAGCATGTGAAGACCTCAAGTTTCAGAACTGAAAATCTGCAAGTTTCCCACCGAAGATCTGCAAGTTTAGAGCTACCATGAGCACGTGGATACCCGTGAAGCCTACCCTCGACACGCCGCTGAGGCTGTTCGTGAGGCGATGACCGACACACCGGTTGTGATCATCCAAGGCGCGCGCCAGGTGGGCAAGAGCACCCTGGCTTCGATGCTGGCCGGCACCTCCCCCGACGTGGTCTCGGTAACCCTGGATGACCCGGTCGTCCTTGCTGTCGCTCAGTCCGACCCGGTGTTCTTCGTGGAGCAGGCCGGCAGCGGCTTGCTCGTGATCGATGAGGCTCAACGGGCGCCGGGGCTGATCCTGCCGCTGAAGGCGAGCGTTGACCGGGACCGCCGACCGGGCCGTTTCCTCCTGACAGGCTCCGCCGATCTCCTGCGTGTGAAAGGAGTCGGCGACTCCCTGGCCGGACGAGCGGAGACCATCGAGCTGATGCCGTTGAGCCAGGGGGAACTGGCCCGCCGCACCACGCCGGAGGACTTCGTCAACTGGGTGACCTCCGGTGCGCCGGGGACGGTGTTTCCCGCCCTCGAACCCAGCAGTGTCGTTCGGGGCGGCTATCCCGAGGCAGTCCGGCGCATCCCGAGTCGGGCCGCCCGATGGTTCGCCGCCTACGTCGACCGCCTCACCGACCACGATGCCCGCGATCTCCAGCAGGGCGGCTACCCCGACCACATGCGGGTCCTGCTGGAACTGATCGCAGCCGGCGGCCAGGCCGAGTTGGTGAAGGCCAAAGTCGCGCGCACGATCGGTGTGTCCGAAAACAGCGTCGAGGCGTATGTGCGGCTGGCCACCACGATGCGGCTGCTGACCGTGCTGCCGCCCTGGACAAGGTCGCCGCGAGGGCGGATCGCACGGCGACCAAAGGTGGGGCTCAACGACACCGGGCTGTCGGCCCAGCTCACCGGGTTTACCGGCGCGCACGCCCAAACCGTCGGCGGCCGGGAATACTACGGAGCCCTCACCGAGCAGTTCGTCGCCCTCGAGCTGCGAAAGCAGGCCGCCTGGAGCCACGAACGTTTCCAGCTCTTCCACTACCGCGACCACGACGGACTGGAGGTCGACATCATCGCCGAACTGCCGGACGGCCAGTTGGTCGCCATCGAGGTGAAGAGCTCCCAGACGGTCACGGACAAGTCCTGGTCGGCCCTGGAACGCTTCCGCGCCCACCACACCGACCGGAAGATCACCGGCGTTGTCCTGCACGGTGGCACCCAGGTCGCACATCTGCACGACTGGATCCACGTCCTCCCAATCTCCAGCCTTTGGGAACACTGAACCGCTTGGGCTGGTCATTCGCGAAGGTCACACCCGCTTGCCGTCCGATGACCTGATGAAGCCCAGCGTTCGGTAGCCAGGCAACCGCCGCTGCAGCGAGCCGGCGAGGGTCGGGGACTACGTAACGTACGGTGCCGTAACCAGCGTTCAATACGTGCGATCCAAACTGCCCCGAGGTCTACCCTTGAATCCGCTACTGGGGTTCCAGCTGTTCTGCTGAAGGGCTGCCCCGGACACCCTCGAGCACGCCGGCGACATCCGTTGTGGGTGCACGCGACGCTACAGACACCGTTGGGAACGCTCAAGGGCACGGCGCGTAGGCGGGCTCGTTGATCCGCGTCGGCCTGGCCAGGAGGCGAGGATCAAATCAGCTCGGCGGACAGGCTCGCCACGACCTTGGCGAGTTCAGGCAGACGTTGCGTCGCCAACTGCCACACGATCTCGTCGTCGACCACCGCATAGCCGTGGGCGAGGATGTTTCGGAACGCGACGACCCGACGAAGGTCGGGAATTTGTCCGGCTGTCTGGGGATCGACCTTGCTCATCTTGTTCAGTGCTTCTCCGACGATCTCGAACTGCCGTTCTACGGCCGAGCGCAGCATCGGGTCAGCCTTGTAGTCCGAGAAGCTCCGACCTGAGATGAAGGTCGCGATCAGTCTGGCCGCGTTACCCGCGTCCCAGAGAAGGGCAGGTGCTTCAGGCTGCATATAGCAACTCTTCGGTCCGCGCCACCTCGGCCTCGAAGAACGGATTGTCGATTGCCGTACGCACCAACAGGTCGACCGGGTGGCCGAGCAGCTGCTCCAAGTCCTCCTTGAGACCGAAATAGGCGCCAAATCGATCAGGAAGGTCAGCGGCGAACTCAACCGTCAGGTCGACATCGCTGCGTTTCGGGTCAAAGCGGTCAGTCAGTGCAGACCCGAACACCGAAAGCCGAACGACCCCGTGCCGGCGGCACAGGGCAACGATCGCTTCTCGATCAAGGATCAGTGACACGCTCACGACATCAGCTTACGGGCACTCACTCACCAGCGGCGGGCGGGCATGGGGTGACATGCCGGCCACGCCCTGAAGTTCCTTTGCTGAAGATCTGCAAGTTTCCCACCGACGATCTGCAAGCTTCGCTCAGCGAATCGCAGGGAACGAGGCGAAGTCGGCAGCACGGTCAGCTGCAGGTCGCCCGGAGCGGCAGGGTGGGGTCAGGCGCACGGCAGAGCGATGACTCCGGCGTGTGGTGAGCGACGACGCTCACACCCGCTTGCCGTCTGATGCCCTGACAAAGCCGAGTGTGCGGTATCCAGGCAACCGCCGCTGGAGCGAGCCGGCCAGGATCGGGGTGCCCACGTCGTCGTAGTCGTGCACCTCCGCGACGTCCTTGCCGGGCGAAGTGCGCACCACACGGCCCACGCATTGGATGAGCAGCCCGTCGAAAGAGATGGGGCCTGCCAAGAAGAGTGTGTCAAGAGCTGGCGCGTCGAAGCCCTCACCAATGAACGGCGTCGTGCCGATCACGAGAACACCGTCTCCGGCGCGGGCGTCAGCGAGTTGCTCCACGACTTCGCGCCGGTGCTTTACCGCCATTCCGCCCTGGAGCACGAGAGGTTGACCGCCGTTGTCCCGAAGTGCGTTGGTGAGCGCCTCGACATGCGCGACTCGTCTGGTCAGGACAAGACAGTTCCGCCCTCGTCCCAGCGCCTCCAGGATGTCCTCAACGATCTGGGCGTTCCGGATCGGGTCGCCGGCCAGAGTGCGGTGGACCTCAGCCAGAGCGCCCGGCTGGGACAGGTCGAGCTCGCCATAGGTGAAGGCCGTCTGGCGGAGGTGAAGCTCACGCCTCGGGCCGGGAATTCCGTCTCCAGCCTCCAGCAGCGTCCCGAAATTCTCATCGAAATTGAACGTGTGTCGCACCGGCCCGAGCTGCCAGTCCACCAGCCCACCCAGGCCGTCCCGCCTGGTCGGTGTTGCGGTCAGTCCGAGCCAGTAGCGTGCTGCGATGGGTTTCACTGAATGGTCATAGGCCGCCGCGGCGAGGTGATGGCACTCATCAACGATCACCTGGCCATAGCCGTCGGTCAGCTCCGCGATCCCCTCCCGGCGAGCGAGGGATGGAAGCATCGCGATATCGACTACGCCGCTGAGCTTCTTGCGACCGGCGCCGAATTGGCCGGGACGCACGCCCAGAAACTGATCCACGCGCGCCCGCCATTGCTCCGCCAACGCCTTTCGGTCCACCAGGATGAGAGTCGACACCCCGCGCTCGGCGATCATTGCGCACGCCATCACGGTCTTGCCCGCGCCCGGAGGCGCGACCAGCACGCCGTCATCATGCGCGAGGAGGTCACCGACTGCCGATGCCCGGGCTTCGGTGAGATCGGCGGCGAGCGCCAGATCGATCTCCTGACCGGCGTTCCGCAAGTCAGTGACGTCAAGTCGTGAACCGCCCTGGACGACGATGTCTGTGATCCGATGCCGCAGCCCGCGAGGCAGAACCAGCTTGTCGTCCAGCGTCACGTCGTAACCCTGCACAAAGCGAGGCGTATCGCCCGTCCACTTCCGCAGCCGCTGCAACTCGTAGAACTTCGGGTTCGCCATCGAGGCCGCGTGCTTAAACGTGGACAGCGCGGAAGCTGTCAACTGACCAGTGTCGATGGAAAGCCCCGCCCCCAGCTCCGCCCTGATCACCGTAGGCAGCCTTGGCTGCACCTTCGTCGCCGTCGAACGCTCGAGCGTCTTCACATCGGAGCCAGCCACAGCCCGCGCGGCCAGGCGTCCGAGCCTCGCGGCCTCGCCCGGACTGACCCGGTCGAGCGTCGACAAGAACGCCCACTGGTCCTCGTGTGGCTCCAGGGTCGCCAGATCGAGGAACACCGTGAGTCCGTCCCTGCGGCGCAAGCCCTGCAGCGGTGCGGCGATCAGGTTCCCGAATCCGCCGTCGGGAATGACATCCTGGTTGGGGAACAGCCGGTCGTAGGAGCGCAGGTCCATCGACCCACGCAGCACGATCGCATCGTGCACCAGCCATGTGCCGATTGCGCGAGCTGTGGCAGCTGGCACGGCGCCGGAGAACAGGATCCAGACGTGCGCCCCGCGCCCTGACTGCGAGAGCTCGAGCGCCGCCGGGATTCCGCGACTGCGCGCCGCCTTCACATAGGCCAGGGCGTCGAGCATCGCGGTCAGGCCATCGAAGTCGGCCGCAAGCCAATGACACTGATTGCCCGACAACAACGGGTAGAAGCCGATGAACACCTCGCCCGCCAAATGTGCCGCGACCACGTCCGGAGTCAGCGGCAAATGACGAACACTGCGCCGGTCCATTCCTTTGCGCCAGCCTCCGGCTACTGCCGGCGACCAACCATTCCGACCCGTCCTGGAATTCTCCCAACGCAGCGCATATACGTCGCGGCGGGCGGCAAACCGACCCATGAACAGAGCCAGTTTGTCGGAGACCGGAGATGACATTGTTACCAACCCCGGCGCAGTGAGCGGCATCGCCGGCTGCTCAGCCGCTGGCGTCGTCTCGCCGCCTCGCAGTTCGAGCAGGCGCGATAGCCGAGCGTTCTCCTCTCGCAGATGCTCCAGCTCACGGAGCAAGGCCGAGTCGCCAGCAGCGGTCACGGAGCCATTCAACCGTAGGGTTGTTGGTCGGCAGCCAGCTGAGCACGTGCCACTTCTTGGGGTGTTCACGATGTTCCTCGCCGACGGCAGGCTGGGCGGCGCCGTCACCCTCGATGCTGTGATCACCGAGTTGGCTGAGCGTGGCGTTCCGTGCCAGTGCCTCCAGCCTGGCTGCACGTGTGCAAACGACGCCGACTCAGCAACGGATCAACCGTCTGCGCTTGCTGCCTGGTCGACTGCCCGGACGTCCACGCGAAGGGCGCGCCTCCGGTGACGCTTGTAGCTGAGTAGTGAGCATCGCAAGCGGACTGTCAACAGAGATGCCGCTCAATAGTGGCGGACAATTTGTCCTATTGGCAGTTTCCGCTGTTAACCTCAAGCAGCTAATCCACCGACGCAGACGGACCGAGGCAGTCAGATCCCCTCGTCAGGCTGCGATTGCAGCGATGAGGGCGCCGATATTGCCGACTTCAGAATGGCAATTAAAAGTTCATGAGTAACTATGCGTTCACTAGGCTATCTACGGTGGAGTAACCGGCGACGTGCGATCTACGTGCGACATCTCGGGGC
>Ga0209745_1000862_pt1 | contig 18388 bp, 20 predicted proteins | sample BarGraNGADG00312_FD_184495 | JGI IMG/M metagenome (GOLD analysis project Ga0209745, IMG submission 184495) | Arctic peat soil microbial communities from Barrow, Alaska - Barrow Graham LP Ref core NGADG0004-312 (SPAdes) (version 2) | ecosystem: Environmental > Terrestrial > Soil > Wetlands > Peat...
GGCGCTGCTGCCGGGCAGCAACCGCACGACCAGCCACACGATCAGCCCGAGCAGGGCGAGCCAGAACACGCCCATGGCCAGCCATCCGAGCGGGCCCATTCCGCCGCCATACCAACTCATCATGGTGAACTCCTCCTTCGTCTGCCCAATCGCTCAGGGAACCTACAGCGTCTCGCCTGGATGCTGCGGTGGTGGCCAGAAACCGTGAAGAAACAATGAAGAAACGCGGCGAACCCGGCTGCCGTCGGCGATCAGCCGACCGCAGGCGCGATCGTGCCGACGACCTCGCCCAGACCGATACCCGCACCGTCGGGCCCCGGAGCCCAACCGGTGATCGTCACGGTGTCGCCGTCCTGAAGGAAGGCCCGCGTCGTGCCGTCGTCCAGGCTCAGTGGCTCCTGACCGTTCCACGTGAGCTCCATCAGGCTGCCACGGGTGTGCCTCTCCGAGCCACTGATGGTGCCTGAGGCAAACAGGTCACCATCGCGAAGGCTCGCGCCATTGACCGTCATGTGCGCGAGCATCTGGGCCGGCGACCAGTACATGCCGGCGTAGGTCGGGCTCGACACGAGCGTGCCGTTGACTCGGACCTCCAGGCGGACGTCAAGGCCGAAAAGGCTGGTGCCAGAACCGCTGTTGTCTGAACCCCTGAGGTAGGGGAGTGGCGCGGGATCCTGGCGGGGCAGCGGCACGGTGGCGGCGCCCAGCGCCTCCATCGGAACGACCCAGGCGCCCAGGCTCGAGCCGAATGACTTGCCGAGGAACGGGCCCAGCGGGACGGACTCCCAGGCCTGGATGTCACGGGCGCTCCAGTCGTTGAACAGGGCGACCCCGAAGAGGTGGTCGGCTGCGTCGTCGACGCCTACCTGGCTGCCGAGCTCGGTGCTGGCCCCGACGATGAAGCCGAGCTCAGCCTCGATGTCGAGCTTGAGGCTCGGGCCGTAGAGCGGTGCCGCGTCGGTGGGTGTCTTGCGCTGACCCATCGGTCGGATGATGTCGGTGCCGCTGACGACGACGGTGCCGGAACGACCGTGATAGCCGACGGGGAGGTGCTTCCAGTTGGGTGTCAGCGCATCACCGTCGGGGCGGAAGATCTTGCCGATGTTGGTGGCGTGGTTCTCGCTTGCGTAGAAGTCGACGTAGTCGGCAACCTCGATGGGCAGGTGCAGCGTGACCTCTGCGAGCGGGATCAGGTGGGGCTCGATCCCATCTCGGTGGGCTGGGTTGGACAGGACCTCGGTGAGCCAGCTTCGGGCTGCGGCCCAGGCCGGTCGGCCCAGGGACAGGAAGTGGTTCAGGCTCGGTTGCGCCCAGCAGATGCCCGACTCCATACCGACGAACTCAGCGGCGGCAGCGGCGTCGAGCACGTAGTCGCCGATCCGGACGCCGACCCGTCGCAGGTCCGGGTCGTCGGTGGAGAAGACGCCGTAGGGCAGCGTGGCGAGCCCGAACGGGTGGTCGGCCGGGAGGCCGAGCCAGCTCGCCGTCATACGGTCGTCTCCTTGATGAGGCCCAGGGCGGCAAGATCGCCGATGGGGTCCATGACCTCACAGCAGCCGTATGCCGTGAAGAAGGCGCGCACCACGCTCGCGTCCGCTTCACTCATTCGAGTGATGATGTCCAGGATCGGCACCGGATCACGTTGGGAGAGAAGCGATTCCATCTCAGGAACCTCGGCTCCGTGGGCCACCGCCCACCGAATGGCCGCGATGACGTTGAGGAACCCGAACTCGTCCTCACCCTCATCGGTGGTGTGGCTGATGGCGTGGTGAAGTCCGCCGGTCAGCTTGAAACCGAGGTCATGGTCCACACAGGCGCGGATGAACGAGGCCAGCTCAGTCGGGGTCGGGACCGGGCTGTCCGGGGTCGACGCGGTCCGGAACTTGGCCTGGACCGGGTTGGGGCCGTTCGGGCAGTCCTGGATGTCGGACAGGGCGAGCTCCTGCTCGCTGCCGCGGGGCACTTCGATCGAGAGCGATGTGCCCCAGCTCAGGGCTCGGTGCCAGTCGGGCGACCAGCCGATCTCGACGCCGGCGAGCGTCACGTCGGGGTCCTCGTCCAGGCGTGAGCGCGCATCGCCGACCAGTGTCAGGTCGGTGCCCGGCCGACCGATCAGCGCCACATCCACCGGATGGAGGCGCTGGAGGTGGAGGAGCTCCTCGACGGCGGAGGCCGGCAGGAGCAGCGGACCAACCAGATCCGCGTAGGAGCTCGACTGTCGTGCAACGTGATCCGTGAACGCCAGGGGGAGTGGGGCGAGTCCAGGAGGGAAGATGGCGGCGTCGTCGAACAGGGCGTGGAACAGCGCGCGTTCGGCGGGTCGCTCGGCCCGGGCGCCAACGGAGTGTTCGGGCGTTGACATGCCGGAAACGTTACTGGAGTCTGACGCCATCGAGGCGAGGACGACCATGGCGCACTACCAACGGATCGGCAATGTCCCCCACAAGCGGCACACGCAGCATCGCACCCCCGACGGCGGTCTGTACTACGAGGAGCTGATGGGGGAGGAGGGCTTCTCCTCGGACTCCTCGCTGCTCTATCACCGGGGCCTGCCGTCCGCGATCAGTGAGGCCCGACCGTGGGACCTCGGGGAATCGCTGGCCACGACGCCGAACCATCCGTTGCTGCCGCGTCACCTCAGGTTGCACGACCTCTTTGTCGATGACGCCTGGCGAGGGGTCGATGCGGTGACCGGCCGCCGGCTTGTCCTGGGTAACGGCGACGTGAGAATCGCGTACGTTGTTGCTGACTCGCCAAGCCCATTCTATCGCAATGGAATTGGTGACGAATGCGTGTTCGTCGAAGGCGGCGGCGCTCGTGTCGAGACCGTGTTCGGTTCGTTCGACGTGGCCACGGGCGACTACCTGGTCGTGCCGCGGGCGGCGACCCACCGTTGGATACCCACAGGAGAGGAACCTTTGCGCGCCTACTGCATCGAGGCGAACTCGCACATTGCCCCGCCAAAGCGCTATCTGAGCAGGTACGGTCAGCTGCTCGAGCACGCTCCCTACTGCGAGCGCGACCTCCGACTGCCACAGGGACCTCTGCTGGCCGAAGGCGCCCACAAGCTTGCCGGATCAGGCGCCGGCGACGGGGTGCCTGGGGTCGACGAGCCGACCGAGGTCTACCTCAAGCACCGGGGCAACGGACCGAGCGGGTTGGTCGGCACGATCTACACCTACCCGCATCACCCTTTGGATGTCGTCGGCTGGGACGGCTGTCTTTATCCGTATGCCTTCAACGTCAGCGACTTCGAGCCGATCACCGGTCGCGTGCACCAGCCGCCACCCGTTCACCAGGTGTTCGAGGGCTACAACTTCGTCATCTGCAACTTCGTGCCGCGCAAGGTCGACTATCACCCGCTCTCGATCCCGGTCCCGTACTACCACTCCAACGTGGACAGCGACGAGATCATGTTCTACGTCGCCGGCGACTACGAGGCACGCAAGGGGTCAGGCATCGGCAAGGGCTCGGTCTCGGTGCACCCGGGGGGTCATGCCCACGGACCGCAGCCCGGAGCCTATGAGGGCTCCATCGGGGCCGAGTCCTTCGACGAGCTCGCGGTCATGGTCGACACGTTCCGCCCCCTCGAGCTCGGTGAGGCCGGGCGTGCAGTGGACGACGGCAAGTACGCCTGGTCATGGGTCGGCGCCAAGAACGACCCGACCTTGGACGGTGCCGGCTGAGCGCTGAGCGGTGCTACCAGAGAGGGGTTCGCCGGGGAGCTCGATCTCGGCTGCTCGCATGGCCGCGAGCGCGGCGTCTGTGGTCTGGCGCGCGACTCCCGCCGTCAGGTCGAGAAGCACGGTCGTCTCGAAGCCCTCTTCCACGGCGTCGAGGGCCGTGGCCCTGACACAGTGATCGGTGGCGATGCCGACCACATCGACCTGCTCAATTGCCCTGTCCCGCAGCCAATCGGCGAGGGCGATCCGTCTGTCGCCCTCCGTCGTGAAGCCCTCGAAACCGCTGTATGCAGCTTCGTGCCTGCCCTTGCGGAAGATGGCCTCGACGTATGCGAAGGCGGGCTCGGCGTCCGGGTGGAAGAGTGCTCCGTCGGTGCCGATCCTGCAATGCTCAGGCCAGCTGTTGACGTAGTCGGGGTTGTCGGAGAAGTGCGCGCCGGGGTCGTCGTGCCAGTCGGCGGTGGCCACGATCGCGGCGTAGTCGTCGGCGTGCTCGAGAACGTGTGCACTGATCCTTCGCGCGACCTCGGCGCCCCCGGCAACGGCGAGGGACCCGCCCTCGCAGAAGTCGTTCTGCACGTCGACCAGGATCAGCGCTCTCGTGAGGTTGGCAGACATGCATGCACGGTAGCCGAGGCGGTTAGCCTTGCCTACCCTCATATATCGTAGGGATCGCCGGCTCGCCGCGAGAGAGCTGGAGGGCCCGGGCAGGGAGCTCGACTCGAGACTGCTCATGGCGGGCTCGCGCAGTATCCAGAGTCAGGTCGGCGATGGCCTCTCCGTCGCGCAGCAGGTCGACAAGCAGTGGCCGGTCGGTGCCATCGTTGGTGGGCATCTCGCCGATTCCGATGACCTCGGCCTCGGCCACGCCGCGAGCGTTGAGCCGTCGCAGCGCCCACTTGCGGCCGCCCACCGAGAGCTTGTCCTTGCTCCTCTTGGCCACAGCGACCAGATGCCCGGCTTCGTCCTCGCGAGCGACGAGCTTGTAGACGAGTCCGGCCGTGGGCGCGCCGGATCCGGTGACGAGGGCGGTCCCCACGCCGTAGGCGTCGACGGGCGCGGCGGCCAGCGCCGCGATCGAGTGTTCATCCAGATCCGAGGTCACGATGATGCGAGTGTCCTTTGCTCCCAACGCATCCAGCTGAGCTCGGACTTGGCGCGCCTGAACGAGAAGGTCGCCCGAGTCGAGTCGCACCGCGCCGAGGCCGACACCGGCGATCTGGACGGCGAGGTCGACCGCGGCCGTGACGTCGTAGGTGTCGAGGAGCAGCGTGGTGCCCTGGCCCAGGCTCGCGACCTGCGCCTCGAACGCTGCACGTTCGTCGTCGTGCAGGAGTGTGAACGAATGGGCGCTCGTGCCGGCCGTCGGGACCCCATACGTCCGTCCGGCCTCGAGGTTGCTCGTGGTCGCGAACCCGGCGATGTATGCCGCGCGGGCCGCGGCAACTGCCGCCCCCTCGTGCGTCCGGCGCGAGCCCATCTCGATACACGGGCGCTCACCGGCGGCGTTGGTCATGCGGGACGCGGCCGACGCAATCGCGGCGTCGTGGTTCAGAATCGACAGGAGCACGGTCTCGAGGACGACCGACTCCGCGAAGGTGCCCTCGACCACCAGCAGAGGTGACCCGGGGAAGAAACACTCCCCCTCGGCATACCCGCAGATGTTGCCCGTGAAGCGGTAGCCGGAAAGGTAGTCCAGGGTCCGGGAGTCCACCACGTGAGCGACACGCAGCCGCTCGATCTCCGCGCCGCCGAACCGGAAGTCGCGGACCGCCTCGACCAGCCGCCCGGTGCCCGCGACCACGCCGTAGCGGCGGCCGTCCGGGAGCCGTCGGGCGAATACCTCGAACACGCAGCGTCTTCGCGCCGCGCCGCTGTGAAGTGCGGCCTGGAGCATGGTGAGCTCGTAGTGGTCGGTCAGGAGCGCGGTACTTGTCACGGTTGGCAGCCTATGGTGGAGCCGTGTCCATCGCCCCCGCGGAGCTGTCGCGCACCGACATCGCCGAGGACATTTCCTTGGACCCGCCCTGGATCACGTTGGTCTGGAACGACCCGGTCAACCTGATGTCCTACGTGACCTATGTGTTCCAGACGTACTTCGGCTACCCGCGGGAGAAGGCCGAGAAGCTCATGCTCGACGTGCACCAGAAGGGCAGGGCCGTGGTGTCGAACGGGCCACGCGAGACGATGGAGCGCGACACCGAGGCACTGCAGGGCTACGGGCTGTGGGCCACCTTTCAGAAGGACGACTAAGTGGCAAAAGCCTTCAAGCGCAAGGGCGGTCGATTCATTGCCCGCCTCGATGAGGTTGAGCGCGAGGTGGTCGTGGGGCTCTTGGAACAGACCCAGACGTTTCTCGCTCCCGCGCATCGGGAGCCGACCGGAGACCCGTTCGACGACCTCGTGGCCACGCTCGGGGTCCGCCGGCCGGAAGAGCCGGGGGCTGGCCCCGGGCAGGTGCCTCGCGATCCCGCGCTGGAGCGACTGCTGCCGACTGCCCATCGCGAGGACCCGGCGATGGCGGCCGAGTTCCGCCGACTGACCGAGCACGGTCTGCGTGAACGCAAGACGGCCAACCTGGCCACGGCGATCGCGGCTCTGCGGGGCGCGGACGAGGACAAGGTCAGTCTGGACCAGGAGCAGGCACAGGCCATGGTGGTCGCGCTGACGGATGTACGGCTCCTGTTGGGGGAGCGTTTGGGGCTGAGAACCGACGAGGATGCGGATGCTCTCCAGGATCGGCTCGAGGCCGCTTCGGAGGACGATCCCGAGCTGTACCTTGCGGCGTACTACGACTTCATGACGTGGCTGCAGGAGTCCCTCACCCAAGCTCTCATGGCCTGACCGAGGTCAGTGCGAAGGATCGTGGCTGCCCTGACGACCACGATCCTTCACCGTGACCGGCGTGTGACGGAGCAGACGGCGCCCGGATTCGGGTTCGGCGCTCTCCCGCGGCTACGCTCGAAACCGTGGCAGACTCACCGATCGGGATCTTCGACAGCAGTTTTGGTGGGTTGACAGTTGCCCGCGCCGTTCTGGACCAGCTGCCACACGAGTCGGTGATCTACCTGGGTGACACTGCCCGGCAGCCCTACGGTCCCCGCCCCATCGCCGAGGTACGCAGGTTCTCCCTCGAATGCCTCGACCGTCTGGTGGACCACGGGGTCAAGGCTCTCGTGATCGCCTGCAACTCTGCCTCGGCTGCGATGCTCCACGACGCTCGCGAGCGCTATGACGTCCCCGTCGTCGAGGTCATCCGTCCTGCGGTCCGCCGAGCCGTGGCAGCCACCCGTAACAACAAGGTCGGCGTCATCTCCACGCAGGCCACACATCAGAGCCAGGCCTACGTCGACCTGTTCGCCGCCGCCCCCCAGATCACGGTCACAAGCCGGCCCTGCCCGCGGTTCGTCGAGTTCGTCGAGTCCGGTGTCACCTCAGGCGAGGAGCTGCTCGCCGTCGCCAACTCCTATCTCGCACCCGTCGCGGCCCAGGGCGTGGACACACTCATCCTCGGCTGCACGCACTACCCGCTGCTGACCGGCGTCATCTCCTACGTGATGGGCCCCGACGTCACCCTGGTGTCCTCGGCCGAGGAGACCGCCAAGGACGTATTCCGCGTGCTCACCGATGCTGGAGCGCTGCGACCCGACGACCTCCCGGCGCCGGAGCACAAGTTCCTCACCACCGGCGACCCGCTGGAGTTCGAGCGTCTCGCCCGCCGGTTCCTCGGCCCCGAGGTCGTGCGCGCCAGCGCCGAGCCGGGGGCGGTGGCAGTGGCGCGATGAGGCTGACCGTCGTGGGGTGCTCCGGCTCGTTCGCCGGGCCGAAGTCGCCCGCGTCCAGCTATCTCGTCCAGGCCGAGCACGAGGGCCGCACCTGGAACCTCGTTCTCGACCTCGGCAACGGCGCTCTGGGCGCGCTCCAACGCCACATCAACCCGATGGCCATCGACGCCGTGGTGCTGACCCATGTGCACTCCGATCACTGCCTTGACCTGTGCGGCCTCTACGTCATGCAGAAGTACAGCCCCGATGCCGTCTCGCACGCGCGGATCCCTGTCTACGGTCCCCGGTTCACGGGCGAACGCATGGCCCGCGCCTATGATCTGTCGCCCACGGACGGCATGCATGGTGAGTTCGACTTCCTTGAGCTCGTCGATCGTGAGGCGCTCCGGATCGGACCATTCACTGTCACGCCTCATCTGGTCAACCACCCGGTGGAGGCCTACGGCTTCCGGGTCGAGGCCGACGGCAAAGTGCTGGCCTACACAGGCGACACGGACACTTGTGACGCCCTGAAAGCGTTGTGCCACAACGCAACTCTGGTCCTGGCGGACTCGGCGTTCATCGACGGTCGCGATGACGCGCAGGGCATCCACCTGTCCGGAAGCCGGGCGGCGCAGGCCGCCGTGGACGCCGGGGGAGTGCGGAGGCTGATGCTCACCCACATCCCCCCGTGGAACGACCCCGCCGTATGCCGTGCGCAGGCCGGCACTGTGTGGCCGGGTGACGTCGAGCTCGCCGAAGGCGACGCCGTACACGAGCTCTGAGCCTGAGCGCCTAGCCTTGGCAGCATGACTCGACACGATGCCCGCGCCAACGACCAGCTTCGCGACATTGTGATCACGCGCAACTGGCTCGACCACGCCGAGGGCAGTGTCCTGGTGGAGTTCGGCAAGACCCGCGTGCTGTGTGCAGCCTCGTTCACCCAAGGCGTGCCGCGCTGGCGCAAGGGCAGCGGCGAGGGCTGGGTCACGGCCGAGTACGCCATGCTGCCGAGGGCCACGAACACCCGCTCCGACCGCGAGTCGGTCAAGGGCCGTATCGGTGGTCGTACCCACGAGATCTCGCGCCTGATCGGCCGCAGCCTTCGCGCGGTGATCGACACCAAAGTGCTGGGAGAGAACACGATCGTCCTGGACTGTGACGTTCTCCAGGCCGACGGGGGCACCCGAACGGCCGCGATTACCGGCGCCTATGTGGCCCTCGCCGACGCCATCGAGACGGGCCGCCGCAACGGTGCCATCGGCAAGAACGCCCAGCCGCTCAAGGGCTCGGTGGCGGCGGTCAGCGTGGGCGTGGTCAAGGGCGTGCCGGTCCTTGACCTGGACTACCCCGAGGACTCGACGGCCGACACCGACATGAACGTCGTGCTCACCGGGACGGGCGCCTTCGTCGAGATCCAGGGCACCGCCGAGGCCGAGCCGTTTGACCGTGACCTGCTCAACGCGCTGCTCGACCTGGCCACCAGCGGTTGTGCCGAGCTCACGAAACGACAGATGGCGGCGCTCTCAGACGTCACAGAGGTCACCGCGTGAGGCGGATCGTCCTCGCGACCCGCAACGCCCACAAGGTCATCGAGCTGCGCGAGATCCTGAACGACCTGGTGGAGGAGATCGGCCTCGAGGTCGTCGGTGTCGCGGAGTTCCCGGTCGTCGAGGACGTGGTGGAGGACGGTGTCACGTTCGCCGAGAACGCGACCCTCAAGGCCCTGGCCGTGGCAAGGGCGACGGGGCTGCCCGCGATCGCCGATGACTCCGGCCTGGCCGTCGACGTCCTCGGTGGTGCGCCGGGTATCTTCAGCGCCCGCTGGTCAGGGGCACATGGCAGCGACCGCGCCAACGTCGAGCTTCTGCTCAACCAGCTCGCCGATGTCAAGGACGAGCACCGCGCGGCCGGGTTCGTCTGTGCGGCGGCACTCGCGATGCCCGACGGCAGGGTGGTCGTCAGTGAGGGCCAGGTGCGCGGCACGCTGACCCGGGCACCGCGTGGCGACAACGGCTTCGGCTATGACCCGATCCTGCTGGTCGACGGCGACACGCGGACACTCGCGGAGTACACCAACGAGCAGAAGAACGCAATCTCCCACCGGGGCAAGGCTCTTCGCGCGCTGGCCGCCGACCTCCGAGATGTTCTCGCCGACCGTTAGCACCTTGTAATCCAAGGCAGGGCAGAAGAATCACATTGGCATGACACGCTGATCTGATGAAGCGATCGTGGTCGGCGTTCGTCGGAATAGTGGCGGGCGCCCTCACGCTGGGCGTGGCCACGCTGCTGGCCGGGCTGATGACCAGAACGGGGCTGGCGACGGGCACACCCTCACCGGTGATCGCTGTCGGTGGCGCCTTCGTCGACCGTACGCCGCCGTGGCTGAAGGACTTCGCGGTCTCGACCTTCGGCACCCACGACAAGCTGGCCCTGTTCGTCGGGATGGGCCTGGTCCTCACCGCGGTCTGCGCTGTCATCGGCATCGTGGGGGCACGGCGGCATACGGCTGGGTTGGTGGCCTTCGCCGTGGTTGGGGCCATGGGTGCGCTGGCGGTTGCTACCCGTCCCCATGTGGGCACGTTCGACATCCTGCCCACCATGGTCGGCACCGCCGCCGGGCTCTGGGGGCTGTCCAGCTTGTGGCAGCAGGGAACCAAGGGGACCGAGGGCACCACGGTCGACCGACGTCGTTTCCTCGTGGTGGGGGCCGGTATGGCGGCCGCCGCCGCCGCCGCTGTCGCGTTTGGGCAGTCGCTGGGACAGCGGGCCGCTCAGGCAGCTCAATCCCGTTCAGCTGTAAGCATTCCCAAGGTCACCGCCCCCGTTGTCGTCCCCGCGGGTGCCGAGCTGGACGTCAAGGGGATCACGCCGTACATCATGGACAACGCGGACTTCTACCGTATCGATGCGGCCTTGGTCGTGCCGCAGCTCGACACGGCCGGCTGGTCGCTGAAGGTCCACGGGATGGTCGACCACGAGGTCACCATCAACTGGGCGACCCTGCTCACCAAACCGATGCAGGATGCCCTCGTGACGCTGATGTGTGTCTCGAACGAGGTGGGGGGCGACCTGACCGGCAACGCGGTCTGGACCGGATGGCCGGTGCGTGAGCTGCTCAAGATGGCCGGCCCCAAGCCGGGCGCGGACATGGTGTTGTCGACCAGCATGGATGGATGGGCCGCCGGTACGCCGCTGTCGGTGCTGACCGACGACCGCAACGCCCTGATCGCGATTGCGATGAATGGCCAGCCCCTGCCCCCCGAGCATGGGTTTCCGGTGCGGCTGGTGGTTCCTGGGCTGTATGGCTATGTATCGGCAACCAAGTGGGTGACCGATCTGAAGGTGACCAGGTTTGCCGATGACCAGGGCTACTGGACCCCCCGCGGCTGGTCGGAGCGCGGCCCGGTCAAGACCGAGTCCCGCATCGACGTCCCGCGTGCCGGTGATCGTGTCAGTGCCGGCAAGGTGGCCGTCGCCGGGATCGCCTGGGCGCAACATCGCGGCATCAAGGCCGTCGAGGTGCGAGTGGACAACGGCCCATGGCAGCCGGCCCGCCTGGCGGACGAGCCCACGATCGACTCGTGGCGACAGTGGGTGCTGCAGTGGGAGGCCGTGAAGGGCAGCCACACGATCACCGTGCGAGCCACCGACGCCGAGGGCGCGGTGCAGACCCAGACGGAGGCGCCGCCGGCGCCCGACGGCGCCACCGGTTGGCACACCATCACGGTCAACGTCGCCTGACCTGGACCCGGTCCACTGAGCCCGCTCCTGGGCCAGGTCGCCGCCGCCTGGTCGGCTAAGCCTGGTCGTCGCGGACCTGTCCTCGGCCGGACTTGGTCTGGCCGCGCTGTCTCTTGGCCTCGAGCCGTCGCTTCTGCGAGCCTCGAGTTGGCCGGGTGGCCCGGCGCGCGGGGGGAGGTGGCAGTAATGCCTGCCTCAGCGCCTCGGCCAGTCGGTTGCGAGCCGCCACGCGGTTCTGTCGCTGGGACCTGTGCTCTGAGGCGACGATGATGAACTCCCCAGACACCAGCCGGTCGCCCAGGGCTGACTCCACGCGCAGACGGTGGGCCTGCGAAAGCCTTGCCAGCGCTGGTGATTCGAGGACCTGCCAGCGCAGCTCGACTCGGCTGTCGGTGGTGTTGACGCCCTGGCCGCCGGGGCCGGACGAGCGCGAGAACCGCTCGAGCAGCTCCGCCGCCGGGACGACGAACCCGGAGCGGATTCCCGGGCCAGGTGTGAGTACGAGATCGCCACCGGGCTCATAACTGTTCGCTGTCATTGGCCAACTCTCTGGTGCGGCCGGTGAGACTCGAACTCACACTGTCAGGTACCTAAAACCTGTGCCTCCTGCCAATTGGGCTACGGCCGCTCGACCGCCATCATATGGCCGGGCCACGAGCCAGCCGGACGTCAGCCGAGCCCGAGGGCCATGCTCAGCGAGGCAACGTGACCGGCGGCCTTGACGTTGTACTTCGGCAGGGCGACGGTGCCGTCCGGGCCGACGACGATGGTCGAACGGATCACGCCGGTGACCTTCTTGCCATAAAGCATCTTCTCGCCGTATGCCCCGTAGGCGTTCATGACCGCCCTGTCGGTGTCCGAGAGCAGGGGATAGGTCAAGGACTCCTTCTCCACGAACTTGGCGAGCTTGTCAGGCTTGTCCGGGCTGATACCGACCACGTCATACCCGGCCTGTTGCAGGCGGACCATGGAGTCGCGGAAGTCGCACGCCTCTGTTGTGCAACCTGGGGTCATGGCGGCGGGGTAGAAGAAGATGACCAGGTTGCGGCCGACGAAGTCGCTCAACGACACAGACCGGCCGGCGTGGTCGTTGAGCGTGAACGCCGGTGCGGTCTGGCCGGTTTCGAGGCGGGGCATGGGGAGCCTTCCGGTGGGTGCGACGGGCGTGCTCGCCCGGATGTGTGACCCCAGTCTGCGTTATGGTCCCTGTAGAGACCTCACAGCACCGAGACCTCCCAGTACAGAGGAGTCACCCGCATGGGCGAGCAGACCAAGACCTCCCCGGAGGCGATCGAGGCCGAGATCGCCGCGACGCGCGTCCACCTGGCCAGCACCATCGACGAGCTGTCGGTCCGGGCCCACCCCAGGGAGATCGCGCGTCGACGAGCCGGCTCGGCCAAGGCCAAGTTCGTCGAGGCAACCCACACACCCGAGGGCGACCTGCGTGTGGAGCGCGTCGGCGCGTTCGCGGCGGTCTCGGCGGTGCTCCTGGGGCTGGCCGTCCTGCACCGCCGTCATCACGGCAGCCGACGCCGTCGCCGTGGCTGAAAGTGGTAGCGCGGACGGCGAGCGACTGCCGATCCGGATGCTGCACGACCGCGTGCTCGTCTCGACCGAGGGTGAGGTCGGCGAACGTCAGACCGGCGGTGGCCTCGTGATCCCCGCGACCGCCAGCCTCGGAAAGAGGCTGGCCTGGGCCGCCGTGGTCGCGACGGGTCAGAACGTCCGGCAGGTGCAGATCGGCGATCGCGTTCTCTTCGACCCCGAGGACCGGGCCGAGGTCGAGCTCCAGAGCAAGGGTTACGTCCTGCTGCGAGAGCGCGACATCCACGCGGTGGCCGCTCCGCGGGTCGAGGCCAAACAGACCGGGCTCTATCTCTGAGGTCTCCGAACTCGTTGTGACACAGGGGCGTTCGCTGCGTCCAAGAACTGCCGAACGACGTCGACGTACTCCTCCTGCTGCTCCACGAAGGTCATGTGACCGCTCTGCTCGAAGATGTGCAGCGCTGACCCTGGGATCAGTGCGGCGATCTGCTCGGAGGCGGCCGGGACGCAGGTCCGGTCGTAGCGCCCTGCCAGAACCAGCACCGGCTGGGTCACGAGCGGCAGCGCGTCCTCGACCTCGATGGCCAGGTCGCCACCCTCCAGCGAGCTCGCCCGCAGCACGTCAGGGCTGAACACCGTGTCCTCCAGACCTGCACAGATCTCGGCGATCCGAGGGTCTCGAGGATCCTTGAAGTGCCAGGGCATCTGGTCGATCATCAAGGCCCGACAGTCCTCCTGGGTCTGCGCGCCGGCTTCGTCCGCCCAGGAACGGGTGACCTGCTCGCGCAGCTCCTCCGGTTCGAACACCGCCAGTCCCTCCTCGACAGCGTCCAGGAACCGGGTCGACGGCACGCCGCTGCTGACGATGGTGGCCACTGCGGCGCCGGGGAAGTCGGCCGCATGCTGGAGTGCGACGAAGGCGCCGAAGGAATGACCGAGGACCGCATAACGCCCGGCGCCGAGGGAGGCTGCCAGGGCGCTGACGTCACGGGCGTGCTGCTGCAGGGTCCAGCTGGCGGGGTCGGTGCCCCTGGCGCTACGGCCCTGTTCGCGGCCGTCAACCAGGACGAGCCGGTAGGTCTCGGCCAGAGCGTCGAGGTGGCTGCCGAACATCGTGTGGTCAAGCCCAGGTCCGCCGTGCAGGACAAACAGGGGCAAGGCGGCCTCGGGGCCGCGCTCGACGGCATACAGGTGGGTGTCGTTCACGCGGATCAGGCGGCCGGCCAGGTTGGCGGACATGGACGTCAACCTACTTTGGCCCGGGCGTTGACGAAAGCCTCGACGCAGCGACGCACGTCGTCCTCGCTGTGGGCCGCCGACAGCTGCACGCGGATGCGCGCTTTGCCCTGTGGCACGACGGGATACGAGAAGGCGATGACGTAGATGCCGTCGGCCAGCATGGCGTCGGCGACCGCGGCTGCCGTGCGCGCGCCATCCTCGCCGGGGAACATGACGGGGGTGATCGGGTGGGTGCCGGGCCGAAGGTCGAAGCCGGCCTCGGTCATCAGGGAGCGGAACAAGGCCGTATTGCGGGTCAACGTCTCGCGTCTGTCGTTCGACCCTGCCGCCAGGTCGAGCGCGGCCATCGAGCCAGCGACCACGGTCGGAGCCACGGCATTGGAGAACAGGTAGGGGCGAGAGCGTTGGCGCAGCAGGTCGACGATCTCCTGGTGTGCGGCGACGTAACCGCCCGACGCGCCCCCAAGCGCCTTGCCCAACGTGCCGGTGATGATGTCGACGCGGTCGATGACGTTGTAGAGCTCGGGGGTCCCACGACCGCCCTTGCCGACAAAGCCGACCGCATGGGAGTCATCCACCACGACGACGGCGTCGTACTGCTCGGCGAGGTCGCAGATCCGGTCCAGCGGCGCGAACGACCCATCCATGGAGAACACGCCGTCAGTGACGATCACCCGCCGGCGGGCGCCGGCCGCCGACGTCAGCTGGGCCTCGAGATCGGCCATGTCCGCATTCCTGTAACGCAGCCGCTGGGACTTGGAGAGGCGGATCCCGTCAATGAGCGAGGCGTGGTTGAGCTCGTCGGAGATGATCGCGTCCTCGGCGCCGAACAGGGTCTCGAAAACGCCACCATTGGCGTCAAAGCATGAGGAGTAGAGAATCGTCGCCTCGGTGCCGAGGAACGCCGAGATCTTGGCCTCGAGCTCGGTGTGCAGGGTCTGCGTGCCACAGATGAAGCGGACACTTGCCATGCCAAAGCCCCACTCCTGCAACGCTTCTGACGCGGCAGCGACGACCGTCGGGTGGTTGGCCAGGCCGAGATAGTTGTTGGCACAGAAGTTCAGCGCCTCGACGTTGGCAGTCGTGATGTGGGCCGACTGCGGGGAGGTGAGCTCGCGCTCGCGCTTGTACAGGCCCGCCGCCGTGATCTCCCTCAGCGTCGTGGCCAGTTGCTCCTTGAGCGCTCCGTACATCAGATGTCTCTCTTCGTCGGTCGTGGTGGGTCTTCGAGTGCGCGGGAGGGTCAGCTCCAGTCCAGGACGACCTTGCCGCACTGGCCGGATCGTGCCGCGGCAAATGCGTCCTGCCACTGCTCGGCCGGGAAGCGGTGGGTGATGACCGAGCGAACAGCCTCGCGCAGCGTGGGCGACGTCGCCAGCATCGCGCTCATGGCGTACCAGGTGTCGTACATCTCGCGGCCGTAGATGCCCTTGATGGTGATCATGTGGGTGATGACCTTGCCCCAGTCGATGGCGTACGAGTCCTTGGGCAGCCCGAGCATCGCCACGCGCGCACCGTGGTTGAGATTGGTGAGCATCTGCTCCATGGCCAACGGGCTGCCCGACATCTCGAGCCCGATGTCGAAGCCCTCGCGCATGTTGAGCTCACGCTGGGCCTCCGCCAGCGTGGTGCGTGAGACGTTGACCGTCAGGTCGGCGCCCGCGCCCTTGGCGAGCTCGAGACGGTAGTCAGAGACATCGGTGACCACGACGAAGCGCGCCCCCACATGTCGTGCAATGGCAGCCGCCATGATCCCGATCGGACCGGCGCCGGTGACCACGACGTCCTCACCGGCGAGCGGGAAGGACAAGGTCGTATGGACGGCATTGCCCAGCGGGTCGAACACCGCGCCCAGGTCGGGGTCCATGTCGTCGGGCTGCACCCAGACGTTGCCCGCGGGAATCACCACGAAGTCGGCGAACGCACCGTCGCGGTTGACTCCCACGCTCGATGTGCGGATGCACACATGGCGTCGGCCGGCCCGGCAGTTACGGCAGGTGCCGCAGACGACATGCCCCTCGCCAGAAGCCTTCTGGCCGACCTGTACCGAGGTGACGTCCTGGCCGATCTCCACGACCTCGCCGAAGAACTCATGACCGATGACCAGAGGCGCCCTGACCACGGATGCGGCCCAGTCATCCCACTGCTCGAGGTGCAGGTCCGTGCCACACAGTCCAGCCCGCTGGACCCGGATCTTCACGTCATCGGGACCCACGGCCGGCTCCGGGCGCTCCATCAGCTCAAGTCCGGGACCTGCGGTGGGCTTCACCAGAGCTCTCATGGGCCCGATCCTCCCAGACGCCCGATGCCTAGGCACGCTGGTGCCCGACGGACGCACGCATCGGCATCATCGGGTCGTCCGGCAGCCCGTGACCCGGCCGAATCCGCGGGTGTCCCGATCCGATCGATTCCCTTTGCCTGCAGTCCTGCTCGCCGTTAGCCCGGCTCGTCCGCGCCCAGGTTGTCGCGAGCCCACATGGCCGCGCTGGTGCGGTCCATCACGCCGATGCGGCGGAAGACGTGACCGACATGGACCTTGACCGTTCGTTCGCTGATGCCCAGCGCCCGGGCGATCTGCTTGTTGGCCAGGCCTCTCGCCAGGAGCCGCAACACCTCCAGCTCACGGACGCTGAGGGTGTCCCTGACTCGTGGCGTGGCCGATGGCAGCAGCGCCCGCGCCACTCGAGCGTCCAGCGGGGCGTGTCCCAGAGCTGCCGACCGGATCGCCGCGAGCACCTCACGGCCGTCGCAGTCCTTGAGCAGGTAGCCCACGGCACCCGCAGCCAGTGCGTCAGCCACGCGTTCCTGGTCGGCGAAGGAGGTCAGCACGACCACGCGGACCTGCGGGTGCGCGTCCAGGATTCGTCGGGTTGCCTCGACCCCGCCGATCCCCGGCATGGACAGGTCCATCAACACGACGTCCGGTCCGAGGTTGTCGGCCATGGTGACCGCCTGCTCACCGCTGGCGGCCTCGTCGATGATCTTGAGGTCGTCGGTCGTGGAGATGAGGGCGTTCAGCCCGGCGCGGACGAGTGGATGGTCGTCGACGAGCAGCACGGTGGTCATGTGAGGGGGATCCGGAGCTGCCAGCCGGTGCCGGCTCCGGGCGCGGAGGTCAGGAGAAGCTCCCCACCGGCCTCGGCCACCACATCGCCCAGGACCCGCAGACCGAAGTGGCCTTCGACGGGGTGCGCGAGCAGGTCGGCAGCGTCGAACCCCACACCGTTGTCGTTGATCTCCATGACGGCATACCCTTCCACACGTTCCAGAGCTACCTGGACGTTCGTTGCCGCCGCGTGCCTCGCGATGTTGTTGAGACACTCCTGGGCGACCCGGAAGACGAGCCGTTCCCCCGCCGCATCCAGCCCGGTCCGCGGCGCAACCTCGAGCATCACCGCCGTCCCCCTGGATCGCAGGGTCGACACGAGGTCGGTCAGCGCCTCCTCCAGCCCGGCACTGGCCAGGCTCGGGGGATAGATGTCCAGCAGCAGAGAACGCAGCCCGCCGATACTCGTGCGGACCGTGCAGGCTGCCGAGCGGATCTCCTCGGCGAGACCCTGCTGGCCCAGCGACATCGCCCGTTCCGCCGTTCCGGCCACGGCGAAGGAGGTGGCGGCAAGGTCCTGAACCACCCCGTCGTGAAGGGCACCGGCGATCCGGCGGCGCTCCTCGTTGGAGGCCTCGACAGCACGCTCCAGCAGAGTCTCGCGCTGGGCCTGCGATCGCTTCAGCTGGTTCAGGAGCCGCCACAGGATCGGCATCAGCAACACCACCAGCAGGAGCAGGCTGGTCAGGGTCACTCCGGCAAAGCCCGTCCACAGCTGCCCGGTCCGCGCCGTGACCTCGTCGTACGGCGCGTAGGTCTCGAACAGCAGGGGTTTGCCCGCCGGGGTCCAGATCGGTCGGTAGACCTCCAGCAGCCTGCCGTGGCCCTGTTCGAAACGGTTCTCGGGAGCCGTCAGGTCGGACACGTCCGCACGGGTCTGCGGATCGGTCAGGACGCCACGCTCCTTCGCGCCCAAGGGAAACCTCTGGCCGATCAGGGCCGGCTCGTCGGAGTAGAGGATGCGCCCGGTGGGGTCCCAGATCTTCACCCGAACAATCGACGGGTCCAGCACATGTGTGCGGACCACCTGGTCCATGGCTGCCACAGCGGAAGGGTCACTGGTCAAGAGCGCCTCGCTCACGGCGGGCTGCACCAAGGCGTCGGCCAACAGGTTCGCGGTCTTGGCCGCATCGTTCACCGCCTCGGCCTCGGCCAGCCGCCGTGAGGCCGCCACTCCCACCAGGGCAACCGCGGCCAGCACGACCAGCGCTCCGGCTATCACCTGGACGAAGACGCGCCGGGGCTTCACGGCCGGCTCGGACGAAAGCACAGACGTGCCCGACGCGACACGAATCCACGGCGGGCGG
>Ga0209745_1000863_pt1 | contig 18388 bp, 18 predicted proteins | sample BarGraNGADG00312_FD_184495 | JGI IMG/M metagenome (GOLD analysis project Ga0209745, IMG submission 184495) | Arctic peat soil microbial communities from Barrow, Alaska - Barrow Graham LP Ref core NGADG0004-312 (SPAdes) (version 2) | ecosystem: Environmental > Terrestrial > Soil > Wetlands > Peat...
AATGAAGAACGCAGTAACGATGCCCCACGCAATGATCGCCGCAATATTCGGCATGATCATGCCAGAGAGGAAGGTGCCGAACTTCTGAACCGCGACGCGGCCCGAGCCCTTCTGCGTCGCTACTTCGGTAGTCATGTGACTCCCTTACTTGAACGTAGGTTTCAGTCGCGACCTTGCCGTTGACGCCTCGACCAGGCGGCTCGGTGTGTGTCCGCCGGGGAGCAGGCTAACCCCGGAACTCACAGGTTGGCGAGCACTGACGTCACGCGCCGCAAGAATTCTGCACGACTTCTCTCACCACGTTGAACATACGTTCAGCAAGGGCCTGTGGGGGCAGCGGTCCGGGATACCGCCCAGCCGCCACCGCCTGGACGCTCGCAGCGGCGAGCGCGGCCTCGAGGGGGGGCAACCCCGCAGCGAGAAGGGACCCGCAGGCCCCGGCGAGGACGTCGCCGGAACCGGCCTGTGCGGTCCAGCCCGGACCCGGAATCGCTAGCCAGACTCGGTGCTCACCAGGCGTCGCCACGTATTGGGTGGCTCCCTTCAGCAGCACGGTGCAGCCGGTGTGGGCAACCGCGGTCCGAACGGCGGCGAGCGGGTCGGCCTCGACCTCCGCGCGCTGCAGGCCGAGCAGTCGCGCCAATTCGCCAGCGTGCGGCGTCAGCACAACTGCCGCATGGCCGCCACGGGTAGGGAGGTGTCGCAGCGCGTCCGCATCGACGACCATCGGGACGCCCGCCTTCATCGCCCTTGTCACGACCCCGGTGTCCTTGCGTTCACCCCAACCGCTGCCGACGACGAGGGCCTGGACGCGGCCCTGGCCGATCACGACGTTGGGGAAGCGGTCGAGCACCCGGGGAGCGACCGGTAGCGGGCCGAGGTAACGCACCATCCCAGCACCCGCACCGACGGCTCCCGCCGCGCTGAGGACGGCTGCGCCGGGGTAGTCGACCGAGCCCGTGTCGAGCCCGACAACGCCGCGGGAGTACTTGTCGCTGCTCGCATCAGGCAACGGCCAGGCGGTGGCGAGCTCGTCGGGCGTCCACCGGCTGACGGTGGGTTCGGGGAGGTCGAGGCCGATGCTGACCAGCTCCAAATCACCACACGATGACCGTGAGGGTTCGAGCAGCTGGCAGAGCTTGAAGCCGCCGAAAGTGACGGTCAGGTCGGCGGTGAAGTGCGGATCATCGCCGAAGGGCGGTTCGGGCGCCAGACCGGACGGCAGGTCGACCGCAACCACTGGCACGCGAAGGGCCTGGCAGGCTTCCGCGAAGGCCGCAACGTCCGTGTCCAGCCCCGGTCGCGAGCCGATTCCGGCCACGCCATCGATGACAAGGCGCTGGCGCGACAGTTGGGTGCGGGCACCGTCGGCGTCCCGCTCGCGTCCGCCGGCGGCGAGGAAGGCCGCCCAGCCGGCGTCGTGCACCGCAGGCCCGGTGCGCCAGGCCGTGACGGCCACGCCGCGCGCGGCGAGCCGGGCACCGGCGAACAGGGCGTCGCCGCAGTTGTTGCCCGAGCCGACCACCAGCAGGACGCGGGCACCGTAGGCGCCGCCGTCACGAAGGCGTCGGAGCACGGCCGTGGCCAGGCCTGCGGCCGCACGTTGCATCAGCTCGTCGGGGCCGAGCACGGCCATCGCCGCGGCCTCTGCTGCGCGGATCTGGGCGACGGTGTAGCCGTTGTCCATCACGACTCACAGACCACCATGGCGGCAGCAATGCCGGCGTCGTGGGTGATCGAGAGATGGATCGTCGCGATGCCCCGTTCCGCGACCAGGGCCGCGACGGTGCCGGTGCACGCGAAGTAGGGCTTGCCGTCGTCATCCTTGCGCACCTCGACGTCGGTCCAGACCAGCCCGGTCGGGGCGCCGAGGGCCTTGGCGAAGGCCTCCTTGGCCGCGAACCTGCCGGCCATCCGCTGCATCGACGCGTCCTGCTCCGCAGGGGTGAACACCCGCTCCAGCAGGCCCCGTCGCCCGGCCGCGTGGGTGAACCGGGACACCTGGGTGACGTCGATGCCGATGCCGACGATCATGGTCGCTACTCGACCGTGACGCTCTTGGCCAGGTTGCGGGGCTGGTCGACGTCGTAGCCCTTCAGCGTCGCCAACTCGCAGGCGAACATCTGCAGCGGGACGGTGGCCACCAGCGGCTGCAGCAGGGTGGAGACCTTCGGCAGCCGGAACAGCACGTCGGCGTAGGCGTCCACCTCGTGATCGCCCTCCTCGGCAAGGACGATGGTGAGCGCCCCCCGGGCACGCACCTCCTGGATGTTCGAGACCACCTTGTCGTGCAACTGGTCGCGGCCCTGCGGGGGCACGACGATGAAGATCGGGATGCCCTCCTCGACAAGGGCGATCGGGCCATGCTTGAGTTCGCCGGCAGGGAAGCCCTCTGCGTGCAGGTAGGCGATCTCCTTCAGCTTGAGCGCGCCCTCAAGGGCCACCGGGTAGCCGACGTGCCGGCCGAGGAAGAGCACTGACTTCTGGTCGATGAACCGCTTGGCCAGCTCCTTGATCGGATCAAGCTCGTCAAGCACCTTCTGGATCAGGGGCGGGGTGGCGGCCAGTTCGGACATGACCGCGTGGATCTCGTCGTCGTACATCGTGCCGCGCACCTGGGCGAGGTAGAGGCCGAGCAGGTAGCAGGCCGCCACCTGGGTGAGGAAGCCCTTGGTCGAGGCCACCCCGATCTCCGGGCCGGCGTGGGTGTAGATCACCGCGTCCGACTCGCGCGGGATGGTGGCGCCGTTGGTGTTGCAGATCGCGATCACCTTGGCGTGCTGTTCGCGGGCGTGGCGGATCGCCATCAGGGTGTCGGCGGTCTCGCCGGACTGGCTGAGCGTCACCACGAGGGTGGAGCGGGTGATGATCGGGTCGCGGTAGCGGAACTCGCTGGCGATCTCGACCTCGCAGGCGATCCGGGTCCAGTGCTCGATCGCGTACTTGGCAACAAGGCCCGCGTAGTAGGCGGTGCCGCAGGCGACGATGACGATCTTGTCGACCAGCCGCAACTCCGACTCGGGGATGTGCAGTTCGTCGAGCTTCAGCGAGCCATCGGGGTTGAAGCGGCCGAGGAGAGTGTCGGCAACGGCGCGCGGCTGCTCGTAGATCTCCTTGCGCATGAACCAGTCGTAGCCGGACTTCTCTGCCGCGGACAGGTCCCAGGTCACCTCGAACGGGTGGGTATCGGCCGGCTGGCCGGCGAAGTCGGTCACCACGATCGAGTCGGCGGTGACGTCGACGACCTGGTCCTGGCCCAGCTCGATGGCGAACCGGGTGAACTCGATGAAGGCGGAGACATCGGAGGCGACGAAGTTCTCCCCGTCCCCCACGCCGACGACGAGCGGGGAGTTGCGGCGGGCGGCCACGAGGCGGTGCGGCTCCGCCGCGTCCACGGCGACGAGGGTGAACGCGCCCTCGAGGCGGTTGCAGATCGTGCGCATGGCGTCAGCGAGATCGGCGCCGGCTGACACCTCACGGCCAAGGAGCTGGGCTGCTGCCTCGCTGTCGGTCTGGGAGGTGAAGACCACGCCCTCGGCCTCCAGCTCGGCGCGCAGCCCAGCGAAGTTCTCGATGATGCCGTTGTGGATCAGCGCGACCCGGTCACCGGTGGAGACGTGCGGGTGTGCGTTCTCATCTGTCGGGCCGCCATGGGTTGCCCAGCGCGTGTGGCCGATGCCGAGGCCAGAGTCCGGGAGCGGGTTCGCCTCGAGGTCGGCGACAAGGTTGCTGATCTTGCCTGCCTTCTTCCGGTACACGATCGCCCCGTCGGCCACAACGGCCACGCCGGCGGAGTCGTAACCCCGATATTCCATCCGCCGGAGACCCGCGACAACCACGTCGCGCGCGACACGGGGGCCGGTATAGCCGATAATTCCGCACATGGCAGCCACTGTAGTGGCGGCATCGACCGACAATGGCTCGTTGTCTCCTGACGAACCAGCGAGTCCCAGAGGTGGTAATGGCACCAGCAGCACGCGTCTTCGACGAGGTCGACGCGCCGGAAGACAACCCCTACGGGCCGTACCTGACTCTGGACCGCCAGCACTGGGCATCACTGGCCGCCTCCCGACCCGACAACCTGGACGACGCCACCCTCGAACGCCTGCGCGGCATCGACGACCCCACGGACGCCGCAGAGGTCCGCGAGGTGTACCTGCCGCTGACCGACCTGCTGAGCCTGTACATCGAGCGCACCGGCGCCCTTTTTGCAGACAGCCACCAGTTCCTCGGGCTCTCCGGGCGCCGGACCCCGTTCGTGATCGGGGTCGCCGGGTCGGTGGCGGTCGGCAAGTCGACCACGTCCCGCATGCTGAAGGAATTGCTCGGACGGCTGCCGGGGAAGCCACGGGTCGACCTGGTGACCACCGACGGCTTCCTGTACCCGAACAGGGAGCTGGCCGAGCTGGGGCTGCTGGAGCGCAAGGGCTACCCGGAGTCCTATGACCGGCGGAAGCTGGTGCAGTTCGTGATGGACGTGAAGTCGGGCATGCCGCGGGTCACCGCGCCGGTGTACTCCCACTTGGTCTACGACATCCTGCCCGACCAGGCGATCACCGTTTCCCAGCCCGACATCCTGATCGTCGAGGGGTTGAACGTCCTGCAGCCGGCCCGTCGTCGCGCGGACGGCACCACCGGGCTCGCGGTCAGCGACTTCTTCGACTTCTCCGTCTACGTCGACGCTGCGTACGCCGACGTCCGCAACTGGTACGTGAAGCGGTTCCTCACGCTGCGCGAGACCGCCTTCCAGGACCCCGCGTCCTACTTCGTGCGCTACGGCCGGATGCGCGAGGAGGAAGCCTCCGACGAGGCCATCGACATCTGGAACCGCATCAACGGCCCGAATCTCGAGCTGAACATCCGTCCGACCCGTGCGCGGGCGACGGCAATCCTGCGGAAGGGCCCCGACCACCAGGTCAGCTGGGTCCGGATCAGGAAGGTGTGATGATCGAGCCCCTCGGGCCCGACGACGTTGCCGCCGCCGTCGCGCTGTGGACGGAGGCCGGCCTCACGCGTCCCTGGAACGACGCCGCCGGCGACTTCCTGCGGGCGGTGGACGGGCCGTCGTCCGTCGTGTTGGGTTTTCGAGTGGACGGAGAGCTGGTCGGTTCGGTGATGGTCGGTCACGACGGTCACCGCGGCTGGGTCTACTACCTCGCCGTTGCCGAGTCCGCGCGTGGACGGGGTCTCGGGCGGGAGTTGATGGGCGCGGCGGAAGCGTGGCTGGTCGAGCGCGGCCTGCCCAAGATCCAGTTCATGGTGCGCAGCGACAACTCGAGTGTCCTCGACTTCTACGACCACCTGGGCTACACCACGCAGGACTGTCTCGTGCTGGGCCGGCGCCTGGACGGATAGGGCGCCGGACTACAGAAGGTCAGCGGGCAGGCTCCAGCGTCAACCGCTCGCGCACCACTCCGGCCAGCCGTTCGGCCACTTCCTGGGCGCGCTCTGCGGTCTCCGCTTCGACCATGACCCGCACCAGCGGCTCGGTGCCGGACGGACGCAGCAGCACCCGGCCGTTGCGGCCAAGGGTCTTCGCCTCCGCGGAGACAGCCGCGTTCACCACCGGGTCGATGCCGGCGCGGGACTTGTTCACGCCGGGAACGTTGATCATCACCTGGGGCAGCCGCGTCATGATTCCGGCGAGGTCGCGCAGGGTCTTGCCGGTGCGGACCATCCGGGCGGCCAGGTGCAGGGCGGTGAGCACCCCGTCGCCAGTGGTGGCGAACTCGCTCATGATCACGTGGCCGGACTGTTCTCCACCGAGGGTGAAGCCGTTGGCGTTCATCGCCTCGAGCACGTAGCGGTCGCCCACCTTGGTGGCGTCGACGTGGATCCCGGCGTCCCGCATCGCATTCAGGAAGCCGAGGTTGCTCATCACGGTGGCGACGACGGTGTCGCTGTGCAGAGTCTGGTCGGCGCGCATGGCGAGGGCGAGGATCGCGAGGATCTGGTCACCGTCGACGATCTCGCCGGTGTGGTCGACGGCGAGGCAGCGGTCGGCGTCCCCGTCGAGGGCGATACCGAGGTCCGCGCCGTGCTTGAGCACGGCGGCCTGCAGCGAAGCCATGTGGGTGGAGCCACAGTTGTCGTTGATGTTGAGGCCGTCGGGATCGGCGTGCAGCGGGATGACCTCTGCTCCCTGGGCGTCGAACGAGGCAGGGGCAGTCAGGTGTGCCGCACCGTTGGCGCAGTCGATGACGATCTTCAGCCCGGCAAGGCTGGCGTCGGTCCCGAGGCTGGCGACCAGGTGGGCGACGTAGGCCTCGATCGCGCCGGGATCCTCTGTGACCCGGCCGACGCCGGCGCCGGTGGGACGCAGCCACACCTCGGTCATGCGTTCCTCGATGGCGTCCTCGATGTCGTCGTCGAGCTTGACGCCGCCGCGGGCGAAGAACTTGATGCCGTTGTCGGGCATCGGGTTGTGGCTGGCAGAGAGCATCACGCCCAGGTCGGCATCGCGTTGCCCCACGAGGTGGGCGACACCGGGGGTCGGGATCACGCCGAGGCGCACCACGTCCACTCCGGCGGAAGCCAAACCGGCGACCACAGCTGCTTCGAGGAACTCCCCACTCGCCCGGGTGTCACGCCCGACGAGCGCGATCGGACGTCGGGCACTCCCGAACGCTCCGGCCTCGCCCAGCACGTGGGCGGCGGCCATGGAGAGTTCCAGGGCTATCTCGGCGGTGAGCTCGAGGTTCGCGGTGCCGCGAACCCCGTCCGTGCCGAAGAGTCGAGCCATGGCCCGACCGGGATCAGCGCTTGCTGTACTGAGGAGCCTTGCGGGCCTTCTTCAGACCAGCCTTCTTGCGCTCCTTGACGCGGGCGTCACGGGTGAGCAGGCCGGCCTTCTTGAGCACCGGACGGCTGGCTTCGGTGTCCACGGCGTTCAGCGAGCGGGCGATGCCGAGACGGAGCGCACCGGCCTGGCCGGTCACGCCGCCTCCGACGATGGTCGAGATCACGTCGTAGGAGCCGACCACCGCAGCGGTGACGAAGGGCTCGTTGACGGTCTGCTGGTGCAGCTTGTTCGGGAAGTACTCCTCGAGCGTCCGCCCGTTGATGGAGAACTTGCCGGTACCGGGGAAGATGCGCACCCGGGCGATGGCCTCCTTGCGGCGGCCCGTGGCCGCGGACGGCGCAATGATGGCGGGGCGACCGCCGGGCAGCGGAGCGCTGGCAACAGCCTCGGCCCGGTACGCGATCTCGCGGTCTTCCTCGACGAACGGGACGACCTCGTCGGTCACGGTCTCTTCAACAGTCTCGGTCACGATGCTTCCTTGGCTCACTGAGCGATCTGGGTGATCTGGTACGGCTGCGGCTTCTGCGCGCTGTGGGGATGCTCGGGGCCGGCGTAGACCTTGAGCTTCTTGATCAGCTGACGAGCCAGCTTGTTCTTCGGCATCATGCCCCAGACCGCGAGCTCGACGGCCTTGCGAGGGTCCTTGTCGAGCAGCTCGCCGTAGGGAACGGCCTTCAGGCCACCCGGACGACCGGAGTGCCGGTAGGCCATCTTGTCGGTGCGCTTGTTACCGGTGAGCGCGATCTTGGATGCGTTGACGACGACGACGAAGTCGCCACCATCGACGTGCGGGGCATAGGTCGCCTTGTGCTTGCCGCGCAGCAGGGTCGCCGCAGTGACGGCCAGCCGTCCCAGGACGACGTCCTGAGCATCGATCACAAGCCAGGCCCTGGTGATTTCACCAGACTTGGGGCTGTACGTAGACACGGGACTTAGACCTGCTTCCATGAGTTGTACCAACGAGCTCGGTGCGGGATCAGCCTTCAACAGACAGACCACAGCGCAACAGCGCTTTAGATTACCGTGCGCCGGAGGGAGGGTCAAAACCGCCCTCGCGAGCCGGTCAGGACTGCACTTCATGAGCACCGAATGCCTGGTCGCTGTCTCGAGGGTTGACGCGTGCCCGGTGCCGATGAGCCCCGGCTGCTTGGTCACCTTCGCCCACGTGGCTCCGCCTATCCGATGTTCTGCAGCAAACAGGGGACCCAACCACCAGCAAGACGCCATCTTCCCGACATGGACGGGCCCTATGGTGCCCCCATGGCAGACATGCTCCAGATTCGTTACCCCGCCACCGGCGTCGAGGCCGAGTTGGCGATCACCGATGCCACCATCAAGGCCCCCGACCTGCGCCAGTTCCTGGTCGGCACGGAGCCACTGGCCACGTTCGACCCCGGCTTCATGAACACAGCGGTGTGCCGCTCCTCGATCACCTACATCGACGGCGAGGCCGGCGTCCTGGAGTACCGCGGTTACCCGATCGCAGAGCTGGCCGAGAAGTCCACCTACCTCGAGGTCGCCTACCTTCTGCTCAATGGCAAACTGCCCAACCCGACCCAGCTGGCCGAGTGGGAGCTGCTGATCACCGAGCACCGCCTGCTGCCGGACAAGCTACGGACGGTGCTGGCCGGCTTCCCTTACGACGCGCACCCGATGACGATCCTGATGGCCTCGGTCGCCGCCTTCTACTCCTTTTATCCCGACGCGCGGAACTTCGAGGACCCCGAGGCCCGCGATCTCAACATCGCCCGCCTGATCGCCAAGATGCCGACGCTCGCAGCGTTCGCCTACCGCAAGGGCAAGGCGAGGCCGTACGTCAACCCCGACGACAACTACGGGTACTGCCACAACTTCCTGGCCATGCTCTTCAAGCAGAACGAGCGCCGCTACGTCGCCGACCCGCGCCTGGTCCGGGCGATGGAGGTGCTGTTCATCCTGCACGCCGACCACGAGCAGAACTGCTCCACCAACGCCGTCCGCTCGGTGGCCAGCTCCGGCAACGACCTGTACACCTCGGCGTCCGCCGGTATCGGTGCCCTGCACGGACCCCTGCACGGTGGCGCCAACGAGGCCGTGCTGAAGATGCTGCGCGAGATCGGCACGGTCGACCGCGTCCCCGAGTTCATCGAGGGTGTGAAGGCTGGCAAGGTGCGGATGATGGGCTTCGGCCACCGCGTCTACAAGAACTACGACCCACGCGCCAAGATCATCAAGAAGTCGGTGGAGGACGTCTTCGAGGTCACCGGCGTGAACCCGCTGCTGAAGGTCGCCCAGGAGCTGGAGAAGTACGGCCTCACCGACGACTACTTCGTCCGCCGGCGCCTGTACCCGAACGTCGACTTCTACTCCGGCCTCATCTATGAGGCGCTCGGCTTCCCGCCGGAGATGTTCACCGTGCTGTTCGCCGTACCGCGGACGTCGGGGTGGGCCGCCCAGTACCAGGAGTTCATCACCGACCCCGAGCAGAAGATCATGCGTCCCAAGCAGATCTACACCGGCGCCCGCACCCGTGATTACGTGCCCATGGAGCAGCGCACCTGACCCCTATCCGAACCTTCCGCCCAAGTCAGCGCTGAAATCGAGGGAAGACGCTTGCAAGGGCAGACCCGCGTGGCAAGGTATTGCCCATGAGTTCAAAGATGAGCGCTGCCTCGATGCAGGTGACCAGTCCCGATGACGTCCGCAATGTCGTACTGATCGGAAACGCCGGTTCGGGGAAGACCTCATTATTCGAGCAGCTGCTCAAGGCCCGCATCGTCGGCTACCGCGGTGAGAAAGAGGACGCCGAGCGCGCAGCCCAGCTCTACCTGGCCTCGCTGGTGACCGGCGACGTGCTGGTGAACCTGCTCGACGCCCCCGGCCACCCCGACTTCGTCGGCGAGCTCCGCGCAGGCATCCGGGCAGCTGACGCCGCCATCTTCGTGATCTCCGCAGCGGACGGCATCGACGGCGCAGCCCAGGCCCTGTGGGAGGAATGCACCGCGGCCAACCTGCCGCGCATCATCGCGCTGACCAAGCTGGACGCCGGCCACGCCGACTTCGACAGCTCCGTCGCCGATGCCCAGGACAAGTTCGGGGAGGGCGTGCTGCCCACCCACGTGCCCACGCTCAGCTCCCCCGGCGTGGTCGGCGGCAACATCGGCCTGCTCAGCCTCGAGGAGCACGACTACACGAGCGGCGAGGTGGTGAACCGCAAGCTCACCGCTGACGACTCCCACGTCGAGACCTACCGCGGACCCCTGATCGAGGCGATCATCCAGGAGGCGGAGGACGACTCCCTGATGGACCGCTACCTCAGTGGCGAGGAGCTCGACACCGACTACCTGCTCGACGACCTGCGCAAGGCTGTCGCGACCGCCAACCTGTACCCGGTGGTGCCGGTGGCCTCCAACACCGGCGTCGGCGTCGAGGAACTGTTGCGGCTGATCGAGCACGGCTTCCCGACCCCGTCGCTGCACCCGAACCCGCCGGCCACCGGCCTCGATGGCAAGGAACTGCCGAACCCGCCGACGGAGGCGTCCGCACCGCTGGTGGCGCAGGTGATCCGCACCACCACCGACCCGTTCGCCGGCCGATTGTCGATGGTGCGCATCTTCTCCGGCACCCTGCACGCCGATGACGTCGTCCATGTCTCCGGCCACCGCTCCCGCGCCGGTCAGGGCGAGGACGCCCACGAGCACGATCACGACAATGACGAGCGCGTCGGGCTCATCCAGGCGGCCGTTGGCACGGAGCTGAAGCCACGTCCGACCGCCATCGCCGGCGAGATCGTGATGGTGCCGAAACTCACCACCGCCGGAACCGGGGACACCCTGTCGGCCAAGGAACACCCGGCCATCGTGGATGCCTGGAACCTGCCCGAGCCGCTGCTGCCGCTGGCCATCCGGGCAGCCACCCGCAACGACGAGGACAAGCTGGCGACGGCTTTGCAGCGCCTCGCCGTCGAGGACACCACCGTGCGCCTCGACCGTGGCGGCAGCGACCAGCTTGTGCTGTGGACCACCGGCCAGACCCACGCCGACCTCCTGATCGCGCGGCTCGTCGAGCGCTACGGCGTCAAGGTCGAGCAGGAGGAGCTGAAGATCCCGCTGAAGGAGACCTTCATCGCCAAGGCCACGGCGACGGGCCGCCACGTGAAGCAGTCCGGCGGTCACGGGCAGTACGCGGTCTGCAACATCGAGGTCGAGCCGCTCCCCCGCGGCAGCGGCTTCGAGTTCGTCGACAAGGTCGTGGGCGGCTCCGTGCCGCGCCAGTTCATCGCCAGCGTCGAGAAGGGCGTCCGCAACCAGCTCGAGAAGGGCGTGTTCGCCGGCTTCCCGATGGTCGACGTCCGCGTCACCCTGTTCGACGGCAAGTCACACTCGGTGGACTCCTCCGACATGGCTTTCCAGATGGCCGGCTCCCTGGCCATCAAGGAGGCCGCCACGCCGAAGACGGTCGCCCTGCTGGAGCCGCTCGACCTGGTCACGGTCATCGTCGGCGAGGAGTACCTGGGTGCTGCGATGACCGACCTCACCGGACGCCGCGGGCAGCTGCTGGGCTCCGACGCCGAGAACCACAAGGCGATCATCCGGGCACTGGTGCCGCAGACCGAGCTCGCCCGCTACGCCATCGACCTGCGCGGCATCGCCCACGGCTCGGGAACGTTCACCCGCGAGTTCCACGGCTACGAGCTGCTGCCGTCCACCCTGATGGACAAGTACGCCAAGGCCAACTGAGCCCACGCCTCGCAACCTGTGAGTTGGGCGGCGTTGTCGCCGCTCAACTCACAGCTTGTGTGTCAGTGAGCTGCGATGAACCCGAATACGCCGTCGGCGATCATCTGGACGGCGATCGCCGACAGCAGCAGGCCGGCGATCCGGGACGCCAGCACCGTGCCGGATTCCCGCAGGATCGCGCGGATCAGGCCGGCGTAGCGTAGGAACACCCAGACGAGGAACATCACCGTGACCAGGGCCAGCGCGACCGTCAGGTAGCCAGCGACCCCCGGCGAGCGCTGCACGGCGAGCATGGTGGCGACGATGGCGCCCGGCCCGGCCATCAGCGGCGTGCCCAACGGGACGATCGCAACGTTCACCCCGTCATGGCTGACCGGGTCCTCGGCCTTGCCCATCAGAAGTTCGAGGGCGATCAGGAGCAGCAGCAGACCGCCGGAGACCTGGAGCGCGGGCACGGACACCTGCAGGTAGTCCAGGATCTGCTTGCCGAAGATCGCGAACACGGCGATCACACCGAAGGCCACCAGTGAGGCCCGATCGGCGGCGCGGCGACGCTGGCGAGGGCCGAGAGCGTTGGTGAGGCCGAGGAAGACCGGAAGCAGGCCGGGCGGGTCGACGATCACGAAGATCGTGACGGCTGTGGTGAGGAACAGCTCGACGTCGAAGAACTGGCCCACTCCTCCAGCGTATTGCCGCCGAGCGGGGCGGGGCGAATCAGCGGGGGCGAGGATCAGACGACAACCGCGACGGACGCGTCAGCGGCCGTCAAGGGCGGAGTCTTGACGAGGTCGGCGTCAGCCGACCGAGGATCAGATGCTGTGCAGCGGCCGAGCGCCCGGGGGAAGGGAGCGCGCGTCAACGATGTCCTTGCCGAACGGGAAGCAGGTGACCGGGATCATCTTCAGGTTCGCGATCGCCAGCGGGATGCCGACGATCGTCAGGGCCTGTGCCAGTGCCGTTGTCACGTGGCCGATGGCCAGCCAGACCCCGGCGACGACGAACCAGATGACGTTGCCGAGCGCCGAGCCCAGCCCAGCCCCGGGCTTGGCGACGACCGCCCTGCCAAAGGGCCACAACGCGTAGCCGGCCATGCGGAACGAGGCGATGCCGAAGGGGATGGTGACGATGAAGATGCAGGCGAGGATGCCGGCAGCCACGTAGCCGATGGCCAGCCAGAAGCCGCCAAGAATCAGCCAGATGATGTTCAGGATCGCGCGCATTCTTCTCCTTGATCGACGCCTCATCCATGTAACCGTGCACACCGGCGATTCCCCAGCGGTGTCGCCCCTGACCGGCCCCTGACACCACCCCGGCCTGGCTTCCCTAGAATGTCGCCCATGCCGGTCGCCGAACGTATCCATCGCGACGTGGTGTCCTACTCTCGCCGCAGCGCCCGCATGAACGCAGCCCAGCAGCGCGCCTGGGATCTCCACCACGACGACTGGGTGGTGCCGCTGGACGCCGGTGAGCGCGCCACCTCCGTAGCGCCGTCCGCCCGCGTCGACTGGGCCGGTGTCTTCGGCCGCGAGGCGCCGCTGATGGTCGAGATCGGCTCGGGCACAGGGCACGCCATCACAGGACTTGCCCTCGCCCACCCCGACGCCAACCTTGTGGCGTTCGAGGTGTTCACGCCCGCGGTCGCGTCCACCCTCGGCCGGCTCGCCCGCCACGGCGTCACGAACGTGCGGATGGTGGTCGCCGACGGCGCCCAGGCTCTACCGGTGGTCTTCGACGAGGCCGGCATCACCGAGTTGTGGACGTTCTTCCCCGACCCGTGGCACAAGGCCCGCCACCACAAGCGCCGCCTGGTCAGCCCCGAACTCGCTGGCCTGGTCGCGTCCCGCCTGGCCGAGGACGGCACCTGGCGGCTCGCCACCGACTGGGACGACTACGCAGAGGCGATGCTGGCCACTCTCGAGGCCGAGCCAGGCCTGGTGAACCGCCACGACGGCTGGGCACCACGCTTCGAGCTGCGTCCGCTCACCAAGTACGAACAGCGCGGCCTCGATGCCGGCCGCACCATCCACGACCTCGCCTTCGGCCGCCGATGACCCGGTACCGCGTCGACATCGCCTACGACGGCACGGCGTTCCACGGCTGGGCCATGCAGCCCGGCCTTCGCACCGTGCAGGAAGAGCTCCAGATCTGGATCGGGCGGGTGCTGCGGCTGCCTGAGCCACCGCTGCTGTTGTGCGCCGGCCGCACCGATGCCGGCGTGCACGCCAGGGGCCAGGTGGCCCACCTCGACCTCGATCTGGCCGAACCCGAACTGGTGCGGGAGTTGCTGGCGCACAAGCTGCGCCTTGCCCTGCCACAGGACGTCGCGGTGCGCGGCGTCACCGTCGCGCCGGCAGGGTTCGACGCCCGCTTCGCCGCCATCTGGCGGCGCTACGCCTACCGCCTCACCGACGACTACGTCGACCCGCTCGACCGGCTCACCACCGCTGTGATCCGCGGCCGGCTGGACGTCGACCTGGTCAACACTGCTGCGCAGACCCTGCTGGGCCTGCACGACTTCGCTGCGTTCTGTCGCTCCCGGCCCGGCGCCACCACGATCCGCCAGCTGCAATGGCTGCACGCCGAGCGCCTGCCCGACGGCCGCGTCGAGTTCGGCGTCCGGGCCGACGCCTTCTGCCACTCGATGGTCCGCTCGCTGGTCGGCGGACTTGTTGAGGTCGGCACCGGACGCCGCGACGTCGCCTGGCTGGCCGCGCTCCCCGACACCGACCGACGCTGCGGCCAGATCCGGGTGATGGCCGCCCACGGGCTGGTGCTCGAGGAGGTCGGCTACCCGCCGGACGACCAACTCGCCCACCGGGCGCGCGAGTCCCGCGCCAGGCGCAGCATGACCGAGGAGTGCTCGTGAGCCATTACTTCCAGACCCCCACCGGCCCGGAGAACCGTCGCACGGTGCGGGCCCGGTTCTGGGACACCGAATGGGAGTTCACCACGGCGGATGGGGTGTTCTCCGCCGACGGGCTCGACCTGGGCACGGCCGTGCTGCTGCGCGAGTCGGTGCCACCCAACGGCGCGCGGCGCCTGCTCGACCTCGGCTGCGGCTACGGCGTGCTCGCCGTCGCCCTGGCCACCGCCTGCCCCGGGGCCGTCGTTGATGCCGTCGACACCAACGAACGGGCGCTGGCGCTGTGCGCAACCAACGCCGCAGCCCACCAGGTGGACGACAGGGTCGTGCCCGCCCTACCGGAGCAGGCGGACGCCGACGTCCGCTACGACGAGATCTGGTCGAACCCCCCGATCCGGATCGGCAAGGCCGCGCTCCACGAACTGTTGCTCACCTGGCTCCCGCGACTGGTTCCCGGAGGTGTTGCACGGCTGGTCGTCGGTCGTAATCTGGGAGCGGACTCCCTTCAGGCTTGGCTGAACGACTCCGGGTACCACTGCGAGCGGCTGGCCAGCGCGAAGGGATTCCGCGTCTTTGAGGTCAGGGCTGAAAGCGCATAACGCTGCACCGGTTCCGGACTGGGTCCTAGGCTTTGCACTGCACGTCCACCCACAAAGAAGAGGGATCAGATGACCGAAGAGAACACCACGCCTGAGGCCGAGGGCGGCTTCCTCGGCGGCCTGCTCGGCAAGGCCAAGGAGTTCGGCGAGAAGGCCAAGGATCTGGCTGAGGACGCCATCGAGCACGTCAAGGACTTCACAGAGGACCTGCCGGAGAACGCCAAGAAGATCACCGACGAGACCGTCACCGCAGTCAAGGGCTTCGCGGAGGACCTGCCGGAGAACGCCAAGAAGATCACCGACGAAACCGTCGCTTCCGTCAAGAAGCTGGTCGACGGGGACGCCCCGACCGAGCCGCCGGCACCGACCGCGTAGCACAATTCGATCATGTGCAGGGCGCCGGCAACCGGCGCCCTGCACGTTTTGGTTGTGGTTCCCACAAGCCCATCTGGGTGGGTTATGGTGAGGCCACCTGAACCTTTGCAGGGGAACCCGGTGCAAGTCCGGGACTGACCCGCAACCGTGAAGTCGGCGAGAGCCGGCAAGTCGGACTGCCTGTACAAAGTTCTGGCTCAACAAATAACCCGTCGAGGTACGCGGGTGGAGCCGGAAATCGCGCCATTGGCCGGGATCCGAAGCCCGAGGCCTCGCGCGAAAGGATCCAGAATGTTATCCACCTTCAAGCGACTCCTGGCCGTCGGGACAGCGGCAGCGATCGCCCTCGTCGGCTTCGCCCCCGCGCCAGTTGCAGAGGCCAGCGCCCGCTCGAGTGCAGTCACCCATGCCGCCAGATGGCTGATCCAGAATCCCGCAACCGCCGATGACGGCATCAGCGGCGAGATCGCCGCAGCCACCGCCCTCGCCGTCGCCGACCGGGGTGCCGCAACGCTGCGGAACCGGGTCACGACCCTTGAGGGGGAGGCGGCCACGGCGGCGGACCTCAACAAGCCCGGCAACGCAGCCAACCTGATCATCCTCGTCAAGGCGATGCACCTGAACCCGAAAGCCTTCGGCGGCGCTGACCTCGTCCAGAAGCTCCTTGACGGTGTCGACCCGAGCGGACAGGTCGGGTCCTACGGCTCCGCCTACGGCCAGGCCCTTGCGATCATCGCCCTCAAGCGGGCCCACCAGAGTGTTCCGCCTGCCGTCGTCACCACACTGTTGGCGTTCCAGGACGCGACCTCTGGCGCGTTCGGCTATGAGTACAACGGCTTCGTCGCCGATCCCGACAGCACGGCGCTGGCGATCCAGGCACTGCACCTGCTCGGCGGGCACAGCGGCGTGATCAAGAAGGCGATCGCCTGGGCGAAGAAGGCTCAGACCAAGAAGGGCTACTGGGACTCCTGGTCGCCGGTGGACAGCACCGCGCTGATGGCGTCCGCGCTGAAGCTGACGCACCGTAGCTCCGGTAGGGCTTACACCTGGCTGCGCAGTCAGCAGCTGGCGGACGGCGGCTTCCCCGGCGAACTGCGGACGAGCGCTTCCACCTCGAACCTGTTGGCTACAGCGGATGCGCTCTACCTGCTCACCGGCAAGTCCCTGGCCACCTTCACCTACACGCTCAAGGGTTACACCAAGGCCCCCCACCCGAGGATCTCCGGGACGGCAAAGGTCGGCAGCACCCTGACAGCGAAGTTCGGCACCTGGTCCCCGAAGCCCACCCTTTCGGTCCAGTGGCTGCGCTCCGGCAAGCCCATCCTCGGCGCCACCAGCGGCAGCTACACGCTGACCGCTGCCGACAAGGGCAAGCGGGTCCGGGTCAAGGTGACAGCAAGCGGCATCGGGCTGAAGAAGGTCACCCGGGTCTCCGGGCCCACCAAGCCCGTAGGCAAGTGAACAAGACCCTCCCCTCAGCCCTGCTGATGGCCGTCCTCACCCTCGCCTGGGTGGGGACGACCCCGCAGGCCCCCGCCGTCGCGGCCGCCACCTGCGACGGCGTGTGGGTGGTGGTCGACTTCGGGTCCCTCGGGGGCGTCAGCACCGAGTGCGCCACGAGCTACGGGACGGGGGCCGCGGCCCTGCGCAGCGCCGGCCTGAGCCCGACGCTGGACGGCGGCATGGTCACGAAGATCGCTGCCAGGCCGTCGACCCCTGACCTGAACAAGGCCTACTGGTCCTACTGGACGGCCAACCGGAAGTCCGACGGGAGCTACTCGGGCTGGAGCTACTCCAACCTCGGGGCGAGCAGTTCCCATCCCAAACAGGGCAACGCGGAAGGCTGGCATTACGTGTCGCTCTCGGACGCAAAGGCTCCGCCGGCTGCGGCTCCGCCGAAGGGTGAGACGCCGGCACCCACACCGACCCCCACCAAGTCCAGCCCCAAACCGACCACGTCGGCCACCCCGACGAAGTCGGCAACGCCGAAGAAGTCGGCAACGCCGAAGCCGAGCGCGACGGCTTCCGCAACCCCAACCGCCACCACTGCAACGCCGAGCGCGACCGCGAAGGCCAGCGCCACTCCCGGCACGCCAACGCCTGCTCCGGCGGCCGACTTGTCGAGCGCAACCGCAAGTGAAACGCCCGTCGCCTCACTACCCCGCTCGGACGGTTCACAGGGTGGAGGTGGCAGCCCCGTCGGTGCCATCGCTGCTGGTGTCGTCGTCGTTGTCGGCGGCGCGGGCCTCGGCGGCTGGTGGCTCCTGAAGGGAAGAAGACGCTGAGCACATTGCACCCATGGGCCTGGTGGTGCTGGGCGATCGGTATCGGGATCGCCGTCAGCGGTACCACCAATCCGCTGCTGCTCGCACTGATCGCGACCGCCATGGTGGTGGTCGTGATGCTGCGGCGCAGCAGCGCCCCATGGGCGAAGTCGGTGAAGGCCTACCTGTTGCTGTCCCTTTTCGTGATCGGCATGCGGGTGTTCTTCCAGGTGCTGATCGGCACCGGCTCCGGAGAGACCGTCCTGTTTGCCCTTCCCGAGATCCCGCTCCCGGAGTGGGCGGCAGGCATCCGGCTCGGCGGCCCGGTCACGGCTGAAGGGCTCATGCGCACGCTCTACGACGCCCTTCGGCTTGCGGTGATGCTGCTGTGCATCGGGGCGGCGAACGCGCTGGCCAATCCACGCCGGGCCCTCCGCTCCGTGCCCGCAGCCCTGTACGAGGCCTCTGTGGCCGTCGTCGTAGCCCTCAGTGTCGCGCCACAACTGATCGAGAGTGCCCAGCGGGTCCGCCGGGCGCGTCGGCTGCGCGGGGAAACGGCGAAAGGCCTCGGCGCGCTGACGACCGTGGCGATGCCGGTGCTGGGGGACGCGATCGAGCGGTCGATCGCCCTCGCCGCAGGCATGGAGTCACGAGGCTTCGCCCGCACCCGCGGGCTGCCGATCAGGGGCGCCCTGCCGTTGATGCTGGCCTCGGTCCTCGTCTCCGTGCTCGGCCTCTACCTCCTGCTCAGCTCGTCGGAGTGGGTG
>Ga0209745_1000864_pt1 | contig 18387 bp, 21 predicted proteins | sample BarGraNGADG00312_FD_184495 | JGI IMG/M metagenome (GOLD analysis project Ga0209745, IMG submission 184495) | Arctic peat soil microbial communities from Barrow, Alaska - Barrow Graham LP Ref core NGADG0004-312 (SPAdes) (version 2) | ecosystem: Environmental > Terrestrial > Soil > Wetlands > Peat...
CCACAGCCACAGCCACAGCCACAGCCACAGCCACAGCCACATACACATACACAATGGGCATTTCCGGCAAGGGACGCTCCCCGCCCTTCTTCGCCAGCAGGGCCGGTCTGCCCTATCGCAGCGTTCTCATGTCGAACAGACCTCATGCATCCCGGTCCGCTTCATTTCGTTGTGACGAAATCACCGTCATGGGAGCCTGGGCAACTCGGGGTCGTTGCAGGCGGTTCGGGCGACGCGTCGCCGGCGCGCACCATGTACGCCTCGTCGACCCCGATACCGGCACTCTCGCCCTCCCCGCTCTCACCTTCGCCCTTGCCCCGCATCTCGCCTCCACACCTCTCGACCTTCCCCTTCTTCCCAACCGCCTTCCTCCTCGCTGCAACTCGCTCCTTCCCGACAATTACGTCCTTCAAGCTCTACACACCTTCGGCACTCTGGTCCGGACATATCGTTGTGACGATGAAAGACCGCGAGCTGAAAGGGTCTGAGCGATGCAAAGCGAACCGCAGAAGACGCCGCGTCCCACTACGTCCCACCGCCGACTAGACCAGAGCGTGACGTGCGGTTGGTGTGGCAAAGCCGTCCCCGTGCCGTCGCGCGGACGCGTCCCGAAGTGGTGCTCAGCCACCTGCAGGAACAAGGCCTGGCAGGCCAACCACGCACCCATCGAAGGCCCGGTCCGTGTCGTCCAGCAGCGCGTCGAAGTCCCAACGCCCGCCGAACCTCACAACGTCGAGGAGTGGGTCGAGGTGCTTGAACTCCTCAGCACACGACTCGCCCAGGGCCGCATCTACAAGCGGGACCTGCCCGTCCTTGTGCCGGCCATCAACCATCTCCTCGACGTCACCGACCGGCGCATCCACGAGCGATGACGGCCCGCGGGGTTGATCTTCCTTTAGATGGAAGATATATTCCATCTATGAGAAGTGAGGCGCCGGCGCTACTGCCGATCTTCCGCAGCCAGGCGCAGGCCGAGATCCTGGCCCTGCTCCTGCTCCACCCCGACCAGGAGTTCAGTCTCACCGACCTGGCGCGACGCATCAAGGCCCCTCTCACCTCGATCCACAGGGAAGTCGAGCGACTGGCGGAGGCGGCGATGGTGGCCGAACGGCACGTGGGTCGCAACCGCATGGTCCACGCGAACCTGGATCACCCGGCCAGTGAGCCACTCATCAGACTTCTCGAACTGAGCTTCGGTCCCCAGCACGTCGTGGCCGACGAGTTCGCAAAGATCCCCGGAGCCAGCGAGGTCATGATCTTCGGGTCGTGGGCGGCCCGTCATGCCGGCGAGGCCGGCGCCACCCCCCATGACATCGACGTCCTGGTGGTTGGCGAGGGTGTCGCGAGGCCGGATGTCTACGAAGCCGCCGATCGGGCACAGGCCAGACTCGGCCTCCCCGTGAACCCGACAATCCGATCCAACGCCCAATGGGCCGATGCCAACGATCCGCTCAGCTCCCAGATCCGATCCTCGCCTAGGCTGACCGTCATTGGTGAGGAGGACGTCGATGGCACGCTGGCCGCGGGGTGAGGCCGAGATCGAGCGGCTGCTCGGCCTGAAACACCTGCAGGCGGTAACCGGCGCCGCAGCGAATGGGCGGCCGCTGCTCGACAAGGCCCACCGAACACTGGGGACCGCGAGTTCCATCGCTAGCACCGATCCCGACAGTGCGTTCGTCCTCGCCTACGACGCCGCCCGCTACGCGGCAACGGCCCTCCTGACCCAACAGGGCCTGCGTCCCACGACGGCCGGCGGCCACGTAGCCGTCGAGTCGGCCATCCGCGCACAGTTCGGCGACGGCTTCCGCAGCTTCGGGTTCCTGCGCCGGCGACGGAACGAACTCGAGTACCCGAGCGCCGGCACCACCACCTCCGACGTCGACGAGGCGACCGACGCAGTGGCCCAATCCCGCAGCATCATCGAAGCGGCAGACCAGCTCCTGCCCAACCTCAGCTTCTTCAGCTGATCCGTCTGCCCACTCCTGCCCACCTCTGACCATCAGGGCCCAATCTGCGGCTGGAGATGTTGTGCATATGTTGTGCAAGGCTTCGGGAACGACAGTGGCTCTGACTATTTGACCTAGTCAGAGCCACTTTCGCTTTGTGTCCGAGAGAGGACTTGAACCTCCACGCCCGATAAAGGGCACTAGCACCTCAAGCTAGCGCGTCTACCTATTCCGCCACCCGGACAGGTGGTGCGTCCGGTTCCCCGGACAGCCAGAGCACTATACCCAATCGGGGTCGCCGTTGGCGAAATGAGGCACGGGCGAGCCGATCGGAGCGGGTGGCAGGATGGCCCCATGGAGTCCCCCCTGAGTGCCGCCGACGAGGTCGCCGGCCTGTGCAGCGAGCTGATCCGCTTCGACACGTCCAACTTCGGGCCTTCCGGGGCGAAGGGTGAACGCGAGGCCGCCGAGTATGTCGCGGCGAAGCTGGACGACGTCGGCATCACGAGCCAGCTGTTCGAGTCCGAGCCTCGCCGCACCACCCTGGTGGCCGACTGGGCACCGGAGGGCTGTGACCGGTCGCTGGCGCCACTGCTGATCCACGGCCACACCGACGTGGTGCCCGCGGTCGCGTCCGACTGGCAGGTGGACCCGTTCGCAGGAGAGATCATCGACGGCTACGTCTGGGGCCGCGGCGCGGTCGACATGAAGGACTTCGACGCCATCCTGCTCGCCGTCGTCCGGGAGCGGGTGCGTACCGGTCGCGCCCCGAGGCGTCCCGTCCGACTCGTCTTCACCGCCGACGAGGAGGCGGGTGGCCCGCTCGGCGCCACCTGGTTCGCCCGCACGCACCCCGAGTTCATCGCCGACTGCACCGAGGCGATCGGCGAGGTGGGCGGCTTCTCCCTCAGCGTGAACGACCAGCGCCTCTACCTGATCCAGACCGCGGAGAAGGGCCTTGCCTGGCTCAATCTGATCGCCGACGGACGCGCAGGGCACGGCTCGATGCGCAACGAGGACAACGCCATCACCAGCCTCGCCGAGGCGGTGAGCCGGATCGGCAACCACACCTGGCCGGCACGAATCCGTCCTGCGCAGCGGCAATTCCTGGACGCCATCGAGCAGGCCCTCGGCATCGAGATCGGCACGGACGATGCCGAGCAGACGCTGGCGCGGCTGGGCTCCATCGCGCGCATGGTCGGAGCGACAATGAGCAACACGGCGAACCCGACGATGCTGTCGGGCGGGTACAAGATGAACGTGATCCCCGGACACGCCACCGCCGGTATCGACGGTCGGTTCGTCCCCGGCCACGAGCAGGAGTTCTACGACACCATCACCGAACTGATCGGCGAGAAGGTCCACTACGAAGTGGCCATCTCCGAGCCCGCGGTCGAGACCACCTTTGACGGTGACCTGGTGGCGGCCATGACCTCGAGCCTGACCGCAGAGGATCCCGGCGCTGCCGTGGTGCCGTTCATGATGAGCGGCGGCACCGACGCGAAAGCATGGTCGCGGCTCGGTGTCCGCTGCTTCGGCTTCGCGCCGTTGCGACTGCCGGCGGAACTCGACTTCGTTGCCCTTTTCCACGGCGTGGACGAGCGGGTTCCAACCGAATCGCTCCAGTTCGGCTGCCGCGTGCTCGACCGCTTCCTGGACGAGGCCTGATGACCGGGCAGGAGCCGGCCACCTCGTTCGGGGCTGCGGTCGGTGCCTACGAGCGGGGCCGACCGGGCTACGCACCCGAGCACGTCACCTGGTTGCTGGACGGGGTGCAGGGGCGGGTGCTCGACCTGGCCGCGGGCTCGGGGAAGCTGACCAGGGCAGTGCAGGGCCTCGGCTTCGATGTGGTGGCTGTCGATCCGGACGAGAAGATGCTCAGCCGGGTCGAGGACGCGGAGACCCTGATCGGGACCGCCGAGTCCATCCCGTTGCCCGACGCCAGCGTGGCGGCTGTGACGGTGGGCCAGGCCTGGCACTGGTTCGACCCGGCGGCGGCGGGTGCAGAGCTCGCGCGCGTCCTTGAGCCCGGGGGACGGTTGGGGTTGATCTGGAACATCCGGGACGCCCGGCACCCCTTCGTTGCCGCGCTCGCCGAAGCGATGGGCCCCTCGCCGGCGGAAGCGATGATCGACGCCGACGACGTCGGCCCAGTCCCCGGATTCAGCGACTTCGAGCGCCGCCGGTTCGACGCGGTGCGCTGGATCACCCCGGACGCGGTGGAGGCACTGGTGACATCACGGAGCCACTGGATCGTCGCCCCACCCGTCATCCAGGCTCAGGTTCTCACCGCCGTCCGCGAACTCGTTGCCACCCACCCGCACAGCGCCGGCCGCCGGATGTTCGAATTCGCGATGTACACAGCCTGCTACCGGGCCGACGCGCTGACCTGACCCATCGTGGCGCACCGGCTTCAGGCCGGACGGACGCCCTCGGCCGCCTTTGCCACGATGGTGGCGATTCGTTTCGCCTTCGTCTCTGCCCGTTGGGCGAGCGCTATCGAGGCCAGCCCCTGCTTGCGCACACTCCGGGGGAAAGCGTTCCAGTTCGTCCTGGCCGCAGGGAGGGCGTCCAGCGCTGCCGCCAGCTCCGCCGGTTCCTCCAGCGCCTCAACCGAGTCGAAGACCGTCCACATCCCGTTGGCCTTCGCCCCCTCGATGGCGGCGATGCCGGCGGGCTGGAGCCGCCCCTCTCGCTCGAGGTCTGCGACCCGGGTCTTGTTGGTTGCAGCCCAACCGCTGCCGGGCTTGCGCGGCGCCCACCACTGCAGCGCGCGGGCCTCGTCGAGAGTCTTCACCTGGCCGTCGATCCAGCCCCAGCACAGGGCCTCCCTGACCATCTCCTCGTACGGCAGCGGCGCGCGTCCCGACACGGAGCGCCACTGGATCACCCAGACTCCTTCGGGACGATCGTGATGGGCTGCCAGCCAGTCGTGCCAGTCGGCGAGGGTTGAGGGTTGGTAGCGCTCTGCGTCCGCCATGGCCATGCTGTGCCTCCCTGAACTAACCGATGGGTGCTGTCTCGTAGGTGTCCCTGCCGGCGTTCGGCCCGCCCGAGATGTCGTCGAGGGCTGCGGTGATCTCCGCGGGAAGTTCGAGCTCCTCCGTGGCGAGGAACTGCTCGAGCTGGGCTGCTGTGCGGGCGCCGAGCAGGGGAGCGGTGACACCGGGCGCGTCCCGCACCCACAGCAGCGCCACCTGGCCGGGGGTCAGGTCGAGGCCGTCGGCGGCGGTCGCCACCGCGTCAACGACCGCCCGCGAGCGGGGCTCCAGATAGGGCTCGACGAACCACGCGAAGTGCTGGGACGCCCCCCGGGAGCCACGCGGACGTCCGGTGCGGTACTTGCCGGTGAGCACGCCGCGTCCGACCGGAGACCAAGGCAGCAGGCCCATCCCGAAGGCGCGGACGGCCGGGATCACCTCCACCTCTGCGCGTCGGGCCAGCAGGGAGTACTCCACCTGGGCGCAGGTTATCGGCGTCCGGCCGGGGAAGGCCGCCTGCCAGGTGGCAGCCTGCGCGGTCTGCCATCCGACGAAGTTCGACACCCCGGCGTAGCGCACCATCCCGCTGCCGACGGCGGTGTCGATGGCGGCAAGGGATTCCTCGAGCGGCGCCTGTCCCCAGGCGTGCAACTGCCAGATGTCGATGTGGTCCGTGCCCAGACGGCGCAGTGACGACTGCAGGTCGGCCAGCAGCGCGCCACGGGAGGTGTCGACCACCCGCTGGCCGTCGCGGATACCGAAGCCGGCCTTTGTGGCGATGACAAGCTCGTCGCGAGCGATGCCGCCGGTACGCAGCAGCCGTCCGATCATGCGTTCGGCATCACCGGCCGCGTAGGCGGCTGCGGTGTCGACGAGGCTGCCGCCCGCGGCGACGAAGCTCCGCAGCAGCGCGGTGGCATCCTCCAGCCGGGTCTCCCTGCCCCAGGTGAGCGTGCCCAGCCCAAGCCGGGAGACCTGCAGGCCGGATACGCCGGCGGCGCGCTTCTTCATACCGCGGGGATCACCCCGGTCAGCAGCACGGTGATGATCACGCCCGCCAGCAGCACCCGGTAGATGATGAAGGCAGTGAAGTCGTGGCTGGTCACAAACTTCAGCAGCCAAGCGATCGAAGCGTAGGCCACCACCCCGGAGACCACCGTGCCCAGGGCGGTCGCGGCCCAGCCGACGCCACCTGGCGCCCCGATGTTGCCGGCCTCGGTGACCGCCTGGAAGGCCCCCGAGGCGATCAGGGTCGGGACACCCAGGAAGAAGCTCATCCGGGTGGCGCTCACCCGGTCCAGGCCGCGGAAGAGGCCGCCGGCGATGGTCGCCCCTGAGCGGGACACCCCGGGGACGAGGGAGATGGCCTGCACGAGACCTAGCACCGCGCCGTCACGCCAGGTGATCGAGTGCTCGTCGCGCACGACCTTGGCCAGCCGATCGGCGGCGAGCATCACCACGCTCCAGCCGAGCAGGCCTGCCACCACCGCCCACAGGCTGCGCAGCGGACCTTCGACCAGGTCCTTGAACACCAACGCGATCACCGCGGTGATCGCGAAGCCAACGATGATTGCCCAGCCCATCCGGTAGTCCGGGTCCTGGCGGTGCTCGGCGATGCGCAAGCCGCGGAACCACGCGGTCGCGAAGCGGACGATGTCCGACCAGAAGTAGATGATCGCTGCGACCATCGCGCCAACCTGGATGATCGCGGTGAACGCGGTGACGCTAGGGTCGGCCACGTCGAAGCCCAGGATGCCCTCCACCAGGGTCAGGTGACCGGTGCTGGAAATGGGCAGGAACTCGGTCACCCCTTCAACGATCCCGAACAGGATCGCGTGCCACCATTCGATCATCACAGGCCTTCCCGATTGCGGACGCGGCGGCCAGTTTAGCCCCAGGCGAATCGCACCCTGCCGGTAGGCTGCGCCGCATGCGTGCCTGGATGACCACTGACCCCCCGAGCCTGCCCGGTCGCGGTGGGGGGCGCGTCCTTGTGCGCGACACCCTCACAGGGCAGCTGCAGCCCGCCGGCCCCGCCGACGGTGAGGCGCGGCTCTACGCCTGCGGGATCACCCCCTACGACTCCACCCACCTTGGCCACGCCGCCACCTACGTTGCCGTCGACCTGCTGTACCGCGCCTGGCTGGACGCGGGCCTGGCCGTCCGCTACGCGCAGAACGTCACCGACGTCGATGACCCCCTCCTTGACCGCGCCGCCGCGACGGGCGTCGACTGGGCCGACCTGGCCGAGCAACAGATCGAGCTGTACCGCACCGATATGGCGGCGCTGCGCGTGCTGCCGCCGGAACCGTTCACCGGCGTGGTGGAGAGCCTTGACCTCGTCACAGACCTGATCTCGGTGCTTCACGACGAGCAGGCCGTCTACCAGGTGCCCGACCCGGAGTACCCCGACTGGTACTTCTCCGTCACCAAGGCCAGCAACCTCATGGACGGCACCGGCATCTCGATGCTGGAGGCCGAGGAGGTGTTCGCCGAGCGCGGTGGCGACCCGGAGCGTCCGGGCAAGCGTCACCGCCTCGACTGCCTGGTGTGGCGGCGGGAGCGCCCGGGGGAACCGGCGTGGGACTCCTGGCTCGGCCGGGGGCGCCCGGGCTGGCACATCGAGTGCGCCGCGATCGCCCTCGATGCCCTCGGGTCCGACTTCGACGTGCAGGCCGGCGGCAGCGACCTGTCCTTCCCACACCACCCGATGTGCGCAGCGGAGGCGCGGGTGGCCACCGGTCACGCCTTCGCCAAAGTGTTCCTGCACACCGGCATGGTGGCCCTCGACGGCAAGAAGATGAGCAAGTCCCAGGGCAACCTCGTGTTCGTCAGCGGGCTGCTGGCCGACGGCACCGACCCGATGGTGATCCGGCTCGTGCTGCTGGCACACCACTATCGCAGCGACTGGGAGTACACCGCTGCAGCCCTTGATGCAGCCCAGGCCCGGCTCGACCGCTGGCGCCAGGCCGTGGCCGCCACTTCCGGCCCGGACGCCACCGCAACCCTCGATGCTGTGCGCGCCCACCTGCGCCACGACCTCGACGGCCCGGCTGCTCTCGCGGCAGTCGACGAGTGGGCAGCGGCCACCGGCAACGACGCCGCTGCCCCCAGCCAGGTCCGCGACCTCGTCGACGCCCTGCTCGGCATCGCCCTCTGAGAAGCGTCTGCACCTCGATCGCACCATTCGGCCCCTCAGGCGCCTGAGTCGGCTGCCTTCGACACGGATGGTCGCGTTGGCCACCCAGTCGGTGATGCCAGCGCCCCGCAGCGATTGGTGCAGCAGCCTCTCCTTAAGCTGCCAGAAGGGTGTCGATTCGGTCCAGGACGACACCATCGGCAGCCCATCCGAGTGCAGAGTTCTCCCACAGGTGCCCAGCGCCGGTCACCCACGGGCGCGCCTGGCCCCGCGCCCGGTAGGCTGCGCGCTCGTGAGCAAATCCTTCGAAGACCTGTTCGCCGAACTGCGTAACCGCGCGGCCACGCGCCCCGAGGGCTCGGGGACGGTCCGCGCGCTCGACGCCGGCGTCCACGAGATCGGCAAGAAGGTTGTCGAGGAGGCCGCAGAGGTCTGGATGGCGGCCGAGTACCAGGGCAAGAGCGCTGCCGCTGAGGAGATCAGCCAGCTGCTCTACCACCTGCAGGTGTTGATGATCTCCCTCGGGCTGGAGCTCGACGATGTCTACGAATACCTATGACCGGAGGGGAACCACGCGTGGCTGCTGACGGATTGCTGAAGATCGCCGTACCGAACAAGGGCTCCCTTGCGGAAGCCGCCGCCGGCATGCTCCGTGAGGCCGGTTACCGGCAACGGCACGACCCCAAGGACCTGGTGCTCGTGGATGACGCCAACGGTGTCGAGTTCTACTACCTGCGCCCGCGCGACATCGCGGTTTACGTGGGGGAGGGCACGCTCGATCTGGGCATCACCGGCCGCGACATGCTGCTGGACTCCGGCGCGGAGGCCACCGAGGTGATGGCGCTCGGCTTCGGGGGCACCCGGTTCCGCTTCGCCGCTCCCGGCGGCTCCACCATGACCGTCGCCGACCTGGACGGACACCGCATCGCCACCTCCTACCCGGGCCTGGTGGCCACCTACCTGCAAAGCCACGGCGTCACCGCCCGGTTGATCCACCTCGACGGCGCCGTGGAGAGTTCGGTGCGCCTCGGCGTTGCCGATGTCGTCGCCGACGTCGTCGAGACCGGCACCACCCTGAAGCGGGCCGGGCTCGAACTGTTCGGCGACTCGATCCTCGAGTCTGAGGGCATCCTGATCCAGCACCGCGAGGCCCCTGCCCCTGCCGGTCTGGACCTGCTGGTGCGACGGCTGAGCGGCGTCCTCACCGCCCGCAATTACCTGATGGTCGACTACAACGTGCCCACAGAGAAGCTCGAGGCCGCCTGCCTCGTCACCCCAGGGCTGGACGCGCCGACGGTCTCCCCGCTGGCCAAGGCCGGCTGGGTCGCGGTTCGGGCGATGATCCCCGCCAAGGAGGCCCAGCGGATCATGGACGACCTCTGGGACGCAGGCGCGGACGCGATCCTTGTCACCACCATCCACGCCTGCCGGCTGTAGCCGATGGCGCCGCTGGTCCTTCGCCCGCGCCGCGCACTGCTGACCGCCTCCGTGCTGTCGGCGGTGCTGATGGTCTTGTCGGTGGCCGGTTGGGTGGCGATGCCCTCCGAGACCAGGGACCTGTTCACCCCACCGCAGCTGCTGACGCTCGCCTTCTTCGTCCTCATCATGATCGGCTTCATGATGAGCGTCGGCCTGAGCGTCGTGCGCGCGGACGACACCGGCCTCACCTTCCGCAACGGGCTGCGCAGCCACCATCTCGACTGGTCCGAGGTCGCGGGGTTCCGGTTCACGGAGAACGACCCGTGGGCGTACGTGCTCACCGACGGGGATCCCGACCAGCGCCCGCTCCTCGGTCTGCAGCGCACCGACCGTGAACGCGCGGACGCGGCTTTCGGAGCCCTGAATGCTGCTTGGCGTCAGGCCGGCTCGTGAGGGGACTGGCCCAGCCAAGTGCCGCCTACGCCGGCGACCGCGGCGAGCCCGACCCCGAGGTTCGCGCCCTGCTCGCCGTCGCCGGACGTAGCCGTGACGAGTACCTGCGTGCGGTTGCCGGCTTGTGCACGGCGCGCTTCCTGCTGCCGATCGTTGCAGTCGGTGACGACGGCGGCGACGGGCCCGATCCCGAGCGGCACGCGGAGATGCGGGCCGTCCTGCTGACCACCGGCGACGGCACCACCGGGCTACCCGTCTTCACCGGGCTGGACGCGTTCACCGCTTGGAAACCCGACGCCCGACCCGTGCCCTGCCGGCTGGACGAGGTCGCAGCAACGGCGGTTGAGGCGGGCGCCGTCGCGGTGCTCGTCGACGTGGCCGGCCCTTCGCCGCTGGTCATCGAGGACGGCCTTGTCGCGGAGCTCGCGGACGCCCGCAGACTGGTCGAACTCGACGGCGGGGGATGGGGCTGGCTGTTCAGCCCGCCCGATTCGTCCCCGGGTGGGTCCGCAGGGTAGAATCGAGGTCGATCGACTGCGCCGTGAGGTGGCGGTCCGCGAAAGTGGAGTCCTGAACTCCCACCCGATCACCCCAGGTGACGGGTCAGTGCTAGAGGCGGAGCTATTGCTTCGTCCGTACTGTCAGGGTCTCCGCATGCGCGGGGGCCCTTCGCCGTTTACGCCGGTCGATTGACCAATCCCGATATTTGGAGGACACATCAGCACTGAACCGCGGATCAACGAACGCATCCACGTCAACGAGGTACGCCTGGTCGGCCCTGCCGGCGAACAGGTGGGTATCGTGCGTATCGACGACGCCCTGCGGCTTGCCCGGGAGTCCGACCTCGACCTCGTCGAGGTTGCCCCGATGGCGCGTCCGCCGGTTGCGAAGTTGATGGACTACGGCAAGTTCAAGTACGAAGCGGCACAGAAGGCGCGCGAGTCGCGACGGAACCAGACCAACACGGTCATCAAGGAGATGAAGCTCCGACCGAAGATCGACATCCACGACTACGAGACCAAGAAGGGTCACGTCGTGCGGTTCCTGAAGGCCGGGGACAAGGTGAAGATCACCATCATGTTCCGCGGCCGCGAGCAGAGCCGTCCCGAGCTGGGCTTCAACCTGCTGAAGAAGCTGGCCGACGACGTCGTCGAGGACGGTTTCATCGAGTCCGCGCCGAAGCAGGACGGCCGCAACATGCTCATGGTGCTGTCGCCCACGCGCAAGAAGACCGAGGCGAAGGTCGAGGTGGAGGCCGCGAAGGCTGCCAAGGCCGCCGACCGGGCAGCGAAGACCGAGGCCGAACGCCAGCAGGAAGCCGAGCTGCGTGCCGCAGCGGCAGCTGCAGCTGGGGCCCACACAGCCAGCAAGAAGAAGCGGGGGCCCGCAGACAATATGGACCCCGACATCGACCTGTAGCAGGACACGAAAGAGAAGGACAGACACTATGCCGAAGATGAAGACCCATTCGGGTGCCAAGAAGCGCTTCCGGGTCACCGGTACGGGCAAGATCATGCACCGCCAGGCAGGCAAGATGCACCTGAACGAGCACAAGCCCTCCAGCCAGACCCGCAGGCTCGACGGCGACCAGGTGGTAGCCAAGGGCGACGCCAAGAAGGCGCGCAAGCTCCTCGGCGGCTACAAGGCCAAGTGACGTCCACCCCTAATCTCGAAGACTGAGGAGTAACTGCCATGGCACGCGTGAAGCGTTCCGTCAACGCCCATAAGAAGCGTCGCGAAGTTCTGGAAGCCGCTTCCGGCTACCGGGGTCAGCGTTCCCGCCTGTACCGCAAGGCCAAGGAACAGCTGCTGCATTCCTACACCTACGCCTACCGCGACCGTCGCGCCCGCAAGGGTGACTTCCGCGCGCTGTGGATCCAGCGGATCAACGCCGCTGCCCGCGCAGAGGGAATGACCTACAACCGGTTCATCAACGGCCTGAAGAACGCCGGTGTCGAGGTGGATCGCAAGATCCTGGCCGAGCTGGCCGTCAACGACGCACCGACCTTCGCCGCGCTGGTTGAGGTCGCGAAGGCCAACCAGACGGCCGAGGCCGCCTGACCTTCCAGGGTCAACACCGGCCGGGCCCGTTCGGGGCCCGGCCGCACCCATCAGCGTGAAAGTAGAGCCGACGATGACCGTCGCTTCGATCGAACTGCCAGAGCCGTCGCAGGCCGTCCTGCGTGCCGCCCGGGCCCTCCAGCGCCGCCAGGAGCGGAAGGATTCCGGGAAGTTCCTCGTCGAGGGACGCCAGGCCGTGAGGGAGGCGTTGCGCCTGCCGGGTGTTGTCGAAGCCGTCTATTTCCGCTGGGACGCGGCCATCGACAACTCCGACCTGCTCGACCTCGCGAAGGTGGCCGGCGTCGACTACTACGGCGTCAGTGAGCAGAACCTTGCGACGATGACCGACACCGTCACCCCGCAGGGCGTTGTGGCTGTCGCCAACGCGATCGATGTGCCGCTGAAGGCCGTGCTCGGCAAGACGGCGAAGGACGTCGAGAGGCCGAAGAAGAAGCACAGCCGCAAGGACGTCTCGCTCGTGGTGATCTGCGCCCAGGTGCGCGACCCGGGCAACGCCGGCACAGTCATCCGCTGTGCGGACGCCTTCGGGGCGGACGCCGTCATTCTCAGCTCCGACTCCGTCGAGGTGTACAACCCCAAGACCGTTCGGGCATCCGTCGGCAGCATCTTCCACCTGCCGATCGTCGTCGGGGTCGACCTGGCCGAAGCCATCGAGGCCTGCCGGGCAGCGGGGATGCAGATCTTCGCCACCGACGGTGCCGCAGGCATCGACCTGACCGACCTGGACGCCGATCTGGAGAAGCCCACCGCCTGGGTGATGGGCAACGAGTCCTGGGGCTTGCCGGTCGAACACCTCGCCCTCGCCGACCACACCGTGGCCGTGCCCATCTACGGTCAGGCCGAGAGCCTTAATCTGGCCACTGCCGCTGCGGTCTGTCTTTATGCCAGCGCCAGCGCGCAGCGGGCGTCCAGCTGACGCTTGCGTCCCACCGACACCAGGAGAGCCACCCATGCCCGGCCCCGAACAACCGGCAGAACTCAGCCAGCCCGCCGTGGACCGGATGGTCGTCGACGCCCTGGCCGCGTTCGCGGCAGCCGGCTCGAGCGCGGACCTGAAGGCCGCCCGGCTGGCCCACACCGGCGAGAAGTCGCCGCTGGCCCTCGCGAACCGCGCCATCGGCTCCCTGCCAGGCCCAGAGCGCAAGGACGCCGGGCAACGGCTGGGGCTCGCCCGTGCGACGGTTCAGCAGCGCCTGGCTGTCCGCGAGGAAGAGCTCGGCGCCGCCGAACTTGCACAGCAACTGGTCGCCGAGCGAGTCGACGTGACGCTGCCCGTCGAGATCGCCCCCGAGGGTGCGCCGCACCCGATCACGGCGCTGATCGACTTGATGGGCGACGTCTTCATCGCCATGGGCTGGGAGATCGCCGAAGGTCCGCAGGCCGAGGGGGAGTGGCTGAACTTCGACGCCCTCAACCTCGGTCCCGACCACCCGGCGCGCGGCACGAGCGACACGCTCTTCGTCGCCCCGATCGACCACCACATGGTGCTGCGCACCCACACGTCACCGGTCCAGGTACGTACGATGCTCGACTGTCAGCCGCCGATCTACGTGGTCTGCCCGGGCAAGGTGTACCGGGCCGACGAGTTCGACGCCACGCACGTGCCGGTCTTCCACCAGATCGAGGGCCTGTGTATCGACAAGGGCATCTCGCTCGCCCATCTGAAGGGCACCCTCGACCACCTGGCCAAGGCGATGTTCGGCGATGACATCGAGACCCGCATGCGCCCGCACTACTTCCCGTTCACCGAGCCGTCGGCTGAGGTCGACCTGCAGTGCTTCGTCTGCCACGGCGCCTCCGTCGGCAACCCGGACGCACCCTGCCGCACCTGCAAGTCCCAGGGCTGGATCGAGTGGGGTGGCTGTGGGGTGGTGAACCCGCGCGTGCTCCTCTCCTGCGGGATCGACCCCGAGGTCTACTCCGGGTTCGCCTTCGGCATGGGCATCGAACGGACGCTGATGTTCCGCAACAACGCGGCGGACATGCGCGACATGGTGGAGGGCGATGTGCGGTTCAGCCGCTCACTGAAGGGAATGGCACGATGAGGGCGCCGCTGAGCTGGCTGGCCGAGCACATCGACCTGCCCGCGGGCATGACCGGCCGCGAGTTGGCCGAGGTGCTGATCCGCGCCGGCCTCGAGGTGGAGACCGTCGAGGCCGTCGGCGCCGACATCACGGGCCCGGTCGTCGTCGGCCGCATCCTCGCGTTCGTCGACGAGCCGCAGAAGAACGGCAAGACCATCCGCTGGGTGCAGGTTGACGTTGGCACCGAGCACAACGAGCCGCACCCCGATTACCCCCAGGGCTGCCGCAGCGTGGTCTGCGGGGCGCACAACTTCGCCGTCGGCGACCTCGTTGTCGTCTCCCTGCCGGGCGCAGTCCTCGCCGGCGGCTTCGAGATCGCCGCCCGCAAGACCTACGGCCACGTCTCCGACGGCATGATCTGCGCCGAGGACGAGCTGGGCATCGGCCACGACCACAGCGGCATCATCGTGCTGCCGGTCCATGACGGCGCGGGGCGCGCGCTCGAGTCGGGCGACGATCCGGCCGGCGTGCTGCACTTGCGCGACGACGTGCTGGATATCGATGTCAGCCCCGACATCGGCTATTGCCTCTCGATTCGTGGGCTTGCCCGTGAAGCTGGCCAGAACCTTGGCCGCAGGTTCACCGACGTGATCGACAAGTCCACGCCGGCCGCGGTTGCCGACGGCTACCCGGTGCGCCTGGACGACGCGGCCTGCCCGCTCTTCGTCGCGCTCACCGTCACCGGCATCGACCCGTCCCGGCCAAGCCCGCGGTGGCTGGTCCGGCGCCTTGTGATGGCCGGGATGCGTTCGATCGCGCTCGCCGTCGACATCACCAACTACGTGATGCTCGAGACCGGGCAGCCGTTGCACGCCTACGACGCGTCCCTGCTGAACGGACCGATCGTTGTGCGCAAGGCAGGCGCGGGGGAGGTGCTGGTCACCCTCGACGACGTCACCCGCACCCTCTCCGCCGATGACCTGCTGATTACCGACGACACCGGCGCGATCGGCCTCGCGGGCGTGATGGGCGGCCAGTCCACGGAACTCAGGGACACCACGACCGACGTCGTCGTCGAGGCGGCGAACTTCGACCCGGTGACGATCTCGCACACTCTGCGTCGGCACAACCTGCCGTCGGAGGCGTCCAAGCGGTTCCACCGGGGCGTCGACCCCAACGCTGCCTACAGCGCAGCCCACCTGGCAGCGCGATTGCTCGCAGAGCTCGCCGGCGGCACGCTGGACATCGCGGAGACCGTCGCCGGCGAGTTGCCGACAATGCCGGTGCAGACGATCGATGCGGGTCTGCCCGCTGCCATCCTCGGCGTGGGGGTGCCGGCGGAGCGGGTCGTGGAGATCCTTCGGGAGTCCGGCTGCGACGTCACGGTGGGTGAGCCTGACGAAGCCGACGGTCACAGGCTCACCCTTGTGCCTCCGACCTGGCGTCCTGACCTGCGCGACCCATACGACTACGTCGAGGAGGTCGGTCGCAAGGTCGGCTTCGACAAGATCCCCTCCATCGTGCCGGCAGCACCGGTGGGACGAGGCCTGACCCGCACCCAGGCCGGGCGGCGGGCGATCAACACCGCGCTGGTGGCATCCGGCTTCGTCGAGCTGCTCACGTTCCCGTTCGGCTCCGCAGATGACCTGGACCGGATGGGCGTGCCCAGCGACGACCCGCGCCGCGCCCAAGTGCGCCTCGCCAACCCGTTGGCCGAGACCCAGCCCTACCTGCGCACATCGATCCTGCCCGGCCTTTTCGCTGCCGTGAACCGCAACACCTCACGTGCCAACGACGACCTCGCGCTCTACGAATCGGGCACGGTTTTCCTCGCCGGCTCTGGTGAGGCTGCGCCGATTCCCTCGGTGGAGCACCGCCCCACTGCGGCTGAACTGGCTGCGATCGAGGCGGCACTGCCACGACAGCCCTGGTACCTCGCAGCCGTCCTGTGCGGCCAATGGCGTCGCGCCGGCTGGGACGGCCCGGCGGAGCCCGCCGGCTGGCGGCAGGCGTTCGCTTTCGCCGATGGGGCCGCAGGCGCGGTCGGGGCGCACCTTGAGCGCGGCCGGGCGTCTACGGCACCCTGGCATCCAGGGCGCTGCGCGGAGCTGGTGCTGGGCGGCGAAGGGATCGGCCATGCCGGTGAACTGCACCCTGACGTGATTCGTGCGTTCGGCCTGCCGGCCCGTACCGCGGCCGTTGAGCTCGACCTGGACGCGCTGCTGAGACTCGCCCCGGACGGGGGCGTGATCGCGCCGGTGTCCGGGCATCCGGTGGCCAAGGAGGACGTCGCTCTCGTGGTCGCCGACTCGGTGAGCGTCGCCGACGTCGAGCAGGCCCTGTCCGATGGTGCCGGGGAGTTGCTGGAGTCGATCAGCCTCTTCGACGTGTTCACGGGTGGGCAGGTGCCGCCAGGGCATCGATCGCTGGCGTTCGCCCTGCGGTTCCGCGCGTCCGACCGGACCCTCACCGACGTCGAGACGGCGGCGGCACGGGAGTCAGCTGTGGCACTCGCCGGAGAACGCTGCGGGGCGGTGCTGCGCGCCTTCTGACGCGCTCAAGGAGATCTAGGCGAGTGGTTTCCCTTCATGGGGACATGAGCCTCCAGCCGGCGCAACCAACGATGCCCAGGTGACCCTGCTGACTCTGCAACCGGCACCTACGACCGGCGCGACCACCTGCCAGGCTTCATGGTGACCGCTGACGCCACCGTCGCGCGTGCGGATCCCGACCGTCTGCATGTCCGAAACGCGCGGCACACCCAGCTAACGGTCACCGAGGCGGTTGTCCTCCAATAGGGGGACAGCCGCCATTTCCATGTCATTCGTTCGGGGGACAAAGATGTCTTTCAAGGCGGCGCCACTCCCGAAGGGACCGCTAATACCGGCGTCCCCATAGGGTGACAAACGGCCGGGAATTTGTCACCCATAAGGGGGACGCGTAACGAGCACGTCCGTCCTCATGCGGGTGACAAGGGAAGATGCAATGTTGATCGTGATCAACGGATACGGCGGTCCGCACGTATTTGGTTGCCCCGAGCTCGCGGGGTTGATCATTTCTCCGTAAGGTCTTAATCACTCATCCAACATAATTTGGGGAACCTAGAAGAGGGGTATCAACTGTGACCGCCATCACGACGGAAACGAAGTCGCATCGCCGGGCCAGCCGGAAGATCGCTGCAGTGCTCGCCGGTGGTCTAGTGCTTGGGGTAGGCACCATGGCCACGCTGGCATCGTGGAACGACTCAGAGTTCGCTGCCGCGACCTTCACCGCCGGCAAGTTCATCTTCGAGGGCGCAGCCGACCAGGCCACCTTCACCGACCACGCGACCACGGGCACCGCCGCTGCGCTGACCTTCAGTGCGCCATTCAACAACCTGACCCCGAACGACATCGTGTACTCCGGCTTCGCCGTGCGCCTCGGTACCGGCACCACCAACAACGCCACCGTCACCGTGACCAACACCGCGACCGGTGCTGCAACGGACTACCAGTACACGCTGTTCACCACCGCGACCGCCGGTTGCAGCGCGGCCGCCGTCTCCACCGGCACGATCATCGCCGCCAGCGACCTGGGCACTGGCACGGGCACCTTCGCACTGAACAAGAACGCCCTTGTGACCAGCCCGGGCGCCTCGACGTTCCTGTGCTTCAAGGTCACCGCCGATTCCACTGTTGCGCAGGCCTCCACCTCGACGATCACCTGGAAGCTGCAGGCCGTCTCCAACTAAGGCTCATCCCGGACAGGCATGGCCGGGATCCGTCGGAGGGGTCGGATCCCGGCACATGCCGGTCAGTTGGGGAGCGTCGACAGGGCCGATGAAGACCACTTCACTCCCGCACGTCCAGGTGCACCCGTGCGTGCCCTTCCGGCACGCCCGGAGGGCGCCACCTCGCTGTAGCAGTCTTCCGAGCTGGCGCTCGATCCCCGGCGAAAGTGAATGTGCGCGTTTCTCGATGAAGGGCGCGCCGTCAGCACGCTCGGCTCCATTCAAGGGCCCGAACACATTCGGGTGTCAGCGCTAACACCTACGTCCCCTAATGGGTGACAAGAGGCATTCAAGAAATGTCCCCCGGAAGGGGACGGCTACCCCTGCGGGAGTGACACGCATGCGGGTGACAAGGGATTTCGGCTCCGAGCGCCGGTCGAGCGGCCCACTTAACCGAGATCAATTCTGGATCCGTTCAAACCCTTCAAGATGCGTACCGAAGTTGGTTACGCAGGGCATAGCCCTTACCGTTTCATTACTCATCCACTTGGGGACTAGAAAGGCATCACAGACATGAGTGCCATCACATCGTCCGATCAGAACTCGAGGCGCAGCGCGCGCCGCAAGGTTGCCG